>Ga0180432_10005530_pt1 | contig 16761 bp, 16 predicted proteins | sample SS_ome_10_FD_132414 | JGI IMG/M metagenome (GOLD analysis project Ga0180432, IMG submission 132414) | Hypersaline lake sediment archaeal communities from the Salton Sea, California, USA - SS_1_MS_2 metaG | ecosystem: Environmental > Aquatic > Non-marine Saline and Alkaline > Hypersaline >... | reverse complement strand
GAAACTCGTTTGCCCAACCAGCGTGGTATCGACATCGTACAGCTCGGTCTGGGTCGCAAGTACGCAGCCCCACATTTCGGCCTGTTCACACGTCTGGGCTTTCATCCGGAGAAAACGCCTGTTCCCAGGGTACATTTCGAGGCCCTCGTCGAGCACCTCCAATGCCTTGTCGAATTCACCAGATACTCCGTGCCCAGCGGCTAGCTGCAGCCTGAGGGTCGAGTCGGACGGATTAGCCGCGAGACGCATATCGAGCGCGATTACCGCAGCCGCCGTGTCACCGGCCCTGGTATACGCGCGGGATAGGTTTTCCCATGCACGCATGTTGAGCGAGTCTCCACGCGTCTGCTTCTCGTAAATCCAAATGAGGCTGTCGTTGGGCGCCTGCTGCCCCTGGAACACGTAAGACATGCACTGTGCGGTGGAAGGGTGATTCGGGTAAAGCTCGAAGGCGTCTTCTGCCGCCTCGCGAGCACGCCTCCACTCAGAGCGGTCGCGACGCATGTTGCACTCTTTAGCCTTATCGGCAGCCCTCACCTGATTCTCGAGCGAATCGGCGACCCGATCGGCGAACGATCGCGCCGGATCTCCAGGCTGTCCCATTACCGTCATCCATCCAGACAAACCGCTCCTGGATACATCCACCATGCGGAATTTGCCGACTGGCGTCGCACCGTTTCTCTGTATTTCGCCGTATACGTAGGCGTGCGCCTGCAACGGACGGGCAAACTGCTCGGCCATTTCCGATCCGACGATAGTGAGCGAGTCGAACCCGGAATTGATCAGCAATTCCGTGATCACGTCTTTTTGAACCACCTGCCATTTGTGACGGAACTTGTTCTGCGCCCTATCCCGCAGCCTATCTGTCATCTCGTGGACCCACATGGAATCCTCGGCCTGCTGCGGTACAGGAACCAAGAACAGGATGCGATCGTGTGATCTCTCCTGGGCGGTGACACCCGTCGTGAGAAGGGAGACACCCGCGATTGCGAGCAAAACTGCGAACGTGGCACGAAGCATGGTGTTGTTGACCTTCACCGGTTTTCTACCTCCGATTAATGACTCACCATTGAGTCAGCGATTCTTTCACCCCTACTGCATGGGCGAAGAGGGATTCGAACCCCCGACTTCCTGCTTGTAAGGCAGGCGCTCTGAACCAACTGAGCTATTCGCCCTCTGTCTCCTCAACTATAGGGCCAGACCAAGCGGGAACAGCACGCAGTAGCCGAGCACCAAGAGCATCGGAGCAATGGTCGTGTCACCGCCTGCAAGCAGCAAATATCCTACGCCGACCGCTGCCAAGGCACTGCCCATCAGGACATAATTCCTGCCGCGAAAATGCAGCCGCGCGGGCGAAGTACCTTTAGACATAGACACTTACGCTAATCCGATGTTCCATATGCGTCAAGAAACTCTATCCCAATCCCCTGAGGCCACCCAGCCTTGGTCGAGTGCAGCCCTCCGAGCTCTATCACGGCGCCGGCGCCAACCCCAGAGGCTCAGCAGGACAACCGCGAGTATCGTCCAGAAGACAGTCAGCGACGAAAAAAATAACACCCACCCATACTGCTTGCGAAGGTCTCGCTGCCAAAGAACCTCGAATTGACCGAAAGTCACATTGTGCGTTTCCCTCAACGCCCGGTCGAAATCCCCGGATTCTGCGAGGTTCGTGAGGAAACTCTCCAACCCGCGCTCGCCTCCCAATTGCTCGAGAAACACAACGGCAGCTGTCGCCAAAGCGTAGGCAGTCTCGGCATGCGCCGCCCCGCTTCTGATGTCACGGTTGACCTGTCCGAAGGTCGGGACCGTTCCGGTCATGAGCGCCCAGTTTACACGGAGAGTCCCCAGCCGGTTCCACTCGCCGGCGGCACGAGATGCGTAGCCTTCGTCAAACCAGAGCGGGACCCGTTCCACCTTGCTATGCAGTGCGAGGTGAGCCAACTCATGCTGCATTGTACGGCGAACATTGCCTGTCAGTCTCAAGAAGACCGTATTGGTCGTAGGCAACGCCGCGCCAATACCCCACTCCGGAATCCGGCCGGCCAATAGGGAATCGAACCGGTGTTCGTTGTCAGCAAGCCAGAGTTGCACTGGCTCGTTCCAGACGTCTACTAGGCCGGGGAACGAGTCGATCTCTGCCGCGAATTCCGCCAGATCCCGAGCAACCGCGGCGTTGCCAGGCCAATAGGAGGCCGTTACCCTACCGACGTTGACATGCAGCGGATCCTGCACCAAGAACGCAAAGACGAGTATCGCTAGCCGCGTGGCGGTTCCTGCCCTTGCTCTACCAGTTCGAGCGTCTCCTTACAGCGTTTCCCCCACGGGTTGAACTTGTTGGCACGGTAGCCACCAGTCCAGGTTCGCTTTGCTTCGTCTGAGTCACCCGAAAACCACTGCGCCCGCCCCAATTCGTAGTATGCCTCAATCAGATTCGGTCCGAGTCGTATCGTCTTCTCGAAAAACGTCTGCGCATCTTCGAACATCTCTCTCTCGAGGTACACCAATCCCAGATAGAAATGGGCGTAAAGTGTCGCCTTCTTGTCGTTGTCCAGCCTGATCGCCTTCGAGAGGTGCTCGATAGCTTCGCCGAATATTTTCTTCTTGAGACAGATATATCCTACATTGATTCTCGCCAGTGAATTTGCCGGCTCTCTTACCAAGACCTGCTGGAATGTGTTGAGCGCATCGTCGTAATCTTCATTGAGCATCTGTGCCCATCCGAGTAACGACTCCGCCTGCACATCGCCGGGAGAGAGATTCAATGCCTTCTCCAACGCCTGCATTGCTCCCGGGTAGTCTCCAAGCGAAATCAGGCTCCACCCCTTTTCGATGAACGTCGATGCTCCGATGTGATCCGCCCGGGTGGCCGGGACCGCACCGGTGAATTGTGGGGCCTGCTCGCCACTCTCGCCCTGAGCGAGTTGCTTGTATTTTTCGACCAAAGTTCTGATGTCTTCCTTCAGCTGCGTAAGTTCCGCTATCCCCTGATCGACGGTCTTGAAAAGCGCAATTATCTCTCTTTTGATGACCTCGCGGTCACCTTCAGGAGATGTGGCATCGAGACGCTCGGTGAGTTCTCTGTACGCCACGCGCAACGGCGCAGCAATTGGTTCACTCATCGGTCAACTCCGCAATCAAATCACCTAATGTGAGGCTTTCCTTCGAATTCAGCAGTCGCGACGCTGCAAGCAAGACAAGGGTGCGTTCCGCTACTGAAACTATGCCCGTGATATACTCAGCTGCCAATCCCTGTACGATTGGCGACGGAGGTCGAACCTGATCTGCCGGCACTTTCATCACCTCTAGCACGGCGTCGACGACCAGTCCGACTCGTCCTATCTCCAACTCCAAGACGACGATCCTCGTCTCCTCTCCGATCGCAGCCGGCGCGTCCAGCCGTTTGCGCAGGTCCACGATCGGTACCGAGTCGTCGCCGATCTGCACTGTTCCTTCAAGGTAGTCGGGCGATTCGGGAAGCGGCGTAGGATCTGAGTATCGTAGCACACGCTCAACATCGAAGACGTTGAATCCGAACTCCTGGCCGCCCACTGCAAAGGTCACCAGCTGAATCTCGTCGCCTGTGCTCAAGATTCCTCCCCCTTGTTCCCGCCCCCAGCCAGCCGCTCTCCAAGCACATCCAGATCTATTACCGGCACGAGCGTGTCGTCCCGTCTCACGACTCCAAAAACCCACGGCAGCTGCCATGCGTCCGGGACTTCAGCCGATTCATCTGTGGCCACGGCCTCGGCATCTTCCACTTCAAAGGCCGCCAGGGCCCCGAGACATCGCGTAAGTACTGCTGTGTCCTCCTGTTTGGCCGGTGCGACACCGTTAGCAATCAGAGAAGCCAGATGCACCAGCGGAACCGATTTGTCTCTCATTCGCGTCACGCCGCGCACCGACGCATGGACCTTTGGTGCCGGTGAGATCTCAAAACCGTCCACCACCTCGAGTACCTGGTCCAACCTGAGCCCGTATCGGCTCCCGCCGGCTCGAACCAACAAATACCCCATCATCTGAGAAATATCTCATCAGTATCGTAAATGGTCCGGTAGCTACTCCAGCGCACTCATCGTCTCGAGGTTGGTCCGGGCCAACTCGTGGTTGGGGTTGATCTCTAACGCTTTTCTCCAGTATTCGGTCGCGTCATCGCGGCGAAGCTTTTTGTAGGCAATGTTGCCGAGTTTGAAGTACACGTCGTCACCGAGCGTTGGCTGCAGTTTTACGACTCGCTGGTACGCTTCCCACGCGTCGTCGTAACTGCCGGTTCTATAGTGCAGATCGCCGAGGTTCTTTGACAGCTGCGGCATCGATGGCTCTTCCGCCCAAGCGGCCCTCAGTATCTCCTCCGCCTCCTTGTGATTGCCGAGCAAATCGAGCAGCGCTGCAAGGTTGTTGTTCAGCACTGCGTTTTCAGGGTATGCCTCAACCCCCTCCCTCAACACGTCGACCGCATCGTCGAACCGGTCCAATGCCGCTGCCGCGAGAGAGCGAGCCCAGAACCACACCGCATTCAGTTGTGCGTCTCCAGCTGATTCGCGAGCGGCATCGAGCCGCCTGATGGCTTCATCATGCCTACCGGCGTGAAGAGCCAGTACACCCCAACCAGTGAGAATTCGTGGATCGGCCACACTTCGGTCAGCCGCATCAGCCAGGATCGCCTCTGCCTTTTCGAGGTTGCCTGCCTTCTCATAGCTCACCGCAAGATTGTGAAGCACCGAAGGAGGGGCGCCACCAAGGTCCGAGGCGGCACGGAATGACTCGACTGCCTGCTTCCACTGAGCCTGCTTGAAGTGAATCAACCCCAAGTGGAAGAACGCGCTACCGTCGGATGGGCGAAGTTCAACGACTCTCCTGAATTCGCGAACTGACTCATCCAACATACCCGTCTTGTAGAATGCGATGCCAAGGTTGCGGTGTTCGTCGACCCGCGCGCTGCGCGGCTCGGGTTTTTCGCCAGCTTCTCTGCGGCCGGCTCTGTGGACAAATCCGGCTGTAATCAGCCCATACAGTGCCTTTCCAACATCGAATTGGAGGAGGCCGGTTTCATCCATTATGGCCTCGACGTCGCGGGAACCATCCAACAGAGGAATGATCGTTTCCTGCTCTCTTGTAAGCGTCACTTCCGCCGCATCCAATCGCTCTTGATCCAACCGAAAGAGCAGGTCGAACGACGGTATCTTCTTCTCGATGAGGCTCCACTCATCAATCCGCCTCGCTCCTTCGAGAAGCAGCCCCTCAGGATCAATCGAGACTAGGAAGTCCTGCTTGTGTGGTCGTATGTCACTCTCGAAGGTGAAATTTCCACGTCTCCAAGTAAACAGGAAAAACACCGCGTCTTCGATCTGGAGCCGCATGAAATGCTCCAACTCCGCACGCGGAAGCGCCCCAGTCTCCACCAGCAATTCACCCAATTTTCTGTCGCGATCGTCTCCCTGCCGGCGGATGGCTTCATCCAGTTGAGCCTGCGAGATCTTTCCGCTCTTTACGAGAATGTCGCCGAGCCGATCGCGCCTATTGACGACCGTCGCATAACACACCCGGCCAGCATCGAAGTAGATGTACCCGAGGCTGGACTGGTCCGTTATCGAGAGACAGCCTGTTTTTTGCCCCAACGACAGCAGCTGAAGCACGTCCGGAAGCGACGCTTCCTTTAGGCTTCCTTTGATGGCCACTAGGACAGCTCCTCTATGAGCCGTTCACTAGGGTTCGGCCAAACCCATATCATCTTCTCCGCACTCCTCACGCTTGTTGCCGGTGTGACCATGACGCCGCTGGTCCTAACTCCCGGCGTCGGTCGGCCAGGCTCAGCTTCCTTACCTTCGACGACTTCGCGTGCTAGGGCCGCAGAGGGTTGTATGCCGCGGGATTCGGCTGCTTCCAAAACTCGCCCCACCACACCTGTAACCTCGCGCACCGAATCTGCCGGCCGGTCGGCCAGATAGTCTGCCAATTCAATCTCAGCATCGCCAAGTCGTTCTTTGAGCAGGCCGGTCACGATACCACGTCTCAACTCACGATCAGGGGACGCCAGTGTGCCCACATGCCCGCTCGATAGCAGCGCAGCGATTGACTCGTCCAATCCACTCACATTGTCGGGATGAGCACTCATAGTGCACACAATCTGCTTTTTCGATTCTTTGACTATAGCGAAGAGCGCGGCAATTTCCCGCTGCAGCCACTCGTCGCTGGCGGCGAGGTGAAGGTCGTCCACCAGCAATGCGGCTGCTCCCACTATTTCACTCCGCAGCTCCTCTAAGGTACCGGCGGAATCGGCCTGACGCAGATGCTCGCCGAGGTCCGGGGCGGAAAGGCACACGACAGTGCCGGAAACGCCCTCGGAGATCGCATTCCCCACCGCGTTGAGAATGTGCGTCTTCCCCACTCCTGTCGAACCGACAAAGACAAGCGGATTGTGTTCATAGCCGGGATACTGGGCTGCCCCTTTCGCCGCTTCCACCGCAACGGCGTTGGCCCAACTCCCAATGAAGTTCTGAAACTTCCATCCTTTGGAAGGACCCGGCAGAGCGGGCCGCCTGGATGCGACTTTGCCCGCAATATCCCGCGCCTCGGCGAGGCGGTCTGGATCGAAGAATGCGGGCTCGTCTGCTAGCGAGGCGTCGACTTCGGCGACAGATTCCCTCAAGGATTCCAGCTCCAAGACTTCTCGCTCGAAATCTGCTATGAATTCATCGACTGATTTAGACGTGTCGGGAGCCATCACGCTCGCAAGCCTGTCCGTACAGAAGCCCTTGTCCGCCCAGCGTTTAGCAACCTCATTGATCCGTGACTCCCAGACATCCACGTGCCTCTTCACCGTACTACTGACGTCCGAGAGAAAGTCTTCGAATTCATCGACTGCAGGGTGTGCTACCGCGCCTGCCTCTGCTGTGCTCACCTCGCCTTCGTACATGGCGCGCGCAGCACCCGCCGTGAGCGGCATCTCACTTACCGCCTGCAGTGCCACTAGCCGGTTGAGAACACCTATGAGTTCGCGAACGTCCTGTATGTCGTACGAAGCGACCGCCTCCAGCACTCCTTCATCGAACTGAGAGCCACGCTCGTCACTCCGGTTCTTCAAGATCGTGTAACGGGTTTCGTACTCGGGCGGACCTACATTGACTACCAAGCCATCGGCAATCAGCTCGAGGAATGCAGGTTCAACACCGTCAAGTTCAGTCGGGGCACTATGCGCCACGACCACGATCTGTTTCCCGGCTGCGTGGAGCTCGGCGGTTACACGCAACAACTCGGCCTGCATGTCGGACTGATGAGTCAATGCATGAAAATCATCGATCAACAAAACGTCTGTCTCGGCAAGGCGGTTGCGGAATGCGTCTCCTTGCCCTGCCGACACTGCTGCGTGGTAAGCCTCTGACAATCCATCCGGTGTGAAATACTCAACGGAGAACCGATTGTCTGCACTCTCGATCGCGTGAGCAATGGACATCAGCAAATGAGTCTTGCCGAGCCCTGGACCACCAGTGATGCAAAGCGGGTTATACGCTGCGCCTGGGCTCTCCGCAACCGCTCGCGACGCTGCAGCAGCAAGTCCATTTTCCCGCCCGACCACGTACGCATCGAACGTGGAGCGTGGATTCAGGTCTGCTATCATTCGGGTGTCTCCGCGCTAAGTCGTTTAAGCACCAGTTCAGAGACACCCTTGAGAGTCTCAAATACGCCCTCGCCTTTCAACGCATTTGCGGGATAGCTGGGTAGATCTCTGAAGTTGAGACCTTCATCCAACTCTCTGGGTGAAAGAATGAGGTCCGACGGCAAATCTTGTTTGTTGTATTGGAGCACCAGCGGTAGTGTCCGTATATCAACACCCTGGCTGAGGAGATTCACCTGGAGGTTCTGCAAACTCTCTATGTTCTCCTCCAACTGCCGTGCTTGACTGTCAGCAACAAACACGACTCCATCCGCGCCCTGAAGCACGAGTTTTCGCGTCGCGTCGTAGTAGATCTGGCCGGGAACGGTGTAGAGCTGGAATCGTGTAACGTAGCCCGAAATCGTCCCCAACTCGAGCGGCAGAAAGTCGAAGAAGAGGGTGCGTTCGGCTTCTGTCGCGAGGGATACCATCCTGCCACGCCGCTGTTCAGGTACCCGACCGTATATGTAACGCAGGTTACAAGTCTTACCCGACCGGCCAGGACCGTAGTAAACGATCTTACAGGTGATCTCGCGATTCGTAAAATTCACTAGCGACATGACTCACCGTCCAAACAAAGAGGCGAGGCTATCGTTCAGCTCGCGTTCAAAATCGGCGGACAGTACGGGTTGTTTTGGCTCCTCATGAGGGCACGCTTCGGCGAGATCCCGAGCGAGATCCTCGAAGAAAAGCTGCACCAACCCAGCAAGCGTTTCCGGACCATATACAACGAGCGCGAGAAGGCGACCGCAGGGGTTGTCCATCTCGGCCAGGAAGATGCCGTGCCGCACACCTTGATGATTCAGTGCTCTGAACTCGTCCTCTCCCAAATATTCGGCCAATTCCTTAGTCGAGGACGCGATCGCAGCACCGAGCGCCGCAGCAGACATGACATCCACTGCCCGGGCAAAACCATACTGCGCTAGCACCTGCCCCGCCGGCGTCATGATCAAGGTGAGTCTCGCATCAGCCTCCGACACAAACCGTTCGAGGGGTTCCATCATCCAAGGCTCGAGAACGCGGGCGGAGGTCACCAAACCACCTCTGCTACGCGCAACATTTCCAGACGTGCCAAACCGACGTTCAATTCTTTATCCCCAATCACCACTACGAGCACACCGGTCGGCCCGGGGACTACCACTAGCGTCCCATCAGACGCCTGGAGCTCCAGGAAGTGAGGGGTTCCGACGCCCGACTTCTTCGCAGCCTGACCTAGCCTGAGCGTCAGGCTCGCTGCGAGAGCCGCAATCGCGTTGCCTCGAACACCCTCCATAAGCGAACCCGCCACTACCATCCCGTCATCACCGCTCACCACTAGCGCACCCCGCACCCCGTGGAGCCGAGTTACGCTGTCGAGTGCGGTACTCAATTGGCTCGTCACAGGTGCTGCTCCTCCAACCATTCTCGCGCGACCTCAGAAGCCTTCCTGGCCAACATGGACAGACGGCCGACCGGAACGCTGCGGTCTCTTGCCAACGCCAGCAGGCTCTCTCCCGTCGGGCGGCTGAGGTGGAGATTCCCGCCAGGCCCTTCGATAGCCACCCACTGCCAATCGCCCAACTCGAGGAGGCGTGCGGTGCGTTCCGCTTCTTTCGCGCCGGCCGACACATGTGCTGCGACATCTTCGGAAGCGTCAATCCCTGCCCCGTCACGCATCCCTCCACCCAGCACCCGGCCCCGATTGTCCGCGAGGAGCAACCGACGTTGCGAATCCTCCAGTCCATCGAATACCGCTGGAGCGACGTGCTCCTCCGGTTCGTCGCCCAGTTCCTCAGCCGCATCTCTCACCATGCGTAGTGCCTGAACCACGCTCGGATCCATAGGGTCGGCCGCGAGCGCGAGTTCCAGATGTTCCAGTGCTCCATCTAGATCGCCCCACCGAAAGCAAAGGAAACCAAGGCCCTTTCGCGCTCCCACATGTTTCGGATTTGCGTCCACGGCAGCAATCCATTCCTCGTAGCCGTGTCTGAGGTGGCCCATGTCGACCAGGACTCGAGCATACAGGTCGTGCGCATCAGCCGAACTGGGGTGCTTGGTCAAACCGGCAACGAGTACTTTCGCGGCACCATGCAGCTGGCCTCGGACACGCAAATTCTCAGCGAGCTCCAAGAACACCATGCTATCTGGATTCTGGGCCAGCTCTTTGGTGAGAGCCTTGACGTCTCTAGCCACCCGAGTTCTCCATGAGCAGATCGAGCTTCTCCACTGTTCTAAGCGCTTCCTTCACCCGTTCGACCTCTCGTTCCTCTTGTTCTGCATGTTCGCTCAGGGTAAGCCATCTCTGCCACCACTCGACTGCCTCAGAATATCGTCCAGCCATTGCGAGAGTGTCTCCCAACAGCCGATGAGCGTCTGCCAACATCGGCTCGATTCGAAGAGCGCGGCGGAGGTATTCCTCCGCCTTTTCCACCCGCTTATCGGCCAGTTCGATCTTGCCAAGGATCAGATGAACTACCGCCTCGTGCGGATGTGCGCTCCGCGCCTCATCCATCAATTCGCGGGCGTTCTCCCTATTACCGAGTCTGAGTTGTTCCTCGGCTTGCTCGATGATCTCGGGGGCAAGTTCCTTCTTACTGACGTCCGGAAGCTCGCGTTCTGCGACCGGCTCTCGAAGAGTGAGTATACCCGTGGCCTCCAAACCGAAGAGCGTCTTCGCTACGTCAAATTCAGATCGCCCCAATACCTGCGCAATCTCCTTCACATCTCGATTTGAATCGACTGCCGTGAGGACCTCCCATTCCGGTGGTAGGAAATCTAAGTATTCCTCGTGCTCTCCCTCCGGCTGAGGGGCAAACCCGGGTATCACACCAAGGTGGGCGATCCTCCTTTCGATACGAGACCACTCATCGATTCTGCGCGCGCCTTCCATCAGCAGAGAGCTGGTAGGAATCGATACCAGCGCATCGGCCGGAGGTTTCGCAGATCCGCCTTCCTCAAACGAGAAATAGCCCTCCTGCCATCCTACTAACTCGAAGACAACCTCTTCCACCTGAGCTTGAACCTGTTGCTCTAATTCACGATCGGTAATAACACCCAGATCTACGAGGATTTCTCCAAGGCGGCGCTTATCACCCTTGACCTGAGTGTCCCTCGCACGCTGTAGATCTGCGTGAGTTATCCGTCCCTTGCGTACCAGTAAGCTTCCCAGCAGGTGAGGATTGCTCTCGATTTCCGCGTAGACGATCGAGCCCTCGTTGAAGTAAACGCTTCCGCGGTTGTGCCTGACCTTGGAAGTGACAGTCAGCTTGCCGGTTTTCCTGCTCAAGTCCAGCAACTGGAACACATCGTGGATGCCCAACTCCTTCAGCGGTCCCTCGATGGCCATGATCAGTTCTCCCTCGTACGGAAGATGTGATTCAGATCCCTGGCCGAGCGAACGTGCTTCCGAGCCTCGCGTGCGTACGGGCCATCGGGCTGCAGTCCGATCACCTTCTCCCAAGCCGCGATTGCAGCAGAATAGCGCCGCAGCCTGCCAAGTGAGACACCTATGAAAAAGTGTGCCGCAACGTGCTCGTCATCGAACGCCAGCACTCTCTCAAACGCTTGCAGAGCCTCATCAATACGCCTGTCATCCGTCAGGCATTGGCCCAGCATTACGAGTGCGTCGAGATCCGTTGGGTCGTTCGACAACAATTCGACCAAGAGATTCACCGCGACCCTCGGTTTCTTTGCATGACGATAGACGCGCGCCAGAGCAAGCCCTGCATCAGAAAAGGTCGGCAGCGAATCCAAGGCGGCCCGATATGCGGCTTCAGCCGCCGTCAAATCATTGCGAGCTTCATGGACTTTACCGAGGTCCATCTGGACCTGTGCGTACTTGGGGTCTAGTTCGAGTGCGTCGCTATACGCTCGTTGGGCTGATTCCAGATCACCCATGTCGACCGCAACATCGCCCTCTAATTTGAGTATGTCAGCGCGCTGCGGCGCACGTCCTCGGGCGGCACGAAGCGACTCCAGCGCACTCGCCGGATCCCCGGACGCCACCCGAACCTCAGCTAGCGTCACGAGGATGTCGACATTATCAGGGTGTTCCTCGGCAAGCGCATTCACATCCCCCAACGCTTCGCTTCCACGCCCCAATAACAGCAGCTGGCGCACTTCTCCCAACTTGGCATCAACCCGATTCGGATCCAGCTCGAGGGCGGCCCTGAAGCGCTCCAACGCCTCTCCGTGCAATCCCCTGCGCGCATGGATCTGTGCCGACAGGACATGCAGATCATCGTTGACGAGACATCTTCGAGCGACTCGATCGACCTCCGCCAACGCTAAGTCGAGCAAGCCCTTGTTCATGTAATCACGGGCAAGCGACAGCTGATCCTCGGACTCGACAGGTGGTTGATCCACAGGAGGTGCTTCCAGAGCAGAGAAGAGCCCGTCAATCAGTCCCTGGTCAAACTCTATGTCCGGTCCGGCTTCCGCGGTCACGTCGGCGGAGATTTCCGGAATCACCGCAATGGTCGGATCGTCGTACTGCAAGTCGATTGCCAGCCTGAACTTCTGCGGCACATAGTATGGATCGAGAGTCTGCGCCCTCGTCACCGCATGAAGCGCGCCGTCGTAGTCGCCCATTCCTGACAGTGCAAAGCTGAGGTTGTAATGTGCTTCTGCCAACTGGGGATCCGTTTCGACTGCGCGCGCGAACGCGTTACGCGCATCGGTTTTGCGCCCCAATTCGTTGAGGACGAGGCCAATGCCGTTCCAAGCGACTGCCGTGTCTTTTTCTCCATCCAAGACCGCTCGGTATGCCTCCATGGCGTCCTGGTAGCGTTGGAGCTTGTAGAGCAATAGCCCCAAGTTCAGCCGTGCCACCACCAACGACGGATCTGATCGCAGAGCTCTACTGAACGCGCGCAACGCATCCTCACAACGGCCCATCTGCGCCAGCGTGACCGCCTTGTTGTTCGATGCCAGCGCGTAGTCCGCCTGACGAGACAGGGCACTGGCGAAGGACACCAACGCCTCTTCAGAGCGCCCTAGCTGCTGCATCACAACTGCCCGTTCGTTCCACAGCTTGGCGGATTCGGGTGAATCTTCCACGAGTTCATCGTAGATCTCGAGAGCGCCATCCATATCGCCGAGAATCAGATAAACCTCTGCAATAGCATTTCGCAGTAGTTCTCTGCTCTCACCAGCTTCGAGTCCGAGACGATATTCACGCACCGCTTCCCGATAGTAACCTTGCTGCCGAAAGGCTAAACCAAGGTTGTAGTGTGCGAGTGCACCTTCGCCTTCAGCGATCGCCTCAGTATCGATCGATTCGTGTGCGGAACTCTCACGTCGTCCAGCCAGTCGTTCCAAGGACAAATTTGTCTGGGCCTGACCGTACGCTGGATTCAACTTTAGGGAGCGCTTAGCCGCCGCCCGGGCCTCACTGTGTCGTCCCAAGTCTCCGAGGACGAACGACATGAGGTGATGCGCTTCCGCATGATCTGGGCTCAACTCGATCGCACGCTTCAGCGCGGCAAGCGCCTCGACATTCAGCCCTCTATTGTAGTACATCTCACCCAGGTAGAATTGAGCAACACTGCTACTGGGGTCTACCTCGCAAGCCTTCTTGAGCCACTCCGTCGCGGTTCCCAACTGTCCTCTGGCCTTCTCAGCCTGAGCGAGCTGTATCATTACAGCTGAATCTTCCGGGTATCTGGAAACGAGTGCCTGGAACTCGCTCGCGGCAGCCTCATGTTGAGTGAGAGATGCGTAGGCTCTACCGAGTTCCCAGCGCGCTTGCCGGTCGTCCGGATTGATGCGCAGTATCTCGCGAAGCTCCGTAGCGCGCCGCTCGAAGTGGCCGGAGCGCTTGTGAGCGATTTCCAAGTTGCGTTGCGCCACTTGGATCTTGGGGTCCAACTCGAGGGCGCGAGAGAACTGTTCCACGGCCTCGTCCACCATGTCCTGCTGGAAGTACAGAACACCGAGGTTGTTGTGTGCTCCCGCGTCCGACGGGTTTATCCGTCGTGCGAAAGACCTGAGTATCTCGCGATCACGGTCGCTGGCGCCCATCTGAGTCAGCCCAGCCTAAATGCCTCGAGCATCGCCTGCAGCGAGCTCTCGTCCGGAAAGAGTAAGAAATGCCCCTTTAGTGTGCGATCTGCTTGCTCAAAATGGAAATCTGTTTCCACACAAAAAGCGAAGTCATGACTCTGACCAAACCCGAGTTGGGTTGTCGTTAGCACGGCACCCGCCCTATCGACCACAAGACTCGGCACAGAAGGAAGCAACATCATGCCCATGAAGTCCGATAGCGCACCCATGTGCGCTCCAGCGAGAATGTTGCCGGCCTCCTTCAAAGCAGACCTTTGCAGTTCCTCAAATGTGCTAGTGGTGCCTGGTTCCTGGCGGAGCAGAAGATCGCACAACAGCTGTGCGTTGTCTTTCGGCAGCAGCAGGAGAGTACGTCCGGTGAGATCCCCGAGCATGTGCATGAGCACTGCAGCGACATCATCATCGGGGTCGCCGTGGAGGTTGGGCAGGTGCTCGAGTGACGCAACCGTGATCTTGGGGACGCTGATCATGACCCTGCAATCGACCATCTGAGAAAGGGCAGTTGCTGCGTGCCCGGCTCCAATGTTTGCCACTTCTCGCAAAGCGTCGAGTTCTCGCTCTCCAAGCTCGCGAACATCAACCATTTCGATTCTCCCTAGAGGAATCCGCCGGCATCCAGAATCAATGCAGGCTCTCCATCGCCAAGTACCGTTGCACCACTGAAGATCGGCAGCGTACCCTTCGGTGGTTCAAAAGACTTCACGACAATTTCTTGTTGTCCCGTTAACGAATCCACCACCAAGCCAGATCGACGCCCTCCGATCTGAATGACGATCACTGGCCTCTTCGCCGGCGGATCGCCTGGCACATCCAATACATCGCGAAGATGGACCAAGGGAATGATATCCTCCCGCAACGTCATACCGTCTTGGCCTTCGAGAGCAGTGACTGCTGCCGGCTCGAGATCCAGCGTTTCAGCAACATGTGTTATCGGCATAACGTAACGCTCTTCACCGACCTTTGCAGTGAGCGCACGCACAACAGCCAAGGTAACCGGAAGCTGAAGCGTGAAGGTCGTACCCTTCCCGTGTTCGCTGCGGACTTCGAGTCCCCCGCCCAGCGCCCGCAAATGGGTTGCCACTACATCGATTCCCACCCCGCGCCCAGATACGTCCGTGACCGATCGGGCGGTAGAAAAACCGGGCCGCGACAATACCCTCATGAGCATCTCGTCGGTGAGCGCATCGACATCCTCGTCGATCGTTCCACTCTCTTTCGCGGCGATCAGGATCTTCTGACGGTTTATCCCGCGACCGTCATCGCTCACTCGTATTGCAACTGTTGCCCGCTCCGCCATTGCCGACAGAACAACACGGGCCCTCGGCGGCTTCCCTGCTCTTGCCCGTTCTTCCGGCGTTTCTACGCCATGATCCACCGCGTTCCGCAGCAGGTGGACTAGCGGATCACCGATCTCATCCAGGATACCGCGATCTAGCTCAATGTCTTTCCCCCCGACCTCAAAATCCACTTGTTTGCCCAACTGACGAGCAAGATCGCGTACCATTCTCGGGAAGCGGTCGAAAACCTGCCAGACCGGGGTCATTCTGGCCTGGACAATTTCAGATTGTAGCGTTCCCGTGAGTGAAGACACTTTGGCCGACAGGTCGTCCAGCTCTGGGTCGTTGCGCGATCGCGCCACCCTCGCCAGGCGATCGCGAGCCGTGACTAGCTCGCCGATGTTGTTCATCAGCGTGTCGAGCCGGCGCAAGTCAACTCTGATGTGCCGGGCGCGTTGCCCAGCCACCCGCTCCGGCGTCGGCGCCTCCACCGGCTGACCGATTCGGACATGGGCGACGTCTCCCGCGGAGCGTACCTCGGCCTCGATCGCTTCCTCTCCCGCCGCAGTCTCAATTCGGAAGCCGAATATTCCGTCGAAGTTGTCAGCCTCCCACAGCGCAACGGCCGGTTGTACCGCATGCACCTCACCGATGGTGCGCATCCGGTTCAGGATGATCGTTGCCCGCGCACCTTTCAGCGAACAGTCGGGATCGAGTGTCACATCTACCCAGCATCCAGGCCCGGCCGGCGACGCCACTACAAGCGGCAGTTCGCTGTGAGCTGGGGGTATTTCCTCGGAAACCAAGCCGTGATCCCGGGCCGACTCATCGAGTGCAGCGAGCACGTCGGCGATGTCCACGTCCGGCTCCCGACTGGCTACCGAAGCATCTATCGCCTTGTCGAGCGTGTCGATGACCGTGAACAACAATTCCAGCGTTTCATCGTCCGGCGCGTTACCACCACTTCTGATGGCGTCGAGGAGATTCTCAGATCGATGCGCGAGATCGGCGACCAGTTGATAGCCCATGGTTGCCGCCATGCCTTTAATTGTGTGCATCGCCCTGAAGATCGCATCGACGGGCTCATTAGCCTGGCGGTTCAACTCCCATTCGAGCAAGTGCCCGTTGATCGCGCCGAGATGCTCCTTGCTCTCGGCCAGGAAGATTTCCGAATACTGCGAAAGGTCCATTGTCAGCCGAGCACTCGCTGCACTGCCTCCAATACACGTGACGGCTGGAACGGCTTGACCACAAAGTCCTTTGCCCCTGCCTGAATCGCCTCTACAACAAGGGCTTGCTGGCCCATTGCGCTGCACATCAGGATGCGGGCGCCCGGATCCTGCTGGACTATCTCCCGCACAGCATCGATCCCGCCCATGTCAGGCATCACGATGTCCATGGTGACGAGGTCGGGTTTCAGCTCGGAGTATTTTTCGACCGCTTGCGCGCCTGTCTCTGCCTCACCGACGACTTCATAGCCTGCCTGGCTCAGGATATCACCGATCATGGTTCTCATGAAGATCGCATCGTCACATACGAGCACTGTATGACTCACGCTTCCTCCCTACGCATTAAGGATTGGTCCGAGTAGCGCCTCGATATCGAGGAGAATAAATGACACTCCCGCCTGCCTGCCCACCGACCGCACCAGCGCCGAATCGATACCTGGCAAGCTTCCTTGTCCGTCGAACTCGTCGTGTGACACGGAAAACAGGTCGAGTACATCATCCACAACTAGTCCGGCGGTGTGCCCTCCTATTTCCAGGAGCATAATCGGACCGTCATCGTCAG
>Ga0180432_10005529_pt1 | contig 16762 bp, 19 predicted proteins | sample SS_ome_10_FD_132414 | JGI IMG/M metagenome (GOLD analysis project Ga0180432, IMG submission 132414) | Hypersaline lake sediment archaeal communities from the Salton Sea, California, USA - SS_1_MS_2 metaG | ecosystem: Environmental > Aquatic > Non-marine Saline and Alkaline > Hypersaline >... | reverse complement strand
TCAACCAAGATATAGGATCTTGGGATGTTTCGAATGTGACAAATATGAGAAATCTGTTCGATAATGCATCTACGTTCAACCAAGATATAGGATCTTGGGATGTGTCAAGTGTGACAAATATGAATCAGATGTTCAATAGTGCTGGCGTATTCAACCAAGATATCGGTTCGTGGGATGTTTCGAATGTAACGGACATGGGGTTGATGTTCATTGGTGCATCTTCCTTTGACCAAGATATCAGCGGATGGAGCCCTTCTACAACTGCTGCTAATTTTTCTGGTATGTTGGCCAATAGCGGATTATCCGTAGAGAACTACAGTAAATGGTTGATTTGTCTTGCGAACTGGGCATATGACAACAGTTACACCACTGCCGAATCTCTTGGTGCATCTGGACTTCAGTATAACAATACGACATACACGGGAATCGGATCGGGTCAATATACCGATGCAGTGTCCGCAAGAGCATATCTTGTAACGACTCTTGGTTGGACCATCACTGATTCAGGACAAGCATAATGCACGAACATATAACGACACAAACGACATGGTGTATTGCTCACGGACTTGGTGAGAAGATTCACTATGCACAGGTGAGAGAAGGAATCGTGATCACCACAGGACAACCGAATCTGGAGTTGTTCTACAATCGTGCCGAGTGGGAATCACGACTCACGGAACTTGGTATTGCAGTAGAACTCCCAGAGGAAGATGAGATCCCACTCGAACCAACGACAGACGATTTGTTGTTCACTGATTCGGTGGATGACTTTCTATACGAAGACAAAGGATTCCGCCATGTCGCGAATCCATATCGCAGAGAATACTAAATAGAATAAAGGAGAATATAGAATGAAATCACTCTATCCATTCGCAGACATCATGACACTCATGAGTAAGATCGAAGGTAACATCACCAAGTTGGGTGTTATCTACACATCACAAGAGGAAAGAACCGCAACCGATGAAGCGCTCATCGACTCATTCCTTGCAAAAGCAACAGAACTTTCAACAGCAGCAAACGCACTGAAGGGTATCACATTTGATAACGGAGGTGCCTGATGGCAATCACAGATCCTGAAGCGATCAAGTTCGTCAATGAGTACATTCGCCCAATGTGCGAAACAGTTCGTTACATGGGTGCAAGAGGTGCAGACTTCGCAAACAAGTGGGCACAGATCGCTGGTGAGTTTCCAAACGACCCAACAGAGGTCGTAGAAGACGGAAGAGAGAGCCAAGGTGTCTCTCGTCTCACTGGTGCTGATATCAATGCAGTCGCTGGTGCATTCACCACTCTTCTCTCGGAAATCTCTGGTGCAACCGCACAAGCCATCATCAGCAAGCCATGCGTTCGTCCTCTACTGTACAGCCCAGAATCTGGCTTGTGATACTAGATGGGTTGACTCCAGAACGCCTATCGAATAAATTAAGAGTCCCTTCAAGGGGGTTGGAATAAAACACACAGGAGATCTCTAGACTATGAACGGTTTGCCCACTCTTCGTTATTTTCGTACCCACTCCAATGTTCAACATCCAGTACTGAGCACACAAGAAGCCGCATGCTATGATCTTTGTGCACATCTCCATGGACCAGTGTCTTCTGAAGACAGGTTCCCAGAGATCAGATCAGTCACTCTCTACACCCCACACAACGAGATGATTACGGCTGTCGTTGAGACGGTGTTCGTCAACGACGAGCCACAGTCCTCGGTCTTGATCCCACCGCGCCACCGTGCTGTAATTCCTACTGGTGTCGTTTTCGACATCCCCAAGGGATTCTCGGTTAGGCTTCATCCACGATCTGGACTTTCGATCAAGAAGGGATTCATCGTGGCGAATTGTGAAGGAGTCATCGATTCTGACTACTTTCATGAGATCAAGGCTCTGATGGTCAACAACAGTGACATGCCCATTACGATTAATCATGGGGATCGGATCTGCCAAGCAGAGTTGGTTCGAGTAGAACCACACACTTTCGAAGAGACAAACGTCCGACCAGAGCAAAGGACCGACCGTGTTGGTGGTCTTGGATCTACTGGTATTCAGTAATGAGGTGAAAAATGAATCGTGATGAATTGATTGAATATCATGTTGATCTTTGCGATGCTGCTAGAGAGCTGATGCGTCTCAAGAATCACGACTACGCTGGTGAAGGATCCAGCAACCCATGGATGAATTTCGAGCGATCTGAACTGATGGGTGTTTGCAAGACAGAGCAGGCATTCATGGTCCGAATCCTCGACAAGATCAGCAGACTGATCACGTTCGTCGATGCTGGTCAGCTACAAGTCAAGGAAGAAAGTGTCTTTGACTCTATCGTTGATTTGATCAACTACCTCGTCCTCTTTGGTGCCTTCGTCAACGAGAAGAAGGATACCAACCGACCAGTTCGAGGTCAGGCTGGATTTCTGACCGAAGAAGATCTTGACGACCCAACGCCCAACTGCTAGAATGAGAGAATGAGCGAAAAGAAATTCTATACCAATGTGGTCACATACGGCAACACGATCTACTACCGAGGTTATGAAAACGGAAAAGCCGTAAAGACCAACCCAGAGTTCAATCCGACTCTCTTCATCCCCTCCAGACGCGAAACACGATATCGCAACCTGGAGGGGTTGTTTGTTGAACCAGTACATCCAGGCTCCATTCGAGATTATCGCGAATTTATCAAGAAGTACGATAATGTCGGTGGCATGCGCATCTACGGCGACATCAATCTCGAATGCCAGTTTATCGGAAAGGAGTTTCCACAAGAAGAAGTGGATTACGACTTCAGCATGCTGAAAGTCGCGACCATCGACATCGAGACTACGTGTGATCACGGATTCCCTGACATCGACAACCCCAAGGAGAAGATCATTGCGATCACTATTCAGATTGGTGATAAAACTACTAGTTTGGGTCTGGGTAGTTTCAATATTGTGGGTGTCGATTCTTTTGATTACGTTGAAGAACGGGACCTCCTGACCACATTCCTCGATTTCTGGGACAATGAGAGACCAGACATCGTGACAGGATGGAACATCCGATTCTTCGACATCCCCTATCTTTTTGCACGAATCACTGAAGTGCTCGGTGAGAAGGAAGCAAAGAGGCTTAGTCCATGGCGAATCACTAAGGAGAAGAGTGTTCATCGCCGTGGTCGAGAGCAGAAGATCTTTGATCTCGTCGGCATCGCGGTCATGGATTACTTCGATCTCTACCAAACGTTCACATACACGAACCAAGAGTCCTATCGACTCGACCACATCGCGTACGTTGAGCTTGGTGAACGCAAGTTGTCATACGAAGAACACGGATCGATCCGCGAGTTCTACAAGAATGACTTCCAGAAGTTCATGGAATACAACGTCAAAGACGTTCATCTTGTGACTCGTCTTGAAGAGAAGTTGAAGTTGATGGAGTTGGCAGTCGCTCTCGCCTATGCCGCCAAGGTCAACTTCATGGACGTCTTCTCTCAGGTCAAGATGTGGGACTCCATCATCTACCATTATCTTAAGGCTCACAACATCGTCATTCCTCCTCGTGCGGTGACGAAGAAGGCAGAACAGTACGCAGGTGCTTATGTGAAGGAACCAATCGTCGGAATGCATGATTGGATCATGTCCTTCGATTTGAACAGTCTGTATCCCCACCTGATTATGCAGTACAACGTGAGTCCTGAGACCAAGGTGGCAAACACCGAGAAGGGTATGATGCTCGGACTGATGAGTCCAGACAGACTGCTGAATCCGACCGAAGGAACGCAGTCCTTCCTCGATGAGTGGAAGGAGCAAGATCTCTCCATTGCATCGAATGGTGTAACCTTCACTCGCAAGTTCAAGGGATTTTTGCCTGCGATCATGGAGAAACTCTACGAAGAGCGAAAGGTCGCCAAGAAGAAGATGATCGAGTGTCAGCAGGCAGCAGAGAAAGACCCTGGCAATAGGAAGATCGAATACGACATCACCAAGTACAAGAACCAGCAGTTGGTCCGCAAGGTACAGTTGAATTCGGCATATGGTGCAGTTGGTAATGAATACTGCCGATACTACGACGTTGAGCTGGCAGAGGCAATCACGATTTCTGGTCAATTCAGCATCAGATGGATTGAGCACAGACTGAATGAATATTTCAATAAAGTTCTGGGCACGGAGAAGAAAGATTATGTTGTTGCAATCGACACTGACTCAGTGTATCTTCGGGTTGGCGACCTTGTGTCTCGTTTCTGCCCACATAAGACGGAACAAGAAATTGTTGATTTCCTCGATAGAACGGCAGAAGAGGCTATCCTCCCATTCATCGATCGAAAGTACGAAGAGATGGCGGAGAAGGTCAACGCGTACCAGCAGAAGATGAAAATGGGCAGAGAGGCAATCGCTAACAAGGGCATCTGGACTGCCAAGAAGCGATACATCCTCAACGTGCTCGATAATGAAGGTGTTCGGTACGAGACTCCCAAGATCAAGGTGACAGGAATCGAGACGACGAGAGCATCGACTCCTGAAGCTGTCCGCAAGTTCTTGACCGAGACGATTCGTCTGATCCTTGACACAGATGAAGATACGGTGATTAACCACATCGAAGAAGTGAGGAATCATTTCAATGGTCTGACTCCAGAAGAGATTGCGTTCCCGAGAGGAATCAAAGGTCTGAAGAAGTACGGAGATTCAAGCAGAGTTTATGCACCTCACACTCCGATCGCGACCAAAGGCGCTTTGCTGTACAATTACCATTTGAAGAAGAACGGACTCCTCAATAAATACCAGGCAATTCAAGAGAATGACAAAGCAAAATTCATCTATCTGAAATTGCCCAACACGATCAGAGAGAGGGTGATCACCTTCCCAGACGGACTGCCGAAGGAGCTCGATCTTCATGATTATGTTGACTATGACACGCAGTTCGAGAAATCGTTTCTCGATCCATTGAAGTCTATTCTGGAAGCCATCGGTTGGAGTTCAGAAAGAGAAAGCACACTTGAAGGACTTTTTGTATGACTGATTTTTTGCAAACGATCATCAAGGACTCTGGCAACAAGTACGCAAGCATTGTCGATGAAGGAGTGGAGGGGAGCGACATCAGTGGATTCATTAACACTGGTAGCCTCATCTTTAATGCACTCCTGTCTGGCGACATTTATGGCGGAATTCCAGACAACAAGATTATCGCACTCGCTGGAGAAAGTGCAACAGGCAAGACTTACTTTGCACTCGACATGTGCAAGAAGTTTTTGACCGACAATCCAGAAGCAGCGGTTCTCTACTTCGACACCGAGCAAGCAATCACCTCTGGTATGATCAAGGATCGCGGTATCGATCCCAAGAGAGTGGCGATCTTCCCAGTTGCTACTGTCGAAGATTTCCGACACCAGTGTATCAAGATCGTTGATAAGGTGCTGGAAATGGACAAGAGTGAGCGAAAGCCCATGATGATTGTGCTCGACTCTCTGGGCATGCTTTCGACCAACAAGGAGATCAACGATACCGCAGAAGGTAAGGACACGAGAGACATGACTCGTGCACAGTTGATCAAAGCGACCTTCAGGGTGTTGACTCTTAAGCTCGGTCAAGCACACATTCCGATGCTCCTCACCAATCACACTTATGACGTAGTTGGTGCATATGTTCCCACCAAGGAGATGGGTGGTGGGTCTGGTCTGAAGTATGCAGCATCGACCATCGTCTATCTCTCCAAGAAGAAAGACAAGGATGGAACCGACATCATCGGTAACATCATCAGGTGCAAGTTGTTCAAGAGCCGCCTGACCAAGGAAAACAAGCAAGTTGAAGTCCAACTCAATTACGACACAGGACTCAACCCATACTACGGCCTAGTGGATATCGCTGTGAAGTACAACATCTTCAATAAGCTGGGCACTCGCATTGAACTCCCTGATGGAAGGAAGGTTTATGAAAAGCAAATCAACAACAACCCAGAACAATACTACACAGACGAAATTCTCGACCAAATCAACCGAGCTGTTGGCATTGAATTCAAGTACGGATCCAGCGGGACAGAGGAAGATGTTGAGGGAGAGAGCACCGAAGTTTGAATTTCTCGAATCCGAGAATGAAGGAGAGTTTCAGACTATCCGTATTGACAGCGGACCAGCCTCTGGTGTAAAATACCGATATGGTGTGATCTCCTTCAGCGGGATCGATGAAAATGGGGACTTGATCGATGGTGGGGAGCCTTCGATCAATTTCACGTACGAGATCGCGGAAGATTGCGATGTCGAAGTTGATCAGGTGATCATAGATGAAATGGGCAAGGTCCTGTCGGTCTTGCTAGATGCGAAATATGGCGGTGAAGACAATGAAGAACCCATCGACGGAGAAGACGATCCTGAGCAGTCTGGTTCAGGATGAGGAATACCTGCGAAAGGCGATGCCCTTCATCAAAGAAGAGTATTTCGCCGATAGAGTGGAAAGGAAGGTCTTCTGTCAGATTCAGGACTTCGTGTCCAAATACAACAATCTGCCTACACAAGAAGCACTCGGTATTTGCATCTCAGAGATCAATGACTTCACAGAGTCCGATTTCCGTGAAGCGAAAGAATTGGTGTCTGAGATCTTCGAAAAGAAGGAATCGCGACCAGACCAGAAATGGCTCGTGGACACGACTGAGAAATTTTGCAAAGATAAAGCGATTTACCTTGCTATTCTAGAATCCATCCAGATCATAGATGGCAAATCGAAGCACGACAAGGGTCATCTTCCCAAGTTGTTGCAAGATGCACTGTCTGTTTCTTTCGATACACATGTTGGTCATGATTACATCGAAGATGCAGAAGATCGATACGAGTTTTATCACCGCAAAGAAAAGAGAATCGCATTTGATCTTGACTACATGAACAAGATCACCAATGGTGGGACTCCGACCAAGACTCTCAACATTGTGCTTGCTGGAACTGGTGTGGGTAAGTCTCTTTTCATGTGTCACCATGCGGCAAATTGCCTCTCTCAAGGCAAAAACGTTTTGTACATCACATGCGAGATGGCAGAAGAGAGAATCGCAGAGAGAATCGATGCGAACCTAATGGACATCACGATGGACGAGCTCCACGAGTTACCCAAGGATTCCTATGAGAAGAAAATGGCAAAGGTAGCTGGCAGGGTTTCTGGTGCTCTGATTGTCAAGGAGTACCCTACTGCAACCGCCAATGTGAATCACTTTCGATCTCTGCTTGAAGAGTTGAAGATGAAAAAGAATTTCGTCCCCGACATCATCTTCGTGGATTACCTCAACATCTGTGCTGCTGCGAGATTTAAGAATGCAGCGAACGTCAACTCATACATGTATGTCAAGGCGATCGCAGAAGAATTGCGTGGTCTGGCGATGGAGACTGAGATACCCGTCTTTTCTGCTACCCAGACCAACCGCACAGGATTCACTAGCTCAGACGTAGGACTGGAAGACACCTCGGAATCTTTCGGTCTGCCACAGACCGCCGACTTCATGTTTGCTTTGATCGCCAATGAAGAATTGGATCAGTTGAACCAGATCCTAGTCAAGCAGTTGAAGAACAGATATGCTGATCCCGCCACGAACCGCAGATTCATCATCGGGATAAATAGAGCGAAGATGAAATTGTACGATGTCTCTTCTGCTGACCAAGACGATCTTGTAGATTCAGGTCAAAGCGGATACATAAGGGACGATCTGGGTGATAAGTTTAAAGTAGGAGAGAAGTTCTCCGATTGGACTCTTTGAGGATACTATTATGACTGATAGAAACGACGACAACTACGACCGACGCGCCCTGGAAGAAGCAGAGATGGAAGAATGGCGGCAGTGGGCAGAATCTTGGATCAACGAAATCGATGAGGAACATGGTGCTGGTGAAGTCGGCACTGATGAATTGATCAACCAATACAAGAGAGACACTCCAGGGCAATGAGCATCATACTCGATCGCCAGTTCATTGACATCGCTGGTAGAAGCCTGAGAAATTTCAAGTGGAAAAAAGAAGGACTTGCCAACTGCTCCTGTCCCATTTGCGGTGACAGCAAGCGAGACAAGAAGAAGGCAAGAGGTTATTTCTATAGTAAGCATGGCAAGTTTTTCTACAAGTGCCACAATTGCGATTATTGGGCGAACCTGTACACATTCCTGAAGGACACCAATGTTAGCCTTCATAAGGAATATTGCATTCAGTCATGGCTCCAGAGTCCCGCTTACAGCGAGAAGAAGAATCAGAAAAGGGGAGATGAGATGTTTGGACTGAAGAACAGCAAGCCCAAGTTCAAAGACAAGATGCTCAAAGGGTGCAAATGTCTGAAAGATCTTCCTAAGGATCATCCTGCAGTTCAGTTTGCTGATCTTCGCATCATCCCCAAGCAACACTGGGACAAGCTGTTCTTCACCGAGAATTTCGGTGATCTCGCTGCAAACCTCGACCCAGAGCAGAAGCTCCTAAAGTATGACCCAAGAATCGTGATTCCTTTTTATAACAAGGAAGGAGGGGTGGTAGCGGTTCAAGGTCGTGCTCTCAGCATGAAGGCAGAAAACGAAGCACGCAAGACCGTGAAGTACATCACCGTCAAGGCAGACAAGAGCATCGAACGTCTATGGTACGGGATGTGGAGGGCAAACCCAAAAAAGAGAGTGTACGTTGTTGAAGGACCGATCGACAGTCTGTTTTTGGCGAATGCAGTCGCCATGGTCGGTGCTGGTTCTGCTAGCAACATCCCTTCCAGATTTGCTAATTCTGATATGGTTTTCGTGCTTGATAATGAACCTAGAAACAAGCAAATCATCAAGTATAACCAAAATCTCATCGACGCAGGTCACAAAGTTTGTATTTGGCCTAAGACGATAGACAAGAAAGACGTCAACGATATGGCGTATGACATGAGTGTCCGTGACATTCAGAAAATGATTGATAGAAACACATTCAGCGGACTTGAGGCGTCGCTGAGACTTAAGGAATGGAGTGTTTGATATGAACAGTTTTAATTGCAAGTTTGAGTATCTTTGGTTGGACGGGTATGAAACACCCAACATCAGAAGCAAGACCAAGTATGTGACCATTCAGACTGAGAATGACAATCTTAGGATGGAAGATATTCCAGAGTGGTCTTTCGACGGATCAAGCACGGAACAGGCAGAAGGTGGAAACAGTGACTGTGTGCTCGTCCCAGTGAAAGTTTACAAAAACACCATCGAGCAGACGTATGGGGTCAATTCGTTCATTGTCCTTTGTGAGGTGATGGACCGAAATTATGGTATCCATCCGTCCAACACTCGTGCCAAGCTGAGAGATGCCATTTCTCAGCATGGAGGGGAGGACATGTGGTTTGGTATTGAGCAGGAGTATCTTCTGGTTGATCCCAAGATCAGACGTCCTTATGGTTGGCCTCCTAGCGGTTTCCCGAACCCTCAGGGTCGATATTATTGCGGAGTTGGTGGCGATGTCGTCATTGGAAGGGATTTAGTTGAGGCTCACGCGATATCTTGCCTTGAAGCAGGAATTCCTATTTGCGGAACCAACGCAGAAGTGATGCTTGGGCAGTGGGAATATCAAGTCGGTACTGCTAACGCCCTGGATGTTTGTGATGATCTGTGGGTAGCACGTTACCTGCTTGAAGTCCTCGCGGAGAGAGAAGGACTCGCTGTTTCGCTGACCCCCAAGCCTATTCAGGGAGATTGGAACGGTTCTGGTGCACACATCAACTTCTCTACCGAATTCCTTCGAGAAGAAGGCGGAGAAGAGTATATCAACGACGTCATCAAGGCTCTTGAAGAGAACCACGATCAGCATATCGACAACTATGGAATCGATAACGATCTTCGGTTGACTGGCAACCACGAGACTGCATCGATCGATACTTTCTCCAGCGGAAATTCTGATCGTGGTGCTTCCATCCGAATCCCACCCTCAACTGCCAAGACCAAGAAGGGATATCTGGAAGATCGACGTCCAGCATCTAACATCGATCCATACCGAGCTGTCCGATGTCTGGTCGAAACCGTTAGCAAGGTCCCCACTCGACAGGCGGTGTCTTCATGAGTTCATGGCTTGAGGTACCTGTCAAGGGTGTTCAAGGAGGGTTCGTACAACTCATCGACTTCATGGGGAGTGATCTGACGGTCTGCAACGCGGCGAGAGTATCATTCGCCAAGGAGACAGATTGGGAAGTCGACAAGGAAGCAGCACATAGACTCGCCGCTAGCGGGTCTTCTGTTCCTCTGTCAGAGTTGGTCAGACTCAGCGAGAAAGATCAGAAGCTCTTGAAGTATCTCGCTGAACACGGGCATTGGACTCCCTTCGCCCACCCACAGTTGACCTTCAGGATCAAAGCACCGATTTCTGTTCGAACGCAATTCTTCAAGCACAAGCAAGGATTCGTTGAAAACGAAATCAGCAGGAGATATGTTTCTTTCGAGCCTGAATTCTACTACCCGAAGTGGAGAGGCAAACCCACAAATGGTGCCAAGCAAGGCAGCGAAGACTTCCTGGAAATCGCACCCAACACGCAGAATCTCTATGATCAAGCCATCCGAGCAGCGATGTATGCATACAACAATCTCTTGGACAGCGGTGTTGCACCAGAACAAGCAAGATTTGTCTTGCCACAGGGCATGTTCACCGAATGGTTCTGGACTGGGAGTCTTGCTGCTTTCATGAGATTTTACAACCAGAGGTCAGAAGAACATGCACAGTGGGAGATCAGGCAGTACGCAGATGCGATCATGGGTGTAGTCAAAGACCATTTCCCTTGGTCGGTCAAATATCTTGTGGGCGAAACTAACTGAGTATAGATACATCTGCGTCTATTAATTTAAAGGAGCAAAAATGAGCAAAGAACTTCCCACTTCATATCAGTCTTTCATTCACCTTTCCCGATACTCCAGATGGCTGGAAGAAGAGGGAAGGAGAGAAACGTGGGATGAAACTGTCACGAGATACATGGACTTCTTCAAGGACCATCTGCAGATGACCTTGGGATACAAGATGGGTCCACAGATCTACAACGAGGTCAAGGACTCGATCCTGAATCTTGAGGTCATGCCTAGTATGAGATGTCTCATGACTGCTGGCGAAGCACTAAAGAAGGACATGGTAGCTGGATATAATTGCTCCTATCTCGCCATCAACAGAGTACGTGCTTTTGATGAGATTCTTTACATTCTCATGTGTGGCACTGGTGTCGGTTTCAGTGTCGAAAGAGAATACGTCGCCAAGCTTCCGACCATCGCAGAGGAATTCACCGAGTCTGATACCACTATCGTCGTTCAGGACAGCAGAATCGGTTGGTGCAAGGCGCTCCGTGAATTGATTTCGCTCCTGATCACTGGACAGGTGCCTAAGTGGGATCTTTCCAAGGTAAGACCAGCAGGTTCAAGACTCAAGACCTTTGGTGGTCGATCTTCTGGTCCTGAGTCTCTAGACGAACTGTTCCGATTTACAGTCGAGAATTTCAAGAAGGCTGCTGGTCGCAAGATGACTAGTCTTGAATGCCACGATCAGGTGTGCAAGATCGCTGAAATCGTGGTAGTCGGTGGTGTTCGTCGTGCTGCTCTCATCTCACTTTCATCTCTCACTGATGAGAGAATGCGTGGTGCCAAGCATGGACAGTGGTGGGTGATCGATCCTCACCGTGCTCTGAGCAACAACTCTGTCTGCTACAAGGAAAAGCCAGAAATGGGCACCTTCATGCAAGAGTGGTTGTCTCTTTATGAGTCGAAGAGCGGTGAGAGAGGGATCTTCAACAGAGATTCCGCCAAAAGAACCGTAGAAGCGAACGGTCGAAGAGATCCAGGCCATGATTTCGGTACTAACCCATGTTCCGAGATCATCCTTCGAGATCGTGAGTTTTGTAACCTCTCAGAGGTCGTGGCTAGAGAGGGAGATAGTACAGAAGACATGGAGAGGAAGGTCCGAATCGCCACTATCATCGGAACGTGGCAGTCTACTCTTACAGATTTCAGGTATCTTTCTGCCGAATGGAAGAAAAACTGCGAAGAGGAGAGACTCCTCGGTGTTTCAATCACTGGCATCATGGACAACAATGTTCTGAACGGTAAGGCCGCTCAGGGTGTTCTTCCTCAACTTCTGACCAAGTTGAGGGAGGTAGCAGTCTCCACTAACAAGGAATGGAGCAATAGACTGGGGATCAGTCAGTCTACCGCAATCACCTGTGTCAAGCCTTCTGGTACCGTGTCACAGTTGGTAGACTCTGCGTCTGGAATCCATGCACGACACAATCCGTACTACATCAGAACTGTTCGTGCATCGATCAAGGATCCTCTATGTGACTTCATGATTGAAAGTGGGTTCCCCCACGAGCCGTGTGTCATGAAGGCAGACACCACCATGGTGTTCTCATTCCCAGTGAAGTCGCCAGAAAATGCAGTCTTCCGAAAGGACATGAGCGCAATCGAACAGTTGGAGCTTTGGTTGACGTACCAGAATTACTGGTGTGAACACAAACCGTCAGTCACCATCTCGGTGAAAGAGCATGAGTGGTTGGGGGTCGGTTCTTGGGTGTATGATCACTTCGACGAGGTGTGTGGCGTTTCGTTCCTTCCTTTCAGTGATCACTCCTACAAGCAGGCACCTTATCAGGATTGTTCGAAGGAAGAGTATGAAGAACTGCTCGCCAAAATGCCGACCGATGTTGATTGGGCGGATCTTGCATCCTTCGAAAGAGGAGACACAACCGCTGGTTCACAGAGCATGGCATGCTCTGCTGGATCGTGTGAAGTAGTCGATTTGACCAACTGAGCTTCTGAAAACTTCGTTCAAAATACATAGATGAAAGGAGGATTATCCCTATGAGAAACAATCCGCAAAGCATCTATGAGGCCTATCGAAGCATGAGAGAGGCCGCCCGTGGTGGGGGTCAACTTCCTCCACCAGAACCACAGCCAGCAATGCCACCATCGCATTCACCTGGGTCGCCCGTGAGACATGTATGGGACAACCCATGGGATCCAGCAACTGGTGGCGGTAAAGGATGGTGGATCCCAATCCCAGACGGCAACGGAGGCTGGACCTGGCACTGGGACCCATGGGCTGGTGGATACTACGGTCCTTGGAATTACGAATGACCTTCTTGGGACCCTAACGGAACCCTAACTCCGTGTTAAGATTTTGTTAGACCTTTTGGACCCCCCTTCCTAATATCAGGAGGGGGGTTTTCTTATGAATCGATGGGTTGACACGGAACAGCCGTTGTGGTAAAATGGGTGTATGAGCAAGAATGTCAACATCGAGTCCAAGACCCTCCTCGCGAAGCTGCTTGCCACCGAGGACATCCGAGTCGAACACCAGCCCGTCCATACGGCGATGTTCAACACCGAGTCGCGTGTTCTGACTCTTCCTATGTGGAAGGACATGGACAACCATCTCTACGACATGTTGGTCGGTCACGAGGTTGGTCACGCGTTGTTCACCGAGACGGATGTCCTCGGTGCAATCAAGACCATCGATCCCGATGAAGAATTCGGACAGGAAGTCGTCATGGACTACCTGAACGTGGTCGAAGATGCTCGCATCGAGCGACTGATGCAGGACAAGTTTCCAGGGTTGCGTCGTGACTTCCGAAAGGCATACTCCGATCTGATCGAGCGAGATTTCTTCGGTGTCGCTGACCGAGACATCTCTGAGATGCGGTTCATCGACCGAATCAACCTGCACTTCAAGGTCGGCACCATGATGAATGTGCCGTTCGACACCGATGAGCAGACGTTCGTCGATCAGATCGCCGAGTGCGAGACGTTCGAGGATGTCATGAACACCGTGTGGGATCTTCTCGACTACGCGTCTCAGAAGCAGAAGCAGAAGCAGCAGCAGGAGGTACAGACTACCGAGCCTGGCGACGGTCCTGAGCAGCAGGACGAAGAGCAGCAAGGTCAGACCAACGGTGATGGTGCTGAATCTGGCGAAGGTGAAAGCGACACCAACATGGCAGCCGATGGTGATGGTGATGCCAACGATCAGGAAGGTGTCTCTGGTGCATGCGACGGTGCATCGATCAACTCGACTGGTGGTTGCTGCTCTCTCGAACGATCCGAGACGCAGCAGGCATTCGACAAGAGCATGCAGGAGATGGCGAACTCGGTTCGCGAGGATCGACCCGTTCAGTACATCACCATCCCCGAAGTCAATCTGGACAAGGTGGTGGTCACCACCAGTGAGCTGCTCGAAGTCTTCCGAAAGGCAGACACCTTCGGCAACGGTAAGAATGCTTTGTACGCAGACTTCTCCGCTTTCCAGAAGGAAGCATCCAAGATCGTCGGCAACATGGTCAAGCGGTTTGAAATGAAGAAGGCCGCCGATGAGCACAAGCGAGCCATGACTTCTGACTCTGGTATCCTCGACACGGTGAAGATGATCAACTACAAGTGGTCTGACGACATCTTCCTGAAGACCACCGAGATCGCCGAAGGCAAGAGCCATGGTTTGGTGATGATCGTCGATTGGTCTGGATCGATGGGTCCCGTGATCCACGACACGGTGAAGCAACTCATGGTCCTCGTCATGTTCTGCAAGCAGGTTGGTATCCCGTACGACGTCTACGCATTCACCAGCCATTGGGGCGGGCAAGGTGGTGCCACGGTGGCCGACGTCGCGGTCAAGAACCCCAAGGTCGGCGATGTCATGGTCGGCACCGACGCGACTATGGTGAACATCATGTCTTCTGAAGTCAAGAAGTCAGAATGGGTCGAGCTCATGACCTACATGTTCAGTCACTCTCGCGGACTGGATTACGGCAAGGCTAAGTCCTACGACGTCACTGCGCCTGGTTTCTTCCTCGGTGGTACTCCTCTCGAAGATGCCATCGTCACGACTCGCCAGATCCTGATGGAATTCAAGAAGCGGCATGGTGTGCAGATCGTCAACTCCGTCTTCTTGACCGATGGTGCTGGTTGTGGCGGTCCCCTCCGCAGCAACATGATCTACAACGGCGAGGAGTTTGAATATTCAAATGCTAGCGGCAACTGCAACGTGATCCGTACCACCAAGGGTACCTTGGTCGGTCCGACCGATGGCAGTCACGTCGGGTGGCATCACAACTGGACCAAGTACATGCTCGAATGGCTCAAGGAGGAGACTGGCATCGAAGCAGGTGGCATCTTCCTCACCGACAAGCGAGAAGCAGACTATAGGATCAATGAGGATGTCCAGGACAAGTCCAAGAAGCAGAAGATGCTTGAGACTCTCAAGTCTGATCTGGCAGTCGCTCTCGGTCGCTTTGGTGGGTACTCGCAATTCATCATGATGATCCAAGATAACAAGAAGGTCAAGGGTCTGGATGATGTGAATGCTGGTGCCAAGCCCGCTGTGGTGGCAAACGCAATGATCCGAGATGCCAAGAAGAGGAAGGTGGTCACTCGGATCATGGATGCTTTCGTCGATGCGATCGCTAAGGAGGGATGACATGGGGAACACGGGGGGAGATTGGAAAGGGTGGAAGGCTCGACCCAACAACAGGGCCAACACTTGGTCTGGGAAGGCGAATCCAAAGAAGGATCGCCGAGAATGGAAAAGGAACAGGAATGATCGAATCGATCGTGAAGGACGCGGTTCAAGAGATGGTGGTGACTGAAGTCACCCACGATCTAGGACCCATTATCGTCGTTGGTTTCCTTTCTCTCGTGATGTTTGTGGGATACCACATCTGCAACAAGATCGAAGACTCTGCATCCAAGGCTCGCAACAAGCGAAAGGCTATCTGAAATGACTGATCAAACCGTTTTCTACGCCGTGTGCACCATCGTCGGTATCTCTGGTTGGTTTTTCTACTTTCTCGCTTTCAAGGGTGACAAGCAGCGATGATTGTCTCTATTGCAATTCTGACCGTCTGCGTGTGCAATCTGATCATGGTCTTCTACAGCAACAAGGATTCTTGACATGCGATCTGTGATTCTCGCTTTGGGTGTCTTCTCTTCTGCTTGCTTCGGTGCCGATCACCGCAATCTTTTGGATGCCTTGTGTAGGGTGGAGTCGAATTGCCAGGAAGATGCAGTTGGTGACAACGGGAACGCGATCGGTCCATACCAGATTTGGAAGGTCTACTGGAGGGATGCGGTCGATTTCGATCCTTCCATCGGTGGATGTTACGAGGACTGCATAGATAAGGAGTACTCCGAAAAGGTGGTCCTAGCATACTGGAAGCGGTACGCGACTGAACGACGCCTTGGTAGGCCAGTGACCGACCAAGATCGTGCAAGGATTCACAACGGAGGGCCTCTCGGATACAATAAGAAGTCGACCGAGAAGTATTGGAAGAAGGTGAAAGATGTCCTCACACAGAGTGCACCCAGCAGGGAAAGGTGATTCACCCCGTAAGATGGACATGAAGAAATACCGCGAGAATTACGAAAAGATCTTCGGCAAGAAGAATAGTCCCAAAACCCCCAAAGGAAAGAAATCGTCATGAATGATATTATGATTTTGAAGCTGACCACCCAAGAAGACATCGTGTGTAGGCACGAGTATCATGAAGAGACTGGTACCCACGTGATGAAGTCGCCTTGTGTGATCGTCGTCACTCCGAACGGATTCGGTGCCATGCCATACACCCCGTACGCGGAAGACTGGGAGTCTGGGATCTCGATCAGCGAGGAATTTGTGATGTCGGTCCTTGTGCCGAATGAAGAAATGAAGAACCAGTACAACACTGCCTTCGGGAACGGTTTGGTCACTCCACCCAAGCAGAAGCCCGTCGGTGTTGCTGGTGTGATCGGTCCCGACGTCTGATATTATTAAGGGGGGCGTAGCTCAGCGGATAGTAGCAACGGTCTTCTAAACCGTAGGTCGCAGGTTC
>Ga0180432_10005527_pt1 | contig 16768 bp, 10 predicted proteins | sample SS_ome_10_FD_132414 | JGI IMG/M metagenome (GOLD analysis project Ga0180432, IMG submission 132414) | Hypersaline lake sediment archaeal communities from the Salton Sea, California, USA - SS_1_MS_2 metaG | ecosystem: Environmental > Aquatic > Non-marine Saline and Alkaline > Hypersaline >... | reverse complement strand
TCGGGGTGCTGGGGCAAGACTCACATATTAGCGGTACGATGACGTTCCGAAATCCTAACGGGGTCAGTATTTTACTACAGGTCAATTTTGGAATCTTATGGGCGGGAGGCAACAAATGGAAAAGAGAAAAGAACCAATGGAATTCGATATCCGAACAATAGGCAATCATACCGATCATAAGCTTATTCAAGTTGCCGAGACGATCGGCTCATTTCGACGATTCGGATTGCTCTGGATCATCGTGATGAGTACGGCTTTTCTTTTGTCCGCCGGATCCGCGTTCGGCCAATATGGAAACTTCACGGTCAGTCCGATGAAAGTCGAGGCCAAAATTACACCGGGCAAGCAAATCAATACGATGGTGAATATTCAGAATCTCGATGCCGAATCGAGCTACATCATCGATCTGACGCTCGTCGAGCTGACCCAATCCAAAAACGGGGAATGGATGATTGTCGATCCGAACTTAGTGGGCGATCCGAACGCCCCCGAATTTGGTTTCGATGTGAGACGCCTTTCGTCATGTCGCAGTTGGGTCCGCCTGAGCGGAAACATGGTGAACATAGGACCTTCTCAGCAGGTGCCCGTCGAGGTCACGATTCGCGTGCCGGGTCGTCAACACGGATTTCACACGGCGGGTATCCTCGCCACCGTTCGCCCCAGGCCGGATATGAAGGATTTGCCTCTGAGCGTGCGTTTTCTGATCCCCGTTGTTATTGAGATCGAAACGCGAGCGAGACGGCCCAAAATCGCAGCGACCCACGTCGGATTAACGTTTCAAGAGGCCAGCGGCGCCGGACCGGCGACGACCATCGCCACCATGCGGATTGAAAACACGGGAGGCACGCTCTCAGAGCTCAGGCCCATCTCAAGGATCTACGCCTACTCGAAGAATCACTGGCATATTATCACAACAACGGACTTTGCTGCTATACGTATCATCCCCGGGGCCATCCTGGAATTGAAGGCCGATATCGGCCGATCGCTTCCCACCGGGCGGTATAAGATACGAGGGGAACTGTACGTGGACGGCCGGCGTACGAAGCCGGTGGAAACAGAATTCGAGTTCAAAGGCGATCCGTCGATTACCAAGGTCCTGGCGGATGCTCCGCTGGATCTCAAGCCGCTGGATATGACGATTGATTGCACTCCGGGGTCTCTTCGTTCCCAAACCATTACGGTCTATAACGCGTCCGATGAGGCGGTCCATATTCAAACGGCCTCCGGATTGCCGCCGGCACTCCAGTTGGTTGTCAAAGACGATGTCAACATCAAGGGGGCGGATCTAGATTGTACGGGCTGGCTTCAGATTACCCCTCAGAATTTCACGCTCCCCGGCGGGGGCGGGCGACAGAACGTCCAGGTTGTGGCGAATCTGCCGGCCGGTGTCACGCATCCATGCTATTATTCCCTTCTGGCCCTGTGGGCGACCTATCCCGACGGCCAGAGAGCCGGCTTTAAAACCGCGAATATCTTTCTCAACAACAATCGGTTGACGGCGGAGCCGGAGGCGGCGGGTCTGTATGTCCAGCCCCAGGAATTGAGTGAATCGAACTATCTTATCACGGCGAAGTTCAGGAATCTCAAGGCGATCCACTTCAGCCCTCGCTCGGTCCGAGCCGGTTTGCTGCCGACCGAGGGGGCGGGCGCCCTGGCCATCCCGCGAACCAGCACGTACCTGAGCGGCGATCCATCGCCCATGCTGCCCTTTGAAGAGCGTACCTATAGCGGGACGCTGAATTTATCGGCGGTCCCGGCCGGGCGATATTTTCTTACCGGACGTATGGAATACGCCCCGGGCAAACCGCCCGTCAGAACGACGCGACTTATCGATATTTCCATTGAGGGAGAGAGAAGAATCATACAAACCGTAGGAACACAAATTGGTCTCGGCGGCGCCGTGGAGGTGAATTGGTAATGGATCGGCACCGGGATTTTTTGCTAAAGAAAGAGGCTCAACTGCCGATAGATGGCAGAGGAGCCGCAAGATTGCCAGTCCATGGCAACAGAAAGGGACGTTGACTTATGGCGAGGAAAAAAAGCGGAAAAATATTATCGGGCGGAGCGATTGTCCTTTGCGTTGTTCTGTTCTGCATGACGAACGTCAACGCCCAGATCATGGCGCAAAAGGTCACTTTCACCATCTCCGGCTCCACAGGGGGTGTGGGCGGTGTCACCCTGAAGGGTCTTAAAGACACGACGGGCCTGGACGTCATCAGTGATGCGAGCGGCTTCTACAGCGCGACGGTGGAATACGGCTGGTCGGCGACCGTCGTCCCGCAAAAACAAGGATACCGGTTCGAACCGGCCACGAAGTCTTATCCGGCCGTTACCGCCAATATAACCGACGACTACAGCGCGATTGCGATTACGTACACCGTTTCCGGAAAAGTCACGATCGACGGCGCGCCGATGGACGGTGTGCAGATGACCGGCCTGCCGGGCGATCCCGTTACCGGCGCCAACGGAGCGTTCACCGCGACGGTTCCCTGGGGTTGGGACGGCGTCATCATTCCGATGAAGGAAGGCTTTGAGTTCAAACCCAGCCAAATCCAGGATCCACCCGCTAAAAGGGATAAGACGAACGCGAATTTCCTGGCGGAGCCCAAGATGATCCTGATCGCCGGCTCCATCGGCGTGGAGGGAGTGACTCTGGACGGTCTGCCGGGTAATCCCAAGACCGATGAGAACGGCAATTACCAAGTCAAAGTCCCGTATAACTGGACCGGTACGGCCACTCCTAAACTGGAGGGCTACCAGTTCAACCCGCCGGATACCTTTTATCCTCCTCTGACCGATACGCAATCGAATCAGAACTATCAGGCGACGATATTGACCTTTATCATCGCCGGGACGACCATGATTGACGGTGTGGAAATGAAGGGGCTTGTGGACATCTCGGGCCAACCCGTCATCAGCGACACGAGCGGCTATTATTCGGCCACCGTCAAGGCCGGATTCAGCGGGACGGTCGAACCGACGAAGCCCGGATATACCTTCAAGCCGGGCAGCATGATGTACACGAAGGTCAACAGCGACAAGATGGATGAAAACTACGACGGATCCCTGCAGCAGATGACCCTTTCCGGCCGGATTAGCGGCGCCAAGGACGTGGACATCACCGGCCTGCCGGGGGTGATCATGGGCGATGACGGGACCTATACCGCCACGGTCGATTACGGGTGGCAAGGCGTTGTGATGCCGGTCAAAGAAGGCTATGAGTTTAAACCGGAGAGCAAGCCGTACACCTCCGTCATACGAGATATGACAAACGAGAATTACGTGGCCTCCAAGCAGCAGTTCACCATTTCCGGCTCGACCGGGGTTTCGGGCGTACAGCTTCAGGTATCGCCGGCGGGCAGACGGCCGGTGACCAGCGGTCAGGATACGATGTATAACCTGACTGTCGAGTACGGCTGGAGCGGCACGATTACCCCGAAACGAGACGGCTACGATTTCGACCCGCCTCAACTGGAACTGGATAACGTCACCATGTCGATGACGAATCAGATCTTTACCGCGACGCTGAAAAAGATGAAGTTAACCGGTAAGGTCACCGATGAGAAGGGCGAGCCGGTTCCGGATATCTATATCAAGGCGGAGCCCGACGGTCCGACAACGACGACCGATCTCAATGGTGAATACGAAATCGAGGTGGATTATCGCTGGGCCGGGACCCTCACGCCGGAACGGGACGGATATACCTTCAGGTTGCCGAATCGACGCTATACAACCGTCATGCGCGACCAGGCGAATCAGAGCTTCACCGCCATCGTACAGAAATATACGATCAGCGACACCGTTTTGATCGGCAACATGCCGGTTGCGGGTGTGACCATCACGGCCAAAGACGAACAGGGACGGACGACGGACACGACGACCACGGATGCCCAGGGCCGGTTTCGTGTTACCGTACCCTACGGATGGACGGGGGAGCTGGTTCCGACAAAGCCGGGTCTGCTTTTCCAATCCACGCATCCTTACACGAGCGTGACAACCAACATGAAAAACGGGGCGCCGGAAATTATCACGCCGCCGCCCGCGCCGACGCCGACGACGCCAACACCGACGGTACCGACCCCGACGACGCCGACGCCAACACCGACGATACCAACGCCGACGACGCCAACGCCGACCCCGACGATACCGACGCCGACACCGACGACGCCGACGATACCAACGCCGACACCGACCGTGCCGACGCCCACAACGCCAACGCCCACAGCGCCGACGCCGACCACGCCGACACCGACCGTGCCGACGACGCCGACACCGGGATTGGGCGGGCTTATCAACAACTCTTTCACGGATGACGATCTTATTATGACCGTCCTGCCGGCGCTGTCAACGCAGAGTGGCAAGACGATTATTGCAGAAGAAACCGTTCAGGGTTTGGTTTCCTGCCAACTCAGCAACGTTACGCTCGAAACGGCGCTCGATATCGTTTTGGCCGGAACGTCCTACATCTGGAAAGAGACGCCGTATTACATCCTGGTTTGTGCGGGCGGCGTTCGAGATATCAAGTTCCCGGTCATCAGTGAGACCGAACGTTTGCGACTCAATTATATCACTGCCCAGGCGGCGGTGGGGCTGCTCTCCGTGGCTTTCACCGATTACGTCAAGGCCGAAACGGGGCCCGCCGGAACCGATACGTATACGGTAGTGGTGACCGCTCCGCCCAGTATCAAGGAGCGTATCATCGCGGACCTGAGAATGGTCGACCGGCCCCGCGCCCAGGTCTTGCTGGACGCCCGCATCGTGGTCCTGGAAAAGGGCGATTTGCTGAACCTTGGCGTCGAGTGGGGCTGGCCGACAATCAGTGCCGGTATATTCGGCGGGGACAACAAGGGCAGAGGCGATGCGGAAAGCGATTTCGGCGGCGACTGGCCGTGGGGCGTACAGATCGGATACTCGCCCGACAATACGTTCACTAACGCCCTGCAAATGACGCTGAACCTTCTGATCGAGAACAGCGAGGCGAGCATCCTGGCCAAACCGCAAGTGATGGCCCAGGACGGCAAAGAATCGCAAATCCAGGTCATGCAAGAGGAATACTACATGCTGACCCCGCCTGTCGAGGGCGGCAACGTCTATGCCTATACGCGTTCCGAACTGGCAACGATCGAATCCGGTACGCGGTTGACGATTACACCTCACATCGGCGACAATAACGATATTACGTTGCAGATATCCGTTGAGGTCAGTGACAGCATCCCACAGGGCCGGGGCAGCGAGTTGCCCGTGGTGACTCGACGCACGTCGGACAGCAACGTGACGGTGAAAGACGGTGGAACGGTGGCGCTGGCCGGCTTGTCGGAAAGCAAAATGCGTTCGAACAAGAAACGCGTTCCGGGTTTGAGCAACCTTCCCCTGGTGGGAGAGCTCTTCAAGAATTCAGACGACGATACGTCTTCCAGAGAGATCGCCGTGTTCATTACGGCGCACCTTGTACCTCAAGGTGGGCAAGCGATGTCCTATTCGCCCTCGGAACCGGCGCCGACGATTCAGGCACCGATGAACTATCCGACGGGACAGGGGCAGGGACAAGGACAAAGTTTCCGGGATGATCTCCGGCGAAGCTTATCCCGTCCGACGAGATAACAAAACAGTAAGATGGAGAAAAAAACGGTGAAGCCAATCAGGTACAAACCAGCAAGCAGCAGCGTCACAGCCTCAATCGGGCTGACGCTGCTGTTACTTCTCGCTTTGGGTGTGATTGGTTGTGGTGGATCAAACAGGTCAGGAATTCAGGTCATTCCCCTGAGCAGTCGGAGCGTACTTGAGCTGAACGCCGATGATGTGGTTCGGGTCATGCGACGGGCGGGCTTTTCAGACCAGCAGATCATGGAATACGGACCGGATCTGCGTGACGGACTGGCGCAATCAGGCGCCGTCCAGATCAAAGTCGGCAACAAAGTCGAAGCCGTCTTTGCCATCAACCTCGACCACGGCCCCTGCGTGTACATCACAACCCGATTGAGAGGTAGCTTTATATACAACACACAACTGGGCGGCTGGGCAGGCGGAGGATAATTCTTCCCTTGCCTTGCCATCGCAGACGAACCGGTTCCTGACGGGCCGGTAAACCTATGCTCAGCCCCGAGCCCCCTGCGGTCGTCGCGAGCGGCCGCACGGGCGAAGCGTTGACGTTACCGGCGATTCATTCTCACGTGATGATCGCTGTGCTCCCTAACGAAGAAAGGCCGGACTTGCCGCAAACACCCTGAGACGATTGGCCGGGGAGAGTCCGGACTTTACCTCTGCCAAATTGGCACGCGCCCCAAAACCCCTGAATCTCATAACTCCTTACTCAAAAAACAATTACATTTTTAGCTTCCTTAGGTATGCTTTTTGCGTGGATATTCAATGTAACGTTGAAATGTAATCTGCGCGAAAATGAGGTTCATTATGAAATTTGATAAATTCACGTTGAAAGCTCAAGAGGCCCTGGCGACCGCTCAACAGATCGTCATGGCGAAATCGCATATGGTTTTATCGCCGACGCATCTGCTCAGCGCAATTTGTAGCGAGGAATCCAGTGTCGCGATCGAGATACTCAAGAAAATCGGGGCGAATGTCTCGCGAATCAAGGAAATGACCGAAAGCGAATTGAGCCGGCTCCCGCAGGGCAAAGGCGACAGCCAGTTGATGCCCGATCCGGCCCTGAGCCAGGTCGTGCTGGACGCCCAGAACCGCGCCGATAAGATGGGCGATGAATATCTGAGTGTCGAGCATCTATTCATCTCGCTGGCTTCGGTTGAAAGCGACGCCCGGGAGATTTTGCGGTTAAACTCGGTGACGACGGAACAAATCGAGAGTGCGTTGAAAGAAATTCGCGGGCCGGATAAAATCACCGACCAGAATCCGGAGGATAAGTACAAGGTGCTGGAGCGCTACGGGATTGACCTGCTGGAGATGGCTCGAAAGGGTAAGCTCGATCCCGTGATCGGTCGGGGCGAAGAGATCCGGCGGTGTATGCAGGTTCTTAACCGGCGGACCAAGAACAATCCCGTGCTGATCGGCGAGCCGGGCGTGGGCAAGACGGCCATCGTCGAGGGCCTCGCTCAGCGGATCGTCGCGGGTGACGTGCCCGTGGGCCTGAAGAACAAACGAATCATTGCGCTGGATATGGGCGCGATGATCGCCGGGACGAAATTCAGGGGCGAGTTCGAGGACCGTTTCAAAGCCGTGCTCAAGGAAGTGATTGCCGCCGAGGGGCAGATCATCCTGTTCATCGACGAGCTGCATACCGTCGTCGGGGCCGGCAAGGCCGAAGGCTCCGTCGATGCGGGCAATCTTTTGAAGCCGTCGCTGGCCAGGGGCGAGTTGCGGTGTATCGGCGCGACGACGATTGACGAGTATCGAAAGTACGTGGAAAAGGACGCCGCATTCGAGCGACGTTTTCAGCCGATCCTGGTGGACCCGCCGAGCGTTGAAGAGACCCTTGCGATTCTTCGAGGACTCAAGGCCCGGTACGATGCCCATCACGGGGTTCGAATCACGGATTCGGCGCTGGTGGCCGCCGCGACACTATCCAACCGGTACATCACGGACCGCTGGCTTCCGGACAAGGCCATCGATTTGATCGACGAATCGGCGTCAAAGCTTCGCATCGAAAATGATTCCCTCCCGGGAGAGCTGGACAGCATTCGCCGGAAGATCGTCCAGCTTCAAATCGAAGGCGAGGCCCTGAAAAAGGAAAGCGACGCGGCCAGCAAAGAGCGATTGCAGCACACTGAAAAGCAGTTAGCTCAACTGAAAAAGAAAGACAAGAAACTGACGGGGCAATGGGAAAGCGAAAAAGGGGACATCGACCAGATAAAAGACCTGAAGGGAAAAATTGAAGATGCTCATAACCAGTTCGACGAGGCCCAGCGAAAAGGGGATCTGGAGACGGCCGCCCGTTTGAAATACGAAACGATCGCCAACTTACAAAAGGAGCTGGAACAAAAGGAAACCCAGCTCGCCGAATCCGACAAGAAAATCATCCACAATGAAGTGACCGAAGAGCACATCGCCGGGGTGGTGTCGAAATGGACCGGTATCCCAATGGCGAGACTCCTGAGCGGGGAGCGCGAGCGCTTGATGAAAATGGAGGAGGCGATTCGCCACCGCGTGGTGGGCCAGGAGGAGGCTGTCATTGCCCTGAGCAACGCCGTTCGGCGCAGTCGCTCAGGATTGGGCGATCCGAACCGGCCGATCGGGACGTTTTTGTTCCTCGGGCCGACCGGCGTGGGCAAAACGGAACTCTCCAAAGCGCTGGCGGATTTCCTGTTCAACGATGAGCACGCGATGGTGCGGGTCGATATGAGCGAGTTCATGGAGCAGCATTCGGTCGCCCGGCTGATCGGCGCGCCGCCCGGCTACGTCGGCTACGAAGAAGGCGGCCGGCTCACCGAGGCCGTTCGGCGAAAGCCTTATTCCGTGATTCTACTGGACGAGATCGAAAAGGCCCACCCGGACGTCTTTAATGTCCTGCTGCAAGTCTTCGACGATGGCCGGCTGACCGACGGCAAGGGCCGAACCGTCGATTTCAAAAACACGGTGATCATCATGACCAGCAATATCGCCAGCCAGCAGATTCAACAGATCACCGAGGAATCCGGCGCCGACTGGGAAATCGAGGCCCACGTCAAAGACACGCTCAAGCAGATCTTCAAGCCGGAATTCTTGAATCGAATCGACGAGATCATCGTCTTCAACATGCTGGGCAAGGCCGATTTACGAAAGATCGTGGACATCCAATTGGATAATCTGGCCAGGCGTTTGAGCGACCGCAATATCACGCTCGAATTCACCGAGGCCGCCCGCGACCAGATCATGGACGAGGGTTACGACGCCGCCTTCGGCGCCCGGCCGCTCAAGCGAACCATCCAGCAGCGCCTGGAAAATCCGCTCGCAGGAGAACTCCTGGCCGGACGATTCGTGGAAGGCGACACCGTCAAAGTCGATGCCGACACCCACAAATTCACCTTTGAGAAAATTGAGTGATAATGTGTTAACGCTTCACTGTTGGATCGATTGTTGAGGATGTACTGATGCAGGCCTGTGAAATTTGAATCCCGGAGAAGTTACTATCCTTCACTTCAACCTTACCGTGCTTGACATTGATAGATTTGTGGATTGATTCTAATATCGGATTGTTTTTCTCCAATACCACAATCCTTGAAATGGACAAAAGCTCATCGGGCTCAAGACGTTTCTGAATTTCCTTTGCCAAATATGATAAACCTTCCTTTTTATCAGCATCCAACCAAGGCGCCGCTACGAGCATGTCCCATTTATCCTCCTCCTGAGCATCTTCCCGAAGGAACAGACCGAATAAGGAAAAATCTCCCCTCTCGTTAGATATTTCACGCTCCAGTATTGTGAGTTTTTCACGTGTTTCGTTCTTCATAGCACTCTCAACAATTTTCTCGAAGATTCGATCATCAACTCTGCTCCCTGTCGAGTCGCACTTCCGATGGGTTTATATCGTATTTCAGGATCCCATTCGGTTACTGCTGACCACTCAGCAAGAAATTCTGTCCTGATCCTATGCTCACTGCCCGAAAGCCTTAATAGTACATCTAAGTTATGTGTTCTAAAACTTTGATAGTTTGTAAATTCCTTTGATGAAGAAGGATATCCGGACCAACCTAACGTTTTGCATATTCTCTCTTTCAAGGCAATCTCAACGGCATAGCCACACAAATAAATGGCTCCGTCGTATCGACCCGATTTGAGCAAAATTTCGCCATCTTCGATTCTTGCCCGGGCAATCTTTGTTAAATCAGATCTCTCAAGCATCGCCTTTGTCACTTTAGCAGCTTCTATCCTTGTATTCCGAATGCTATAACAGTACACCCGCAGATAATCGTTGTCAAGTTATTCATGGTAAATTAGCGTTCGGCGGGGATTGAAACAGTGTAAAAAAATTATCCAAACACCCTTAACGATGGCGACTGAATCGTGTATTCTATATCGGAGTATAGAACTTTGTACTGTGGTTAAGGGTGTTTTTATATGAATCGCAGGAGATTTATACAATCTATCGGTCTTGGGGCGGCGGCATTTGCGTTAAGACCTTTCGAGACGGAATCGATGGCGCGTCGTTCGTCCATGATGGACGCAAGAACCCGGCCGAATATTCTTTTCATACTCGCGGATGATTTCGGCTGGTCGCAGTTGGGCTGCTACGGCAGTACGTTCTACGAGACACCCAATATCGACCGGCTGGCGCGCCGGGGGATGAGATTCACCGACGCCTACGCGGCGTGTCCCGTCTGCTCGCCGACGCGCGCCAGCATTATGACGGGGCGCTATCCCGCCCGCCTGCACCTGACCGATTTCATTGCCGGCGGCAACTACCCGAACGAAAGATACAGCCAACCGGAGTGGCAAAAATATCTGCCGCTGGAGGAAGTCACGATTGCCGAAATCGTCAAAACCGCGGGCTACGCGACCGCCAGTTTCGGGAAATGGCACCTGAGTATCACCAAGAAGCCGCCGGGCAGTCTGCCTTACAATCCTGACAAGCAGGGTTTCGACGAGTCGTTTGTCACCTATAAACCCTCATCGAAAGACGATCCCGAAAGCGATGCGCACAACGTCGATGCCATTACGGAAAAGTCGCTTGACTTCCTGGACAGGCATAAGGACGATCCCTTCCTCCTCTACGTCACGCACAACACCATCCACGCCCCCGTGCTGGGCAAGAAGAAGCGGGTTGATAAGTACAAGAACAAACCCGGCTCCGACCGCCCGGAGAACAACCCCGTCCTCGGAGCGATGATCGAGGAACTCGACGACAGCGTCGGCCGACTCCTGAAGAAACTGGATGACCTGAATATCGCCGATAAGACCCTCGTTGTTTTCTTCGGTGATAACGGCGGGCTGGAACGAGACGCCAAACAGACGCCCTTGCGAAGCGGCAAGGCGAATCTGTATGAGGGCGGCATCCGGGAACCCCTGATCGTTCGCTGGCCGGGCGTGGTCAAGCCGGCAAGCACATGCAGCGAACCGGTTATTAGCGTGGATTTCTTCCCGACGTTCGTGGAAATTCTCGGTCTGAAGAACCAGGTAACGAATACCATCGACGGCGTTAGTTTACTGCCGTCTTTGACGCAGACAGGCACACTCAGTCCCCGTGCGCTTTACTGGCACTATCCGCACTATCACGGCAGCAGTATCGGCCCGTGCGCCGCCGTTCGCGCCGGCGACTATAAGCTGATCGAATGGTATGACGAGACCATTTGTGGGCATGGCAGGGAATTGGAACTCTACAATCTCAAGGAAGATATCGCCGAACGCAATAACCTCGCCGGGAAGAAGCCGGACAAAACCCGGGAGCTTAAAAAAATGCTCGCCGCCTGGCGAAGCCATGTAAAGGCCCAGAGGCTCGCGCCGAATCCCCATTACGATCCCGTGAAGGCGAAGAAATCAGGAAAACCAGGAAGGTAGTTCTCCGTTTTCAACGTGTTGTAATAGTCTGGAATAAATGAGAGTATCAGAAGATCAAAACACCGGGTTGTGGAGATCAGCTTATCGTTTGATGAAAGGAGTCATCACATGTCAAAGCTCAAGCGAATGCGGAAAAAACGTGCCGCTCAGAAAAAGGCCAATACCCGGCAGATGGCCTTGGATAGCGAGTTCAAAGAGACCCTGGGAACTCGAAAATTATTGAAGCGAATGACCCGCGAGCACCTGGACGTCCTGCAAAATATCGAGTCTATTTTCACTTCGGCGTATCACGAGGATGGGAGTATTGACGATTGCGTTATCGCAGAGGCTCTGAAAGCTGCGATCCGGGGTGAGGAGCCGGTCAGCGCCCGCGCCCAATCCATCAGTGATGATTTAGACCAGGTCCGGACCCTCCGCGCCGACGTCACGGACGATGTCTGGCGGGATGCATTGAAAACCGTATTGCAGTCGGTACGACGGCATTCCGACTTGCGGCCGGGCGAACGGGAATACCTTGATTTCGTCTCTTATTGTATGTTAGCCTGAGGACCCAAACGTCTCCGGCGCACGTTTTACATCCTCCCGGGCAATACCGATGGACGGTTTTTATGAAATACATAGCCGTTCGTTACGACTATCCTCTTAGTAGAATGATCTGGAAATCCGTCCTGGATTAATATGGAGTCAATATGGTCATATGGCTTACTATTGCCCAATGGGGATATCTCGCCCTATGGGCGGCGTTGTTGATTCATTGCCTGGTGAAGAAAAAATTTTTCCCGATATTCGGACGGGGATTGGGAACAAAGGTCTTCTGGCTGATCACGTTTGTCTTTGTAAATCCCCTCTTGACGCTGTTGTACGTGATATTCGGACTCGTCTTCAAAGCCGACGAGACGAACGTACGGAAAATCCACGTCAGGGGAACGATATGCCTGGTGCTTGTATTAGCAGTGATCGGGGTCTTCGAAATCCCGAAGCCGGGCGGACCAGAGAACGAGATCACGATCCTCCGGGCCGGACAGGAGAAAGAAAAGGAAAAAGGATTCAACCTTCATGCCCAGGCAGGTGTGCTCGAAGCGAACAACAGCTATAGCACAACAACCTCGAGCAGCACGAGCGGCAGCGCGAAATTTTACGCCGAGTCGATTGTGATCCGGAACGAGAGCGACCATGCGTTGGTCGATAAGGTAGGCCGGTTCATGCAGGAGAAGATCGTTCAGCTTCCGTACGTTGAGCAGGTTCAATACTGGCCGTCCGGCGTCGAGATGAACGATCCGCTCAGCCGGGCGGATGTGATTGTCGTTCTCGACGCCCGGAAAATCAATGAGGGCGGATTCGGGATCAAACGCAAGCTGGAAGCGAATATATCGTGTTACGTGGGCACCGATCCGGTTGAGAAAAGCCATCATTCGCATTACCACAATTCACCGCCCATGATCCGTTTTGCGATGAACAGCCATCTCATGCACAGCAGTCATTTCACGGGATTCGAAAGCGGCCGGGCGAAGTACAAGCAGCAGTCGGAGAACATCGGTCAACAGTTCGTCGAAGCCATCACGAAGCAGTTCGACAAATGGGTCGAAAAACACGGCCTGCTGCCGGAGTTGCCGGAGTCTATGTATGGCCGGGGAGTACTCGATGTCGAGTTCGAGTTTCTTAAAGAAAGGAATGCAAAACGGATTCATCACAGCGGAGGGCTGTTGACCAACTACAATGCCGTGTGGAGCTATGAGGATGAGCGGGCGAATGATGAGGTGTTCAAGGAAGTTCGCGATATCCTGCGCGAGCAGGGGTGGTCCGGCGGAAACCATCTGGACAGGGAGGGCAAACACAAGCGCGAAAACTTCACCATGAGCAGGGACGATGAACATATGCAAATATTCCGCAAAAGGGGCCGGAGTGACAGCGGCGGGATTATCTCCGGTGATAGTGAGTCTTTGGAAAAGAAACTTCCGATCATCGTGGAATATGTGTCGCTGTTCACGGATGAGCAGATGAACGATGTTTTGGGTAAGCTTTTCGCGTCCGAGGCGGGTCTCGATGTCAAGCTGATGTTCGAGAATTTTGGCTCTGATGAAACTGTCAAGCAGCTTCTGTTCGATTCCGTGGAATCCCAGCAGGTCAAAACGATGGATGGATATCTGTTGATCGGTCAGCATTACGCCGACAGAGATGAAATGGCCAAGGCGAAGGAGGCTTTGATGATGGCGCGGGCCCTGGGCCGGGCGGAGCGCGAGCACAATCCGGCTGAGAATGAGATCAAGAAACTGGCCGAGAAGATCGGCGATGAATCGCTGGCCAAGGGAGAGGTCGCAGTGGAATACTACCGGCGCGCCGGATTTGTCGATTTCTCGACGGTGGAAAACGGCACCGTGTATGAACGGGCGACGGATCAGCCAATAATGTTTTATACCGTGCCGGCGGATGACGAGGGAAATGATAAGGCCTGGATTAAGACAATCGTTTTCCGAATCAGCAAACTGATCGGGACGGAAGGCGAGTATGAAATGGAGAAGATAACCAAGCAAGGGGGCGGTTCGAGTGTGGGAAAGAACGGATTGTCAGGAAGAATCTACCTTCATGATTCGTCGGGTCATAAAAAACTGTTGAGTTTGGGAATCGAGCAACTGGAAGGTGAAAGATTCAAACTTACCGTTCGTAAGGAATAATCGGCCGGCACGGTGGGCCTTTCCAGTCAGCAGGGTCATCGAGCATGGGTATTGCAGAGATCATTCAGGATAAGAAGGGGCAGATCCTGGCCTTCGCGGCCAGGCACGGCGCCTCGAACATTCGCGTGTTCGGGCCCGTGGCGCACGGTACGGCCGATCCGGATTGCGATATTGATTTCCTTGTCGATATGGAGAAGGGCCGAAGCCTCTTCGACCTGGGCGGCCTCCTTATGGACTTACAAGAGCTTTTCGAGAGGAACGTCAATATCGCCACCGAGAACGACCTGCACTGGTTTATCAGAGACCGTATCCTAAACGATGCCAAGCCAATCTAAAAAAGGGGTCGGGAGCCTTTTCCGGTTACGTCATATCGAAATGAATCATAACTGCTGAAAAGGCTTGAATTTCCGGATGTATTGTGGTAGGCTATCGGAGGATGATAATTAAGGATTCTCTTATGAAACAAATTTGGGTTTTACTCATGATCTCTGCGTCGCTCGCGGCGGTGGGTTGCGAGAAGAAGGAAGAAGCGGCGAGCGCTAAAACCATGGCGGCCTGTCCGACGTGCGCTCAGCAGATGCCCGAAGACGCCTATTGTGCCGGCTGCAACGCCGTGGCGACGACGGAAACGGCCCTTGTGCATTGTGACGTATGCGACAAGGACTTCGAGCCAGGTACCTATTGCGCCCATTGCAACCGCTTCATGCTGAACGCCAAGGTCCATTGCGGCAACTGCCGGGACATGGTTGTCAAAGGCCATTATTGTACGACCGAAAAACTGTTCAAAGGCCTGCCCGACGTCGCCTACTGCGAAGAACACGGCAAACCCCACGCCCAAACCCAAACCTGCCCTGACTGCCGAAAGCAAACCACCGCAACGGAAATGTAGCAAGGGGCTTTAGGCTTTGGCTTAGCCTCTTGCCCTCGACGGACTAAGACGGAGAAATCCATTGGAACCCGTCATTGCAAGCCTCTAAGCCGCTTCGCGGCTGGTATCGGAAAGAAAATCAACCGTAGGGTGTGCAACTATGTTGCACACGCGGTATTGGGAGGATTGTGGCGTACGTTGGCCTTTTCTGCGTGTGCAAAAACGGAATTTGCACACCCTACCGAGGCCTACAAGGCTTATTTTCTTAGGAGGGTAACGCAGCGAAGTCGAAACATCTGGTGACGAACGTGATATGATGTTCCTATGTAACCAGATTTCTCCATTTCGCCCGCCTTCGGCGGACTCCAGTCGAAATGACAGTTCTTACACGTCATTTTGTTAGGAGGTCCAGAGGACCGTAGCAATCTTAATTCGTCACCTGTCTGGAAAATGATTGAAGGATTCGGTTTTTAGGCCGTCATCAAGGGTTTTACTCAAGAAAAATACGTAGTTACCACAATTGTTTCATTCGCCTGAAATATGGTATCATAAATATCCGCCGGTCACCTAAGAATGCTTTAGAATAGAGCAGCTGTGAGTTTGCAAAGGGAAAACATAACTTTCTCAATATCTTACATGTGTAATGTTATGTTGTTAGTCAATCATGATATTTTAATCGTATTTCCTTATCAAAAATCACGTATATCGGTATTGTAGAGAACGACATAATATATGTTATATTCAAAGGAATCCTACTATTTATAGCGTCTCAGGGCTCAAATTGAGATGGTGAATAGTTCAATTGATTGGAGCAATACTGATGATACCACAATCTCCAGCTGATGTCGTTGAGCAGAGCTACCGCGAACGTCTGAAATCACTAGAACCGATTCTTTTGTTTTCTTGCACACCAGATGGCGAATTCAATGCATGTGTCAGAACGAAAGGAAGTGGCAAGACGAAATGGTTCATTGAATTTGATGCTGGCCTCATCCATTCTAGCCATCTCATATGCATGGCAGCGCTTGCAAGTCCAAACATCCTTCGATCAGTCGGCGACCCCGATGCTGAGACGGGGTGGTTCAAACAGTTATCCAAACCACTCCCGTGGTTGGATGCACTAAGTGCTTACATCCAAATAAAAGATGAGCTCGGGTCAATCCGTATACGTCCATCTTGTCCAGTTCGCGCTGATTTTTCAGATCGACTCCTTACGAACATGCTCGATTTCGTATTGTATCACGAGCTTGGCCATATTGCACACAGGCATCTCGGCCCACAGCAAAGTTTGTTCGAAAGATATACCTCGAAGCCTAGCTCCGATTCGCAACGAATAGCACAACACGTAAAAGAAATGCAGGCTGATGCGGCAGGAACTATCGTAAGTGCCCTGCGATGCATGAATGCAGACCAATACGACAATCGACTACGTGGTTGGGGCTTAGGTGCGTGCCTACTCACTTATCTACTAGGTTTCTCGGGAGAGATGGATACACTTACGGAAAGTTCGCACCCACACCCAAGTGTACGCCTAATCCATGTGGGATCAGTTGTTACTTCATGTCCTGATCTTGATGTTGGAGAAGCGGACTGGAGAGGCTTTATAGCAGATATGGTAGATATAGTAACTGAGCTAAATATATATTCCTCGGCCGTCAAGTTTCTAACTACTCGTAAGGATGAGGCTCACGCTGAGTATCTTCGTATGCAAGCACACTTTGAGGATGCTTCAAAGCCCGGCCTTGATCCTCCAAGGGAACTACAGGATATGATGTCTGGTACAAAT
>Ga0180432_10005524_pt1 | contig 16770 bp, 27 predicted proteins | sample SS_ome_10_FD_132414 | JGI IMG/M metagenome (GOLD analysis project Ga0180432, IMG submission 132414) | Hypersaline lake sediment archaeal communities from the Salton Sea, California, USA - SS_1_MS_2 metaG | ecosystem: Environmental > Aquatic > Non-marine Saline and Alkaline > Hypersaline >... | reverse complement strand
GATGATGCGGGAATCGTTGTGTTGTCGGAGGACGAATACGAGTCCTCGATGGAATCGAGTACGCCGACTGACATGGGCCTGGAGGACTACGACGTGACCACGGGATACGGGCGTGCCGTGTTGCATCCCGTGGAGATCGCATTCGATGATCCGGCCGTTGACCTGGCATTGAGAGCAGAGGAGGACTGACAGATGGTGCGGGCATGGATGATCGTGAAGGAGCAGGACGGGGTGGCACTGTGGCGCTGCCCGCAGGGCTGGACGTGTACGCGGATCAACCGCGACCGGGGGCAGGTCTACGACGCCATGCCCGGGGACGCGCCGGACGCGGGCTCGTGGTGTGCGAGAATCTGCGCCGCCGGCGTGGACTACGTGAGCCGGCCGTACTCGCGAAGCCACGCGCGGCGGATCTTCCGGGAGTACGTCCGGGCCGCGGCCGAGGAGCGGGAGTTGATGGACCTGGCCGCGCGCGGCGCGGCGATGTCGGACCCGATATGAGAGGAGGTGTGAGTGATGAAGGATCTGGCACAGCAGCATGCTGAGGCATTCCATCGTGACTGCGTGGCGACGCTGGACGCGATCGTGGCGGTTTGCGGGCACATCGTGGATGCAGTCAACAGAACGCGGCCTTTCCGTCTGACGGAGGACGAGCTGTCTGATTTGCAGTCTGCGCAGGGCGTGCTTGTCGGCGCCCATCGGAACATCGCCGAGGTGACGACGGATGTCGTGACCTTCGCGGGAATGGAGGAGTAGGCCATGGCGAAATCGACGAGCTGGTACTGCACGCCGGAGGCGGAGGATGTGGTGAGGGCCCGGGGCGGCCCTCCGGGGCGCGGGCGGGACGGGGCCGTGAGCGCGGTGGTGAATCGCTCGCTCGGGCGGTACGCGGAGATCTGCCGGCGGGAGCTGCCGACGCTCTCCCAGGACGAGTGGGGGCTCGTGTGTGAGGCGCTCATGGGCACGATCCACGAGCCGGCCGGGATGTGCTCGATGGTGTGGCATGGCGTCGCGGACGCGGTCCGGCTGGACGGACTCGACGCGAAATGGCAGGTCGACGGGCCGGCGCTCATCCGGCGGCTCAAGCGCCTGTCGTTCGCCGCGGAGGTCGCCCTCATCGACCGAGCAGAGCAATACCTGGCGGCGCTGTCGCGGGACGAGAGACCCGAACTGCCAGGAGAGTAACGCAGTCACTGCTCCCCCTCAACGCCCTCGCCATTCGTGGCGGGGGCGTTTGCCTATAGTCGGTCCACGTCCGCGTCCCGACGGTCCCGCGGCACCACTTGGGCGTAGTGCCGCCGACAGATCGCGGCGGTGTTCCCCAGCCACGCCGCAACCTTGTCCACCGAGACCCCCTCCTGCACCAGGAGCGACCCGAACGTGTGACGGAAGACGTTCCAACGGACCAGTTCACGCGCCACAGCGTGCCGCCCGGCCCGCGGCTTTCGATCCACGATGTCGGCGAGTAACACGCGGGCCTCTCGCTCCCATGCGACATCCGCACGCCGGGGCACGATCACCCCGCGTCGACGCCGTCCCGCGCGCAGCCTCTCCGCCAGCGCCGCAGCCAGCGGAACCAGACGGCCTCGCCCCGTCTTCCCGGCCGGCACCGTGATCGCCCCGCGACTCCATGAGACATCCTGCCAGCGGCAACGGTACACCTCGCCCCGCCGGAGTCCGGCATAGCACGCCAGCCAGATCGCGACCCCGCGCCGGTCCGATTCGACCGCCGCCAGCAACGCGTCCCGCTCCGCCCGGGTCAGGTACGCGATTTCACCAGCCTCCGGCTCCATCAGTCTCGGAATCCCCGCGAACGGATTCGCCGAGACGTACCCGGCCCGCACAGCCCATCGGTAGAACCGCGAGCACGCCGCCAGCATTCGATTCCGCGTCGACCGCGTCCGCGCCCCGCGCCGTCGCAGCCAGGGGCCGGGAGTCCGGAGCACATGATCGAGGTACCCCTGGGCATCGCGCGCCGTCACCGCCGAGAAATCCTTCCCCGCGACTGTCGCCAGCTCCCGCAGCGCCCCCAGACTCGTCACCGCCCACGTCGTCGAGAGCTCCCCCGAGATTGACGCGCGGTAGCTCTCCAGCAGGTCCTCCCCCCGTCCCGGCTCCTGGACGTACCGTCGAACCGCGGGCAGATCCGCAGCCCACTCCGGCCACCGCCCCGTCCGGATCGCCAGCTCGATTTCGAGCCGGTACGATTCCGCCTCTTCCTCAGTCACCGATCCGACCGAGAGCCCATACACCCCGCCGGCTCCCTTCCAGAAAATCTGCCACATCCGCCCGCGTCGCCGTTTCCCCGGAACGTGATGCACCACTTTCGGCCGTCCCACGTGATCCCCTCCACCAGAGTTTCGTTGTCGCGTTTCGTTGTCAGTCGCCATTAAACCAAAGCCGGCCGCCCCGCGCAACCCGCGAGACGGCCGGCATTTACGTCTGGCTGAGGATCCAGGATTCGAACCTGGAACGCCTGATCCAGAGTCAGGGTTCTGGGGGGTGACGGAAGGTGCGGCGGCGAGGGGGGTTGTGCGGATCTCATTGACTTCATAGGGGTTGTGGCGGCTTGCTGGCGTGGACGGTTTGGACGGTTTGGACGGCAGGGACGGGGTTTTGTTGTCAGTTCCGTTGTCAGTGTCTGTCCCAGGCGAGGGCCAGGAGGAGGATCGAGGCGATGAGGGAGAGGAGTCCGTTTGTCTTGTTGCCGGTGATGGTTTCGATGAGGCCGCCGACCAGGAAGAGGCAGCCCGCTGTTGCCTCGACGGCCTGGGCCGTGACACTCCACGCGCTGAATCGGCGCGGGCCCGGGTGGCCGCACCTGGGACAGTCGGTGGCCTCGCGGCTGATGGGGGCGCCGCAGGCGGGGCACTCTGTCAGACGGGGCCGGTGTGGCGGTTCGGTCCGGGGCGGCGGCGGGACGGGGCCAGGGGGCGGGGTGTCCGGGGTCCACCGCGCGCGGGGCATTAGAACCGGACTCCCCAGATGGGGAGCATGCGCCGGACCTCGCTCCGGAGCTTGACGCCGGCCTGGTACGCGGGGTTGACGGGTTGGAGGATGACGCGGGACTTGTCGAAGATCACGCGCTTGAAGGTGGCCGTGCCGTCCTGCATCTCGACGTAGGCCAGATCGCCGCTTTGGACGGGGACGCCGGCGAGGGCGAAAATGGTCTGGCCGTCGCGGGCGACGGGGTCCATGGAGTCGCCGGAGATCCGGAAGGCGATGAACTTCTCGGCCGGGGGGAGTTTGGTCTCCCAGGCTTCGGCTTCGTCGGCCACGACCCAGTGGTCTCCGCCGCCGGCGGTGTAGGTCTTGATGGGGACGGCGTCGACGGCGGGGACGCCGCGGAGAAACCAGTCGACGGTGCGGCCGGTGGCGTCGGCGGCGCGCTGGAGGTGGGTGAGGGTGGGGCGTGATCGGCCTTTGCCCCAGCCCTGAACAAGATTTTCGGAGACGCCGAGCTCGGCGGCGAGTGCGGCCTGGGTCTCTACACCATAGGCGGCCATGAGCCGCCGGAGAACAATCTGGGCATCCATGGGGCACCGAGCCCGAGGATTTTTGGGAAAGTGCCTTGACTTCCCCGAGGTCCTCGGGGTATACTGAAGATAGACCGTGGCGACCAACTCTGTGGTTGGCGCCTGGAATTGGTCGCCTCGGTCGGAAAGTGGGAACAGCAGGGGAGCGCGACGGTATGAGCCTTTCGACCCTCCCGACAGCGGCGTACTTCCCCGGGCCGCTGTTCCCGAAGCCCCCGGCCGGATCTCCTCTGGCCGGGGGTTTTTCGTTTGACCGTCAAGGGCATGATACCCGATTTCATCATTTCGGGCAAGTGTTTTTTTGGTTCTGGGTTCCGCGTTTTTGCAAATCGCGGAAGGATCGGGGAGTGTCGGTTTCCGCGGAGGGAGGAGGGGTGGAATGGCGTTGACGGAAAAATCGGCGAAGCGGCTGTTTTGTGCTCTGGTCCACATTGCGCAGGAGTGGCGGGAGCACGTGGCGACGCGGAGCGTGGTGGAGCTGGCGGAGGAGGTAGGTCTCGGGAAGTCAAGCCTTTACGCGTACCTGGACCCGGAGAGTAAGAAGTCGATTCCGGTGGAGGTGTTCGCGAACGTGTTCGCGCTGGCGTCGGAGGTGGACGCGGGCGCGGCGGCGAAGAATCTTCCGGCGGCGTTCCGCGTTTTGGCGGGACGTGGAAAGGGAGAGTGAGACGATGAACTGGGCGCCCGGGTTTTCCCTCCGCCGCTCTGTGCTCCCCGGGGCGGTGTTCGCCGGCCTGGGCGCCCTACTCCTGGACACGGACGGGCACGGACGGACACGGACGGGCACGGACGCACACGGACGGACACGGACGGGCACGGACGGGCACGGACGGACACGGACGGGCACGGACGGACACGGACGGGCACGGACGGACACGGACGGACACGGACGGGCACGGACGGGCACGGACGGACACGGACGGGCACGGACGGACACGGACGGGCACGGACGGACACGGACGGGCCCTTCGACGGGGATCAGGGCAGGCAGGGACGGGGTGTGTGAGGAGGGACGGGATGAAGATCTGTAATGAGGACTCGCTGGGGGACTGGGCGGTTTGCACGGCGGCGCAGGCGGGGGCGGTGCGGCGGGCGATCCTGGGCGGGGAGGTTTCGGACGGGTACGGGGGGCGGCTGGAGTGGGGGCGGTGCTGCGACGCGGATGGGGTGGTGTCGGTGGGGCAGGTGGCGTTTCTGGAGATCAAGGAGATTATGGCGGAGGTGGAGTGTGATGAAGGTTGACGAGGCGCTGGGGGTTTTCCAGGACCTGAAGAAGGCGGAGCTGGCTCTGCAGGGGTGGGGGCTGGATGTGGAGGCGGAGTCGGCGCGCCGGGCGCGGGCGGGGCTGCAGCGGCGGATCCGGGAGGCGCGGGAGGATGAGCGGGCGGGTTGGATGGGGCGGCTGAGGTCGGCGCTGGCCCGGGGGGCGGACCTGGTGCGGGACGCTTTCTGGGATGCGGATCTGGGGGCGTGGATTGCGGAGGCGCGTGACGAGCGGGAAGAGGTGGTGGCGCGGAGCCGGGGGCGCCGGTCGTGGCGCGCGGCGACGGGGGAGCTGGAGGGGATGTTTTTGGAGGCTGGGGCGTGATGGATAGGGACGAACACGGACGGACACGGACAGACACGGACGGACAGGAACCCGTCGCGGCGGGGAGTTGGATCTGGACGATCGGGGGGCGGCGGTTTGAGCTGGCGTCGCCGACGGCGGAGATGGTGAACGTGGGGGAGATCGGGCACGCGCTGGCGCGGCTGTGCCGATTCGTGGGGCATATCCGGCCACAGATGTACTCGGTGGCGCAGCACTGTTTGGAGGTGTCGCAGCGGTGTCCGACGGGGATGGAGGGGTGGGGCCTGATGCACGACGCGGCGGAGGCGTACGTGGGGGACATCTCGGGGCCGCTGAAGGCGCTGGTGCCGGCGGTGTGTGAGGTGGAGGAGCGGATTCTGGGGGTGATCGCGGGGGTGGTGGGGCTGGAGATGCCGGTGCCGGAGGAGGTGAAGGTGGTGGACCGGCGGATGCTGCTGACGGAGATGCGGGAGTTCCGCTCGGCGCGGCAGGCGGCGGTGCTGGCGGAGGCGTGGGGGCTGGAGCCGTATGAGTCGGGGCTAATCACGTGGCAGGCGGGGCTGGCGCGGGCACTGTGGATGGAGCGGTTTCGGGAGGTGGTGCAGCGGTGAGTGAGACGGCGGAGAGGATGTGGATGAGTGAGCGGGCGTTCTGCCGGCGGCTGGGGATTGCGCGGGGCACGTTGCGGGATATGGCGCGGGGGCACGAGTTGTGGGGGCCGTGGGGGCGGGGGCCGTGGGGCGGGCAGTTCGGCCGGGCGCGGCTGTATCACCGGGAGCAACTGCGGATTTTCAGCGGGGTGCTGGCGGGGAACAAGAGCCTCGACGAGGCGTGGCTGGAGAGCCGGGTGGTGCGGGGGCGGCTGGGGGTGGAAACGGACAAGATTCTGCCGGGCCGAGGCCCGGCCTACGGACGGAGGGCGGTCGGATGAGGCAGATCACAGGTCGGGACTATGCGGAGCTGGTGCGGTGTACGCCGCTGTACGGGATGCGGCGGGTGGAGAGGCTTCCCCGGAGTGTAGTGCGGCGTCGGGACGCGGCACGGTGTGCGGAGTGCGGCCGGTTGACCGGGGGGAGGCGGTATCTGCAGAAGGTCATGGACGAGGGGGGGAAGGAGATGATGGTCTGTGCGGGCTGCGAGCGGGTGGTGATGCTGCGTCGCGTCGAGGAGATCGCGCGGGTCCGCGCGGCGGCGCGCCGGCGGATGGCGCGGATGACGCGGCTGGGGCGGATCGCAGAGACGGCGCTGGGGGTTGTGGCGCTGGCGTGGCTCTCGGGCTGTGCGGCCGGGCCGGCGGGGCCGGGGTATGTGCGGGTCGTGGAGGCGCAGGAGCAGGTGACACGGCACTCGATCCGGGTGGAGCGGGTGATGCCGGGGCCGGGTGTGTGTCCGGTGGGTCAATGAGGAGGGCGTGTGATGGCGATACTGATGGCGGAGCATGATATCAGGGGATTTTGTGCGGAGGAGCCGCTGCGTTTTCGGATGGACGCGGCGTGTGTGCGTGGGGGGCGAATGATGGCGACGGACGCGAGGGTGCTGGTGTCTGTGCCGATTGAGGCGGAGCGGGATGAGGTGGGGCTGGTGCCGCGGTGCGTGCTGGACGCGAGTATGGAGGGGTTGCACGCGGCGGAGGAGGCGTGGGAGGAGGAGATGCAGGCGCTGGACGCGGGGGATCTGTTGGTCGGCGACCGGGTGTATCGGGGGCCGACGGATGTGCGCCTGCGCTGGCAGGCGGAGTTGCGGTTTGATGAGGAGTCGGTGAAGGTGACGAGGAGGGAGATTTGTCACAGCGCGCCGGCGATCCCGATGAAGCGGCTGGGGAAGAATGAATGGCCTGTGATGCCACTTCGGCCGAAGGCGTCGCCTGCGGCGAGGGTCTGTCTGTCGGGGAGGTATCTGGCGCTGATCGGGGAGTATGCGGAGCGCCACGGGGTGGACGGGGCGGTAATGCTGGAGATATGGCTACGTGAGGACGCGCCGGACGAGCAGCAGTACGAGCCGGTGTGGTGGCAGGTGCATCTGCGGGAGGGGAAGGGTGAGGTGGTGGGGTGTGTGATGCCGATGGATCTACCGGATGAGGGGGGTGCGTGATGCGGGTGATCGGGATTGCCGGGCAGGCACGGAGCGGGAAGGGGACGGTGGCGGGGTTTCTGGCGGCGGAGCTGGTGGACCGGGGGTATCAAGTGCTGATCGACTCGTTTGCTACAGAGGTGAAGCGGATGGCGCGTCTCTGCGGGTGGAACGGGGTGAAGGACGCGCGGGGGCGGGGGCTGCTGCAGCGGGTTGGGGCGTGGGGACGGGCACGTTCGAGATGGTTCTGGGTTGGACGGCTGGAACGGCGCGTTATGTCGGCGGAGGTCGACTTCGTGATCGTGCCAGACGCACGATTCCGAAATGAGGTGGCATGGTGTGGGCAGCACGGGGCGTGCTGGCGCGTGGTGGGGCGCGGCGGGCTGGAGGGGGCGGCGGGGGCGGACGCGTCGGAGACGGAGCTGGACGGGGCGCCGCCGGAGTGGTTCTCGGTGACGTTTCTGAACGACGGGAGCCTGGAGGACCTGCGAGACGCGGTGGCGCACGAGGCGAGGAATCTGGTGAGCGAGGCCGCACAGCCGGGGGCGGCTGTGCCACAACGGGGAGGGTGAGGCATGCTCGGATGGCTGCGGAGGTGGTTTCACTATCGGGTGAAGGGCCGGCGGTATGCGGAAGCGTGGCGGCGGGAGCGGGCGGTGCTGTGGACGGTGAAGCTGGAGGCGGAGCGCTGGGCGAACAGTTACCCGGCGAAGTCACGGGCCTGGCGGAGTTGGGACCGGGTGCGTGCGATGGCTCACGCGGCGCTGATGCGGTCGACGGCGGGGCTGCGGATTAAGGGGGAGTGACGTGGGGGAGGGACGGACACGGACGTACAGGGACGAACAGGGACGCGCGGGGCGACGCGGCCGGGCGCGGTTTGTGTGGTTGGGCGGGGCCTGGTGGGAGGTGCGGGTGGTGCCGCGGGGTCGGCTGCCCAAGGACTACGGGCAGTGTCTGCCGGACCGGCGCCGGCTGGAGGTGCGGCAGGGGCTGACGACGCGGCTTCGGCTGGACACGGCGCTCCACGAGGGGCTGCACGCGTGCCGGCCGGAGCTGGCGGAGGAGGCGGTGGAGGTGACGGCGAGTGAGTTGGCGGAGCTGGTGCTTCTGCTGTTTCCTGAGATCGAAGGGACGGACCGATGAGTCGCAAGCGAAAGCGGACGGAGCGGACGCAGCCGACGCAGGACCTGGTCGAGGTGGTGGGGGACGTGGCGGGGGCGGGTCGGCTGGAATCGGCGCGGGCGGCGATGCGTCTGCTGCGGGGGGAGCTGCGGGCGACGCAGGAGGAGTTGGGGCGGGCGCTGGACGTGCGGGGGCTGATGGAGGAGGCGGCGCGGGCGATTCCGGCGCCGCCGAAGTGGCGCGGGCAGCGGGGGCGGGGGAAGCCGCGGGTTTCGCTGTTGGCGCTCCTGGGGGATCTTCACATTGGGGAGGTGACGAGTCCGCGGGAGACGGAGGAGTGGGGGCGGTATAACCACGCAATCGCGGAGGCGCGGGTGGGGCGGTATGTGGCGGCGCTGCTGCGGTGGGTGCGGGTGTTGCGGGCGGGGTATCGGATGGACGCGGCGGACGTGGTGGTGCTGGGGGATTTGATCTCGGGGGACATTCACGAGGAGCTCATGCGATCGAACGAATTTCCGCCGCCGGTGCAGGCGATTGCGGCGGGGCGGCTGGTGGCGGGGTTTGCCTCGGCGCTGGCCGGGGCTTTCGGGGAGGTGCGGGTGTACGGGGTCTCGGGGAGCAATCACAGCCGGCTGACGAGGGGTTATCAGTTTAAGGGGGGGACGCTGAACAGTTTTGACTTCGTGGGGATGGAGTATGCGCGGGCGCTGCTGCGGGGGCACGGAAATGTGGGGGTGGAGGTGCTGGGGGCGAAGAAGATGGTGCAGCGGATCCGGGGGTACGATTTTCTGGTTGGGCACGGGGACCAGGTGCGGGCGTGGATGGGGATTCCGTGGTACGGGATTGAGCGGGATCTGCGGCGGGAGGCGGTGCGTCGTCTGGCGCGGATTCAGGAGCAGATCCGTCGGTCGGCGCCGGTCTCCGGGGGGATGGACTACGGTCTGGGGGGGCACTGGCACGCGCCTTTTGTGGGGCCGAGTATGCGGTATCTCATCAACGGGTCGCTAAGCGGGACGAATGAGTATGACCACTCGGCGGGGCGGCACGCGCAGCCGCAGCAGGTGGCGGCGCTGCTCTCGATGAATCATGGGCTTTTCGCGCCGATCATGTTTCGGCTTGACGACGATTCGGATGCTGCGCTGGAGGGTCGGGACTCTCTGGCGGGGATTCTGGGAGGTGAGGCTGATGGATAAGGACGCGGAAACGGACCTGCTGGAGATTCTGGAGACGGCGCCGGGGCTGGAAGGGGCGGAGGGGATGACGGTGCGTGAGGTGGCGGCGCGGCTGGGGGTGTGCCGGACCACGGCGCGCGACCGGATCCGCGAGGCGATGGAGGCGGGGACGGCGGAGTTTGCCGGGTATCGCCGGTCGACGCGGATGGACGGCAAGCGGGACCGGACTCCGGTGTACCGGGTCGTGCGGAAGTCTGGGCCGCGAAACAAACGGAGCTAGCCATTCCGGGATAGGCACCGAGTGAAAGGGAGGTCAGGATGCCAAAAACCCTTTTGGAAATCCTTGACACGATAAAGGACGGCGGACGCCCCGACTATGACGAGCTGCGTTTTGCGCTACTGGTCGTTGAGGGTCTCAGTATTCTTGACAGTCAGGCGCTGCGCCGGCTTGGCACTGAGAAACAGAGCGGTTTCGTGAATAACCCGCACGCGCAGTCCAAGGAATCGTTTCGTCGCTGGAAAGCGGCGCTTGGAAAGCCTCCAAAAGACTTTCTTGGACAGGAAAACGATCCAGATAGTGCTGAGTACAAGGCAAGGCGCCGCGTGCACATAGCGCTTGCCAAGAAGCTTGGGCTCATAGAGGGCTGACCATGGCGGAGCGGTTTTACTGGGCTCTGGCGCGTGGGACGGTGGGGGTGTACGTGGGCCTGGCCGTGTCGGCGCTGTGCGCGGGGCGGTGGCGGCAGGCGGCGCTGGCGGGGCTGTTTGCCGCGGCGAACGGGATGATGTTTTGGGTGTGAACGGAGGAGAGATAAGGCACATTGACCTGTTCACCGGGATTGGAGGGTTCACCCTTGCTGCACACTGGTCAGGATTTCAGACGGTCGTCATGTGCGAAGCCGCCGAGCGCCGACGCGAGTTCCTCGGTCGAGCGTGGCCCGGCATCCCGATCATGCCCGACGTGCGAGAGTTCGACGGGAGCAAGTGGCGCGGGGCAGCAATCCTTACTGCCGGGGTGCCATGCCAACCAGCAAGTCGCGCCGGGAAGCAACGAGGCGCGGCGGATGACCGCTGGCTCTGGCCGGAAGTGGTCCGCATTATTCGAGAAGCGCGGCCCCATTGGGTGCTTTGTGAAAACCCTCCTGGAATCTTCGATGTGGGCGTCAACCGAATATCTCTTGGAGTGGAAGCCGAGCGCGTGGCATTTTCAGAGGCAGAGGCTTCTATCAGTTCAAGCCACGTTCGACAAGAAGACCTGTACTTGGGCGTACTCAGTCAAGACCTCGAAGCGCTGGGTTACGAACTCGCCCCGCCGATTGAGTTACCGGCTTGTGCCGTCAACGCCCCCCACAGACGGGCGCGGTATTGGATTGTGGCTCACGCCCAACGCCCAAGATCAGAAGTTGTCCGACGGTCCGAAGGCGGTAGCAGCATATCGGGAGGGAGCGCCGTCAACCTCCCAGCAGAGGCTCCGGAACCAAGTCAAGGCCACTTGGCAGACCCCCGCGCGGCACCAGTTCGAGAAGCGCCGTCAAGTGGGTCAGGAGACGCGGGAGACGCGGGAGGAACTGTTGCTGCCGGGGCAGGTCAAGGCCACCTGGCCGACGCCGAATTGTCGGGACGAGGACAAGTTCCAGCGGCGACTAAGAACGGACGGAGGACAAGTCAATCTGAGCGGCCTTGCGGCCACCTGGCCGACGCCGCGGTCGCAGGAGCGGCAACAGGGGAACTCGCAAGACGCGGGGATGAGTACGGGGAAGATGGTCAAGGCGACGTGGCCGACCGTGACGAAACAGGACGCATCGGGGCACGTGGGGGCGTATCCCCAGACGCCGACTCATCACGAGGGATTGACTCTGGCAACGGCGGCAACATACGCGACCTGGCCGACGCCCAAGAGCAGCCCGAACGGCCCGGACTATGCCAGACGGAATCGGAAGGGCTCGGGCGGGGACGACCTGGTGACGCAGGCGGCGGCTTCTGGGATGAGTACGTCTGGGTGCCTTGCGCGGACGGAAAGCTTCGTCGAGTGCCTGATGACTCTGTCGAGCTGGCTGTTGGGCTACACCGTAGCCTACTTGCGGCACTGGGGGACAGCATCGTCCCGCAGGTCGCGGCAGAAGTAATGGGGGCGATTCGACAGGCAATACGATGGAGGTGGAGTGATGAAGATTTCGGTAGATCGTGAGGAGCTGGCCGGGGCGATGGCGGGGATGGGGCAGGTGGTGGACGGGAAGCACATTAAGGAGGGGCTGCGGTGTGTGCGGCTGCGCCTGGCCGGGACGGACCGGCTGGAGGTCTTCGGGACGGATCTGGAGTCGGGGCTGGTGCGGGTGATGGGCTGTGAGGTGGGCGACGTGGAGGGCGGGGCGGTGGCGGTCGACGCGGGCCGGCTGGGGGGGATTGCGCAGGCGGCGACGGGGGCGCGGTTGACGATCGAGACACGGGTGACGAAGGGGCAGGGGCAGGTGTGTGTGATCGAGGGGGCGGGGAGTCAGTTTCGGCTGCTGACGGAGGACGCGGAGGTGTTTCCGGATGGGCCGGACGGGCCGTCCGCCGCTGACGGGTGGCAGGAGGTAGACGGGGACGTGCTGAGCGAGCGGATCGGGGGGGTGGTGTACGCGGCGGCGGAGGGGATCACGACGCGCTACGCGCTGCAGGGGGTGCTGGTGGAGGGGGGCGAGGCGGGGCTACGGTGTGTGGCGTCGGACGGGCGGCGGCTGGCGGTGATGGACGGGGGGAACGAGGCGGAGCGGACGTGGAGTGCGCTGGTCTCGGCCAGGGCGATGAGCAGTCTGGCGCGGATGGTGAAGGGGTTTGGGGCGGTGCGGGTGGGTGTGGGGGAGCGGGCGCTGTTTGCGAACTGGGGGCGGTGGATGTGGTGGTGCATGATGCTGGAGGGGGAGTTTCCGAAGTGGGGAGAGGTCATTCCTGCGCCGGGGGAGGTGGGGTTTGAGGCGGCGCCGACGGCGCTGCGTGATGCGGTGCGGCGGGCGGCGCTGATGGCAGACGCGGAGACGCGGGCGGTGAGTTTGAAATATGAGGAGGGGGCTCTGCATCTGACGGCGCAGGATCCTGGGGCGGGGGACGCGGCGGTGGCGCTGGAGGTGGAGCTCGCGGGGGAGATGAAGCCGAGGCGGCTGGACGCGAAGTTTCTGGCGCAGGCGCTGGACCACGCGCCGGGGGAGTCGGTGCGGGTGGACGTATCGAACAAGACGGCACTGGTGGTGCGGGGGGAGGGGTATCGGGGGCTGGTGATGGGGATGGAGTGAATGGCTGAGGACGTGATCCACTGCGGGGACTGTCTGGACTGGCTGCCGACGCTGGCGGCGGGGGCGGCGACGGGGTGTGTGACTGATCCTCCCTACGGGCTTCGATTCATGGGGCGGGAGTGGGACGGCGCGGTGCCGGGGGCGGCGTACTGGCGTGAGGTGCTGCGGGTGGTGCGGCCGGGGGGGGTGCTGTTGGCGTTCGGGGGGACGCGGACGTGGCACCGGCTGGCGGTGGCTATCGAGGACGCGGGGTGGGTGATCCGGGACACGATCATGTGGGTGTACGGGTCGGGCTTTCCGAAGTCGCTGGACATCTCGAAGGCGATTGATAGGGCGGCGGGGGCGGAGCGGGAGGTGGTATCGGAGACGCGACAAGCTCACTACGACGGCAGCATCCGAACCGTCCCAGGCGCGCCCATGCGAAACGTCTACAGCAGCAGAATGTCTGCTTCCGCCACCCATACCCCACTCACGGCCCCGGCCACCGATGCCGCGCGGGAGTGGGAGGGGTGGGGGACGGCGCTGAAGCCGGCTTGGGAGCCGATCATCGTGGCGATGCGGCCGGTGGAGGGGACGTTTGCGGGGAATGCGCTGACGCACGGGGTGGCGGGGATTCACGTGGACGGGGGGAGGGTGGGAATCACGGGCACGATAGACCCGGCTCGCAAGGGGTACAACCAGGCCGGTTGTGGTCTGCCGGACGGAGTCTTAAACAGGTCGCCGATCTATGAGGGCGGCTGGGGTGGAGAATACTACGGGGCGAAGAAGCCGCACCCGGACAGCCCGCGTCACGATGCGCGGGGCCGCTGGCCGGCGAATGTGGTGCATGACGGGTCGGGGGAGGTTGTGGGGCTGTTTCCGGAGACTGGTGGAGGGGGGAAGCCACAACAGAACCTGCGTACTGCAAGCCCTGTTCCATATACGGGGAAGTCACGCCCGGAGTACATGCCCTATGGCGACACGCTTCATGGCGGGGGCACCGCCGCCCGCTTTTTCTACTGCGCGAAGGCATCGAGGGCGGAGCGTGGTGAGGGGAATCGGCATCCGACGGTGAAGCCGCTGGCGCTGATGCGGTGGCTGGTCCGCCTGGTGACGATGCCTCGGGGGACGGTGATCCTGGACCCGTTCTGCGGGTCGGGGTCGACGCTGATCGCGGCGCGGCTGGAGGGGGCGGGGTTTCTGGGGTGCGACCTGGATGAGGGGGCGTGTGAGGTGGCGCGGCGGCGGCTGGAGGAGCGGTGTGGGTTGCCGTTGTTCGAGGGGGAACACGGACCTGCAGGGACTGGCAGGGACTCTCAGGGACGGGACAATGATGGGTGAGAAGGGGACCAGGCTCGACAAGGAGGAGGTGCGGCGGCACTCGGATATTGTGGAGGTGATCGGGGGGTATGTGGATCTCAAGGCGAAGGGGCCGGGGATGAAGGACTACTGGGGGAGGTGTCCGTTTCACGAGGAGGACACGGCGTCGTTTCACGTGTGGCCGGAGAAGGGGATTTACAAGTGTTTCGGGTGTGGGGAGGGGGGGGACGTTTTCAAGTTTCTGGTGAAGCACTTGGGGATCGAGTTCGGGGAGGCGGTGCAGATGCTGGCGCGGCGTGCGGGGCTGGACGTCGGGACGGGCAGGGACGGAGACCGACGAACAGGGAAGAACACGGACGGAAACGGACGGGCACGGACGGACACGGACGGAAACGGACGGGCACGGACGGACACGGACGGAAACGGACCGACACGGACGGACAGGGACGGACAGACGGACGGACTGACGGTGGAGGCGCTGGCGGAGGCGAAGGGGTTTACGGTGGGGTATCTGCGGGACCTGGGGGTGTTTGGGATGGAGGTGAAGGGGAAGGCGGCGGTGGGGATTCGGTATTTCCTCGGGGACGGGTCGGAGGCGCCGAGGGGGCGGTGCCGGACGGCGCTGCGGGCGGGGGACGGGAGCTGGTGGACGGGCCCGCGGACGGAGCAGATTGTGCCGTACGGGCTGGATCGGCTGCCCTCGGCGCGGGAGCGGGGTTGGATCTGGCTGGTGGAGGGGGAGTCGGACTGCTGGTCACTGTGGGCGGCGGGGATGCCTGCGCTGGGGATTCCCGGGGCGTCGATGGCGGGGAAGCTGGCGCTGGAGCACCTGGAGGGGATCGGGAAGGTGTTTGTCTCGCAGGAGCCGGACGAGGGGGGGAAGACGTTTGTGGAGGGGGTGAGCCGGCGGTTGGATGAGATCGGGTGGGTCGGGATGGGGTTTACGGTGAAGTTCTGAGTGGAGGCGATCCGATGGTGCAATCCGGACGGACGGGCCGGCGGACGCTGGCGGCGTTGCGGCGGGCGCTGATCGTGAAGGCGTGGCAGCGTCAGGGCGGGACGTTTCGCCGGGCGGTGCGGACGGTGGACGTGTTTCTGCGGCGCGGTGAGCGCGGGCGCTGAGCTACGGAGTCGGCGTGGCGAAGGATCTGAACGATCTATGGCGGGAGGTGGGATGCGACGCGGGGCGGATGGCGGAGGCTGTCGAGAGTTTGATGGCCTCGGCGGTGCCGCTGGAGGCGCCACGCAAGGTCTCGCCGCCGGCGCCTCTGACACCGAGGCGGATCGGGGATCTCTTCCTCGCGGAGGGGTTGTGTCCCCGAGAGGCTGCGGACCCCCGCGCCCCCCTGGACTCGGAGGGGTTGGACTGGGACACCGGGACAGGTCGGCGACAGGGGTGGGTGTTGCGGTTCTGGCGGGAGGGCTGGTGGTGGTGGAACGGGCGGTATTACCAGGCGATCACGCCGGCGGAGATGGGGGCGTACGTGGCGGCGTTTGTGCTCTCTCGGGAGTGGGTGGTGACGAAGCGCGGCAAAACTGAGCGGGTGGCCGGGGACCCGACGCGGGCCACGCTGGCGAATGTGCTGGCGGGGCTGGCCGGGAGGTGTGTGATGCCGTCGGCGTGGGACGCGCCGTGCTGGGCGGACGGGCGCAGCGCGGGGGAGGTGGTGGTGTTGCGGAATGGGATGGTTCGGGTGGAGGACTTCTTCGCAGCGGCGAAACGTGGGGAGGCGGGGCTGTACCAACCGGAGGGGCACTCGCCGCGGCTCTTTGCGGTGTGCGGGCTGGACTATGATTTCGAGGGGGAGGCGACGTGCCCGAGGTGGAAGGAGTTCCTCGACCGCGTGCTGCCGGGCGAGGCGGAGCAGCAGGTGCTGGCGGGGTGGGCGGGGTATTGCCTGACGGCGTCCCATGATTTTCAGAAAATACTTCTGATGGTTGGGGACGGGGCAAACGGGAAGAGCGTGGTGATGTCGACACTGCGGATGTTAGTCGGGGAGAGGAACTGCTCGGCGGTGGGACTGGAACAACTCCACCAGCCGCACGCGCTGGCGGGGCTGGTGGGGAAGCTGCTGAACACGACGAGCGAGTGGGGGCATATCGAGTCGGCGGGCCTGGCGGTGTTGCGGCGGATCTCGGGGGGTGAGCCGGTGGAGATCAATCCGAAGAATCGAAGCCAGTTTGTGGCGCTGCTGCCCACGCGGTTCATCGTCGCGGCTAATGAGGTGCCGCGGATTCCGGATCGCACGGATGCTACGTGGCGACGGCTGCTGGTCTTACCGTTTCCCGTGGTCATTCCGGAGCACGAACGCGTGCCGGCGGAGCAACTGCTGAGCGCGTTCCGGAAGGAGCTGCCCGGGATGCTGCTGTGGGCGTTGCGGGGACTGTGGCGCCTGCGGCAGGCCGGGGCGTTCGCTGAGTCGGAGACCATGCGCCGCGCAAAGGGCGAGGTGCGGGAGGACAGCAATCCGACAGCGACATGGTGTGAGGACTCGCTGCGACTGCAGCCGGGGGCAGGGCTGCGGATCGACGAGGCACACAAGGAGTACATGGATTGGTGCAAGGGCGCGGGACATCGGCCTCTGGCGCGGAATCACTTCGCGCGCGAGGTGGCGCGCTGGTATCGCCGCACGGCGCAGGCTGAGCCGAACGTCACACGCGTCCGGCTGCGATCAGCGGGCACGCGAGTACGGATCATGCAGGGAGCGGAGATGGCGGTGGAGGTGCAGCGTGAG
>Ga0180432_10005523_pt1 | contig 16774 bp, 8 predicted proteins | sample SS_ome_10_FD_132414 | JGI IMG/M metagenome (GOLD analysis project Ga0180432, IMG submission 132414) | Hypersaline lake sediment archaeal communities from the Salton Sea, California, USA - SS_1_MS_2 metaG | ecosystem: Environmental > Aquatic > Non-marine Saline and Alkaline > Hypersaline >... | reverse complement strand
TATCCGCCTGGCCCTCCTCGATGAACACCTCGTGGTCCTCGACTTCGCCGTCGGGTGCGGGTGCAACGGGGTCATAGGGGCCAAGCCCGCCATTGCTACTGATGCGGAACCTGGCGAACGTCTGCCCGAGGGGCCCACCTGCCGGCGCGGTGACGGGGATGGTATGAATGCCGTTGGGCAAGAATCCGCCGAAGATCTGCTCAGGGGCGTCCCACGAGCCGCTGAAGTCGAAGTCGATCCATGCTTCCACCACGCCTCCGGCACCGGTGGCTTCGTTGACCTCCAGGGTGATGTTGGCTGACTGCCCTTGCGTGAGCGTGGGAATTGTGACGCCGTCTTCGTCGTCGTTGCCGTCCGCGTCGTCGCCCGTGGCAGATGCGTTGGGCTGACCGTCGGCTTCTCCGTCGGGTACGTCGCTGGGATCACCCAGCCAGGGCCCGCCGATAATGTGCCTGGCCCCGTTGCTGGCTAGGTACGTGGGATACGGAAGGTCCGGCGCGTCGCCGAAATCCAACTGCTGGCCACCGGTGTTAATAACGAGGCTCGGGTCGCCGTATAGGTTGAAGTCGGTGCAGTTCATCCAGCTGGAACCGCTACTCCAGCCCATGCCGAAGTTTTCACGGCAGTATTGTAGTGCGGCGCCGGTTGTTTCGGTCGTCGGGTTTTCCACCAGACGCTTTGTGTTATAGTAAGCGTACGAAGCATTGTCCCCATAGGTGAGGCCAAGGTTGGGATACCAGTCTGCAACGGCATACCAACTTACCCGCGAAGCCGAATACGTGCCGATCGCACCGTTTGTCAGCAGGGAGTAGCCCAAGTTGTTGGTCGTCTCAGGGGAACCATTTTCGCACGAAACCTGGGTAACGATGGAGGGGTAGTTGTCGTTGAGTGAGGAGACGTTGGACGACGTGAAGAAGGTGGCCCAAGTCATCTCGTGGGATTCTGGAACACCGTCGCCGTCGTCGGAGGCCCAGAACTTCCGGTAGGCCCCGGTTGTGCTGCCGTGACCCCACCAGTTGACTACGCCGTAAGTATTCCCAGTACTCCCGGACCACTCGTTGATTACATTCGTGCTGCTGATCGCCGCGTCGCAAGAGGCGCCGACGGGGTTGAGCCCTGCTTTTTCGTAAAGGGTGTAGGTTCCGTAACTCTGTGGCACGGCGATATTGCTCTTGATGTATTCACCCAGCTTGTGGCCGTCGCAACGGGGGTAGCCACTACCGTCCTCATTGGCATAATTGCTGATCGCCATGGGCAAGAGGATATTCTCGCGCCAGGTGGTGCTGGTCGCGTTTTCGTAGGTAATCGTCTTGCTGAGGATGCTGTCGAGCGCCGTATAGTCGCTGGTGTAGACGGGGATCCGGCCTACGAGAACCTCGTGGGCCGGCTGCGTGGTGATATCGTCGCTCCACTCGCCGTAGTACGAATCACCGTCGACATTCCAGTTGCTTGTCAGGTCGGCATAGTAGTAATCCGTTGGAGACTCTTTGTAGGTTGTCTCGCTGTTGCGGGGCCACATCATTTTCATGGGCACGTCGCCCGATGAGGGGTCGGGATTGCCGACCAAGAGCACGTAGTCGGTTCCCATTTGGACGTAGTTTGCCTGGAGCCAACTGCGGATGTTTTCCGCCGCGGTGTCTCCGGTCCCTCCGCCCCAGGTGGTTTCGGTAACGACCTGGACTCCGTAACCCAACCCTTGCTTGTGAGTTACGAAGTTGGACAGTTGCGTGGAGCCGGACTGAATCGCATTTGTGGTGATGATCACATAGTCGCCCGTGCCGGAGCTGGCCGGCGGAGGCGGGTCGTCGGCCGACTCGTACCACGCGGCAGCCTCCTCGAAATTGACGAACATCTCCGCAGCCCGGGCATCCCAAGCCGTGCTTGCAACCAGGTCCTCGGGCAGGGGATCGCCAGTTTCATAGTCGAATGTGAAGCTGACGTCTTCGGTGACCGTAAGGGCATCCGTCACGGGGTTGTATGCGAAGGGGCTGTAAAAGACTTCCGCCATCTTCCAGCGACCCATTTGCTGTGTGGCCAGGAGAGTGCAGCATTCCGGGTCGTATTCGGCGTTGGTGTCGTACACAAACACGTTCTCGCCGTCGACGATGTTCTCGTATGAGGCGTCCAAGATCATCTGCCCGTCGAGTAATGTCGCGGGCAACGGAGCCGGCGCGATATCGTAGGCCCCCGCAACTGTGACCACCTCGCTGGAAAGAACGTCGAGAGAAACACTTGCGAGATCGGCATCCCCCGGCAGGGCGAACCGCAGAAGCTTGGCCGGGAGCTCGGGACATCCGGCGTCGCCGACGGTTTCCAGGCCGGCTGCTTCAACCCGGTATCGCCCGTCGGGCAATTCGAGCAGAGAGAAATCATCGCATGTCAGGTCGACCGGGGAAAACGCCGGAAACGATCCACCCCCGGCACCGCCGATGCTCAGCAGCGTTCGCTCTTCCAATTGCTCGAGTCGCTGCAATCGCCGGTTGAATCGTCCGCCGCCGAGGCGGCCGGATCGGCCATTTCGCTTGTTGGACCGCGGACGTATCAACAGTGCAAGGTAGTCCCGTTTTTCAAATAGCCATCCCATCGCTTCATCCTCCTGGCCAAGAAGAGTAGTGTCTTTGGGTTACGCTACCCGGAGACTCCAGGCAGCGATGCCGGGAACCGCAAGCGTCGGGGAAACCGGCAAAGAGAAGACGAGCATGCCGTGGCGGCACCCGACGAAGGGCAACCGGTGTTCGGCCCGCTGAATCTGCCGCCACAAATTCCACTGGGCACAACCAGCGACGGCGAATTGTCCTGGTGCCCGGGGCGTCCATAATGGCAACCGGCGGATTCAATGCGGCCACAACCAAGGTCGTTGCCCTTGTGCTGGAGGTTCTTGAAGGATACCAAGGGATCCGAAAGATTCCTTCCAGCCCCGGTCGAGTGTCCAAATAGAGTTGCACGATAGCGGAGACATCCCGTTCCGCAACTGGCCCGACGGCATTCGAGTGCAAAGTCCGCCCGGTCGCACAACATTATTTCGGCAATCGAATACTTAGATGATATCGCTATGGGATGTGGTGTCAAGCACCTTGCCGGTGTCGTAACGAATAATTAACAGGTTTCTCGTCCATGTTGGTATTGCCCCGTGGTGACCGCGCCGGCTCCAAACGGCGTCCCGGTCATAACTGTGGAGATTTTGGCGTTGGCGCATCGGCCGCAAATACCGCGGTTACCCTCCGGCGAGGGGAAAAAGACGCTGTCAGCGAGTGCTTTCCGTGCCGCCCTGCAGCGCGATTACGCTGTTGTGAACGACGGCCTGCCACACCCGGCCCGCCGGGTCTTCCGGCAGATCCTGCCGCCTCTACCACTTCTTTTCGTTGACCAAACGCGCGAAGTGCTCGAACGAACGGTCAAACGTCCGCTCGGCATCGTCGGGAAAGCAACAAGCGGGCAGCTCTCGGCTTTTGAGATGATAGCTGAGGCAGTCGCAGCACATCCCTTTGCGGGAACACGGGTCATAGCTACAGTTGCACGAGGTCAGGTTCCGCTCTTTCTTGCACTCCATGGGGGACTCCTGGAAAAGAAGGGTGGCGTCGAAACAGCGTTGATGTGGCGATGTTGTTGCCGGGCTGGTGCTCACAACTTCCAAGGTTCGCGGTAAGGGCGACGAAGCATGCCGTCGGCCTCGGCATCGTCGATGAAATGCTCCTTTACGGGGTCCCACCGCAGCTTGCGTCCGAGGCGCATCGCGATGTTGCCGCAGTGGCAGATGCTGGCCGTGCGGTGGCCGATTTCCACCGGTTCGATCGGCTCCTGCCGCGACTTGACGCTGTCGAGGAAGTTCCGGTAGTGGTTTTTGCTTACCGGCAGATGCATTTCATTGGAGCCGATTACCGATTCCTTGATCGAGTCGGGGTGGCTCTGTATCTTTCCGTATTCGTACTGGAGCCAGCCTTCCGTCCCCTCGAAACGCACACCGAAGCCGGGCTTGTGCGTGCGGCAGATCAGTTCCACGCCGTCGGCATACCGGGCGCGGAAGTTGGTCTTCATCGCCGTGGTGTAGAGATGGCCCTTCGGCGGCCACACCGCACCCAGGTCTTCAAACTCGACCGGGCCGGTATCATCAGTGCCCAGGGCCCATTGGACGATGTCGTTCGAGTGCGCCCCGGTGTTGGTCACCTGGCCGCCCGAGTAGTCGAGATTGAACCGGAAACGGTAAAGGCAACGGTCCTTGTGATAGGGGGCGTCGGGAGCGGGGCCCAGCCAGAAGTCGTAATCAAACCCGTCGGGCACGGGCATCGGCTTCCACCCTGGCCCCGGGCCTGACCCGCTTCCGGAAACGAACGAGATCACCTTTTTCACCTGACCGACCCGGCCGTTACGCACCAGCTCGCACGCGCGCCGGACGTGGCTGTTGGAGCGATATTGGCTGCCGGTCTGGAGAATTCGCTTGTGCTTGCGCACCGCCTTGATCATTTCCTGGCCGTCGTGCACGGTCAGTGAGAGCGGTTTCTGGCAATAGATGTCCTTGCCGGCGGCGGCGGCCATGACAGCGGCCAACGCATGCCAATGGTCGGGAAGCACGAGCATCACGGCGTCGATGTCGCGGCGGGCGAGCACCTCGCGCAAGTCGGCGTAGGCCTCGCAGCCCTTGAATTGCCCGGACCGCTTCTTCTGCGCGTAGTAGTCATTTGCCTTCTTGCAGACCGGCTCGCGTCCGAGGAAATGTTCGGGGCGGGCGTAGCCGTAACTTCCCCGGTTGACGTCGCAGACGGCCAGCACCTGGACGTCGTCAAACCGCATGATGCTTGGCAGATCCACCCGGCTCTGGTTGCCCGCCCCGATCAGAGCGACGTTGATCCGATTGCTGGGGGCATTGGCCCCAAACACCGAAGAGGGTACCAAGCCGGGAATCACCGCAGCGGTTGTCGCTGCCGCGGACCTTCTCAAGAAACTTCGTCGCGTCAGGGACGCACCGCCTCTTGGCGAACTGCAATTATTCTTCATCAGCTTTCCTTTCGGTAGATGAACCGACGCCGCGGCCCTGCTCCAGGAGTCTCCATTCCGCGACGCGATAATTGACACGTGTACCCGGCTCGGGCAGAATCATTTTCAGCCAATGCCAATTGTACTCCGAAGACAACCTTCGCAAAAGGGCCCGATGATGTCGACAAAGCAAGTGATCTGCCTGTGGTTGTGTGCTGTGATCCCTGTCTGGGCCGACACGAAACCGGCCACGACGCTCGCGCACCACCGGCGTCCCGAGTGGCTACGGCGCGAAGGGCTGGTGATGGCCGGAAGCTGGGAACCGCTGGTGTTTCGTGTTCGCCGCGGTCCGCGCGGCAAAACGCCCCCCTCGCTGAACTCAAAAGACGGCGGCAAAGATTACCAACCCACACCCGAACAACTCGCCGCCTATCGCCGGGAACACAGCCCGGAAATGATCGGCCGCCTCAAAACCCTTGGGGTGAATTTCGTAATGATGCACTGCTACAAGGGCGCCGGCATGGTTGCCGAACACGACGACATGGTCGAGGCGGTCCGCTGGGCAAAGCTTTGCCACGATGCCGGGTTGCACGTGGGTACCTACCTCGGCAGCTCCACGCTGCTCTGGGAACTCTTCTTCAAGGAAGTTCCCGAGGCCAAAGGCTGGGTACTGCGCGACAAGACCGGCAAGCCATACACCTACGGCAGCGCCACGTATCGCCAGCGACTGGACCGGAATCACCCCGACGCCCACGCCTATTACCTCAAGGTGATTCGCTTCGCAGTGGAGCAAGTAGGCACCGACCTGATCCATTTCGACAACTACCTTTGGGGCCCCTGCGACGAGCCTAATTCCGCCCGGCGATTCCGCGATTACCTCCGCAACACGTTCACGCCCGAGCAACTCGCACAGATGGGCGCCGCCGATCTAGGCGCAGTGCAGCCGGCCACCAGCGGTCCACCGGATAACATGCTCCGCCGCGCGTGGCTCGATTTTGTTTGCCGGTCGCTGGCAGATTCCTACCGGGCCCGCTGCGAATACGCCCGGTCGCTCCGCAACGATATCCTCATCGAATGCAACCCACACGGCGTGCGAGAGGCCATCCGACCCCCGGTCGATCACTTTCGCATGCTCCGCGTCGGTGAAGCATACTGGGACGAAGGACGCGGCTCCGGCCTAAGCGGCGGGCGACTCCGCACACGGATCCGCTCCTACAAGGTCGGCCGCCTGATGAACAACATGGTCTTCACATACAACACCAATCCGCTGGAGCTGGCCGAGGCGATGGCCTTCAACCTCGACTGCCTGGGCTGCATCTGCTTCTTCGAGTATGCCATCATCAGAAACCGGCCGTGGGTTCAAGAGGGCGTGCTGCCCGAGTCGAAGCCGTTCATTCGCTTCTTCAACGAGCGGGGCGACTTGCTGCGACCGGCGGGAGTGGTGGCCGACGTGGCCGTGCTGCGGAGCTTCCCGTCCCAGGTCTTCTCCGAGGCGAAAAACGCCGCACTCACAAACCGCGTGGAGCAAGCGTTGATCGAGAATCGCGTGCCGTTTCAGATCATCGGCGAGGAGCACTTGCGCGACCTGAGCGGCTATCGGGCGTTGGTCCTTGCCGGCTGCGTGGCCCTTTCCGACGAGCAGATCGAGCAGATCCGCCGCTACGTCGGCTCCGGCGGCCGTTTGTGCATCATCGGGCCGGCCGCCACATACGACGAGTGGATGATCCCCCGCGATAAGCCCGCCTTGAACGACCTGCCAGCCTCTCGCGTGGTGCGCGCATCTGAAAAAGACGAGATCCTGGCCGCCGTCCGCCGGGCCCTGCAAAACAAACTCTCCGCTTCCGTAAACCCGGTGGTCAAGACGAAGACCGATCAAAAGTCGAGTTCGAGCGGCCATGCGATCGGACTGTGCATCGAGTTGACCGCACAGCCAAACCGGCGGATGCTCCACCTGGTGAACTACCGCGGGGACCGGCCGTTCACCAACGTCGCCGCCCGCGTGCGCCTACCCGCCGGACGTCGCGCCAACGCCGTTAGGCTGGTCAATCCTACACGCGAGGCCGACCTGAAAATCCCGTTCAAGGAGAAAGACGGCCAGGTCGCCTTTTCCATACCGCAGGTCGACGTCTACGAGATTGCGGTAGTCGACCTGCAATGAACCGACTTGCTTTCGCTCCACCCGTCGGCACCATGTTGTTTAGCCTGGACACCACGCCCGCGACAAGGCCGACGTCCCGAGACGCTCCCAACCGGCCAAGTGGCATGCCGTCGCGCGGCAAAGCCGCGGGTTGACATGTAGCCGTATCGTTGTAGCGCCTGGATGGCTTGTGTTTTCGGTTGGGGGCGTTGGCAGGGACCATGACTCTGGTTCTCTCAAGGATTGTCTGAGGGCTAAATCACGCGAACTGGAAACATGCCGACCCGCGGCTTCGCCGCGTGACGGCATGCCACCCAACCGCTGCACTCTGGGCGCCACCCGCAGCGCCCTGGAAGTCCCAGTTACGCGGCAGTCCCGGAAGCCGCCCTCACACCATCGGCTCGGCTCGCTTTACCAGTTGGACGGCCAATCCCCACGGGTCGCGGAGCATGGCCAACTGGTCGCCAGCGTTGGTCACGGCGACGTCTCCTTCCGCGGAAGCTCCTCCCTTGATGAGTCTCTGGCGGGTTGCCTCGACGTCGTCGACCGATAGGGCCAGGTGCAGCACCAGGGGGTCCATCGAAGCGTAGTCGGGCACGACCGCCTGGGGGTTGTTGTAGATCTCGATCATCACCCGGCCCGAGCCGTCGGCCACAAAGTGTGCGTGGGGCGATACATCGATCTTGCGCTTCACCTCGAAATCGAGGTGATCGCAGTACCACCGGGCCACGGCAACCGGATCTTCTACCATGTAGCCAATGTGTTCGATCTGCATTTTAGTCCTCAGTGTCTTGCTGCGGTGGATAGGATGCTCACTCGATGCTGATATCGACGGTTGCCGGCTCGCTGGGCGGAGGAAGGACGACGTCGGCCGAGCCGTTTCGGAAGCGGTTCCTGACGGCCTGGTCCTTGACTTCGAGGGTGTACTTTCCTGCCGGCACGTCGCGGAAGGTGAATTTGCCGTTGTGATCAGTGGTAGCCATGCGGTTCGGTCCCAACAGCCGCACCTTGACGTTTGGGCAGGGATCGTTACCCAAGAGGACCCGGCCCACGATCGTGCTGGTTGCGGCCGGCGGTTTTTGCGTGGTGTCGGTGCTTGGGGGAGCAATCGTGATGGTTTTGGTTGCCGTGTGGGTGTAGCCCACGCGATCGGTCGCGCGCACCAGGAGATCGTAGCGTCCGGGGTCGAGTTTCTTGGTGGGCAGCGACGTGCTCCAGGAGCGGTCGGGGCCAGGCTGTCGCACCACTTTTGGTTTCTCGCCCTCTTCAAGGGCACCCGATTCGTCCAGGTCGAAGCCGAACTCGACCTTCTCCGGCCCGCTCAGGTCTTCGACTTCAGCGGTAATCTTCAGAGGTTCACCTTGGGGCACGGGTCGAGAGGTGATTCCGACTTGGACCACGGGCGGCGCGCCGTCGAGCACCACGTGAACCGTGTCTTCCGCGGTGGCGCGGTCTCGGGGGAGATTCCGGTCGACCAGTGTCAACCGGGCGACTACGTTGACCTCCGTGTTGACCAATCCACCCGGTGCGAGCCCCACACTGAAATCGCTCAGCTTGGTGGCGATTTTCACAATGCCTTCCGGGTCGGCCTCGTCCAAGAACACCTGCACCTGGCGATCGCCGAACAGTTGGCGTCTCTCCTTGAGGCGAAGCATTCCGTCGCCGTCGACGTCGATCCCAATCTCGACCGCATCGCCGCCCTCCTGGAATGCGTCTTCGGGGGCGTCTACCTGAAACTCAACAGGCATCGAAGCCAAGGGAGCCCGATAGGCTTGGCCCTCCTGCGGCGAAGTGATCCGGATGCCGGTCAGCGATCGTTCCCGGGCGATCCGCTCCCGGTTCCGGTCGCATCTGACCTGATAGACGAAAGCCCGCGGGTAGCCGTCAACCGTCAGACGCACCGGAATTGTCTTGTTGGCCTGCGACTCCACCACGGCGAACAAGCGGGCCGCGCCGTGCGGCGTGGCGAGCATCGTTCGGCTGTTCATCTGGGTATCGGGGCTGAGTACACCCTCGGTTTCCCATACGAGCTCGACCGGGTCGTCGGACGAGACGGGTGGGAGGATTTCAGGGTTGGGTTGCCCGTCGCCATCGATATCGGGGGCGGTCGCCCTGATCTTGATCCTCTGCTCCGAAAGATCGTAGCCGACATCGACATGGAGGTAGTCTTTCGGTGCCAACGGAGAGAAGTCGATCCACCGCACCCAGGTCAAGTCCTTGTCTTGGGTATCTTGGATCAGGCAGATCAATCCGCGGGTGATCCGCGGTTTGTCATCGGAGGGCGGCGTTTTTTCGTCCTCTTTCTTGTCATCGGGTTTCTCTTCCTCGGCGGCTTTTTCATCTTTCTTGGCGGCTTTGGGATCTGGAAAAGGAATGGGCACGGGGGTCGCCTCGGCCGGCAAAGTCACTTCGATCGGCTCAGTCAAAATATTGACGCCCGGCCGCAGGTTGCCGAATTGGTCCAGCGGCCGCTCGTGCGATAATCGCTTGGTGCGCGGGACGTCGGGCGCGGTCATAAACTGGACGGTTACTTTCTTCTCCCGGCCCGACCGATTTACCAAGGCGAAGCGATAAACAGTCACCCGGTTTGGAAACGGGCGGAGCCAGATCATGTCGGGCTGGTCGACCTGTTCCTCGGTCGTCCGGCAGCGTCCGGCGACGACCAAGTCGACCACCTCCGGCGGCGGCAGAGTGAGCTTGACGGTATGGTTTTTCATCCGGCCGCCGACTTTCGCCTGCACGATCAGGGTGGTCTCGAAATGAGTGTCCACCCTCGGTCGGACTCGGAAGGCCAGAATCTTGGGTTCGTTCTGTGCCAGTCGGATGGCAGTTGCTCTGCCGGGTTTGGCCGGGAAGCTCTCGTCGAGGCTTTTGACTTCCACCAGGTTCAGGTCGTACCGAAGCATTACCGAGGCATCGCTCTCCCGGCCGTTCCCCGCTTGGAGCGTTACCTCCAGCGGCGTCCAACTATCCGGCTTGCGGTCCAGCGTTTTCGTCCGCGGCCCGGCCAATTCCATGCCGGCCTGTTCGGTGGGCAAGTGAAGAGTGGAGCACATGGCAACCGAAGTAGCCTCCTGCCGGATTCTTCCGGCATCGCGGGCGTCGACAAGACGAAGGCACCCGCCTGCCGCGCGAATCGCTTCCTCGCCGGCAGCACGCCAGTTGGCGTTGATTCTCTCCGGCAGTCCCCGGTAGAAAACGCTCAGTTCGTGACCCAGCGTTCGGAGGGCGTCCGGCGCCGAGTCTGCCGCGGAGTCGACGTGTTTGGCAAGCCGCGACGCCGCCTCGGGATCCGCCAATCGCACCAGGGCCACTTCCAGCCTGGCCTGCTCCGACAAACGGTCCCATTGCCATTTCGGGATCGCCCGATCGCCGAGCGCGGAATTGTCGGCTGGCGGGACCGGCTCGGGCGCTGCTCCGGCAGGCCGGCGGAGCGCGGCAATCAATTGCATCCGCAACGGCCCGGAAACCAGCGGCGTGCTCAACAGGCCCTCGATTCTGCTTGCGTTTCCTTTCTGCTGCGGCTGGCCGAGCGACTCGCCGGCCAGGTCTCGAAGATGGTTTGCCAGTCGGCCGTTGAGTGTTTCGAGCAGTTCCTTTTTTTCACGGAGCTTGCTCAACTCTTTTCGCGCGCCCGCCGGTTTTTCCGAGGAGTCCAGCAGACTGATGAAATCCGGCAACTGCGTTTCCAGGAGCTCGGCGATCGTATCGTAGACGGCGAGCTTTCTGTTAGACCAACGCGAGGCCTCGGCATGCCAGGCGACATAGTAGGGCGCGCTTGCAATCAGGTCGTTCTTGAGCCGGATCGCTTCCAGCACGATACGGTTTTCGCCGGATAGCTGTTCCAGCCCGGCCTTTACCTCCCCATCGCGGAACTGCTGCCACGTTTCGGTAAGGCGTCCGACGACGGTCGATTTGCCCACGCCCGGCGGTTCCGTCCGTCCGGCGATGTAAGAACGGAGTTGTTCGAGTGGGAGGATGTTGGCTCGAAGTTCAACGGCCAGCTCCTTCGCGTCGAAGGCCGCACCGGAGCGGTACCTTTGATCGTATCCGAGCAGGAGCCTTTCGTATTCCCGCCAGAGATGCGGGGCGTAGTCGACCGGCGACCAGGCGTTTTGTCCGTCACGAGATTGCACGCTATCGCGCAACTTCCAAGCCTCCGCCAGGAGCTTTCCGACCGGGTCTTCCCCGGGTGGAGACATCAGTTTGTTCTTGCCCTTGGTTTTCTTCGACCTCTCGTCGTTTTCCGCGGGCGGTTCCTCCTCAGCCTCGGTTTCTTCGTTGCGGGCGGCAATGGGTAGCAAGAGAAACTCATCGGGCGGACTGGCCGCGCCTTGTCCGCACCGGAACAACCGCGGCTGCTGAACCTCCCTCCCGGCGCTTTTGTGGTCGACCCAACCGGCCACACCCGACTCGACGAAACCGACCAGTTCCGCCAGGTCGACCATCCCGTCTTCGTTGCGGTCGGCCGCGCCGTGAAGCCCCTCGGTTACAAAATGGCCGAAGACTGATCGCCGTAGCGGGTACGAGAGGTGTGACGATTCTAAGAGCCCGTTGGCCGTCAGCACCCACATCGCGGGGTCGTCGATTCTCTTGACTTCCTCTTCCAGCAACACGGGAAACTCGTTGAACACCATCCCCAGCCGGGGGTCCGTCCCGATGTGAACCGTGTCGAGGATCAACAACTTCAAGTCGGCCGGGCATTTTTGTACCTGCCGCAGCAGATCAACCAGCGGATAGCGGCCCGACTCCGTTTGACGCAGATAGTCGCTGCACAAAAGATAGGCCCGACCGTCGTCGGATATGCCGTGTCCGGAGACGTATAGGATGAGGTAGTCTTTCGGGCGGGCGATTGCCGTCTGAATCTGGCGGTCGGCCACGCCCTGCAAACGACTGGCAAGCGTCGTTATGCTTTCGGAGGTCTCCAGGTCGCGCATCATCACCGCTGCCGCCCGGGGCGAAGTCTGCGAAAACGCCTCCATATCTTCCGCGGAGAACGGAATCGGGCACACTACCTGAACGTCGTAGTCGACAATCGGCAATGCGGCAAGGTGCACGTCGGGCGGAACCACAAAAATCAGCCGGGCCAGAATGACCACCAGTAGCAGCACGAATAGCGTCAGCACCACGCGCTTGATGAGCTTGGTGACCGGTGCAGGGCCGCTTGGGTGAGCTGGCTGGGCCCGCCAGCCACGATTTGCCGAAGAAGATCCAGATCCTCCGGACATTACTGTTGGTCCTCCCGATCAGCCTGGACGATTCCCCGCTAACGAGAATTCTAGTCCACCGCTTGGATAATGAGTAGGACCGCCATAAGACCTGCCCCTTTCATGTTGATGGGCCGATGTGGTATGGTCCGGGGATGAAAAACCGGGTAGACTACGCTGATTATGGAATAATGGCCTGGGTGTCACGTTTCATCAGGCTACCGAACCGGTCAGGTATGTTGGAAACTCAGACTGTAAGGGAACGGGAACATTTTGCCTGAAAAACGCCATAATAATGGGGATTGGGGATTAGAATTACGGTTTCCACATCGGCTCTAATCCCTAATTCCGAATCCCAAATCCCCTATTTCCACCTGCATATCACGTTTCCCGCACACTATGGCTTACAGTTTGAATTGTGGCAACACTTCAGCCATCTGAAGTACGACGGGCCTCCGAGCCCGTCGCTGAAGAATCCAGGTCCTCGACGGGCTCGGAGGCCCGTCGTACTTCAGATGGCTGAAGTGTTACGAATTGGGAAATACTGTGGGCTCCTACTGGCAGAATCAGCGGCCGGTGGGGTAATATATCGGAAGTCGGGCATGGCGGTGCAAGTGCAAGGGGAGGTGCAAGATGCGCAATCTGGCAGTCCATTGGTCTGAAGGCCTCTTCTTGCGGCCGCACCATTTTCAGGCCGCCGATCGATACTGGACGGAGACTATCCAAACCTCCGAACTATGGGACCACCAGTACTACTACGGCCTGCGAACACTCGAACTGAGCGACGAAGCCATCGCCAACTACCAAGTGCAGGTGAACAAGTGCCACGCCCGAATGAAGGACGGCACTCTTGTTGCCCTCGACCCGGGCCAGGAGCCCGACCGGGTGGATCTCAAGGAGGCTTTTGCCGCCGAGACCACGGTCAGGGTCTACCTGGCCGTTCCGAAGCTCAAAATGGGCGGTGTGAACGTGGCCGTCGACGCCGGCGAAGGAAAACACCGCTGCCTGGAAACCAAGCAGTCGCTTCAGGACGAGAGTTCCGGGGGCAACGACCAGGAGATTCAACTCAAGGCACTCAACATACGATTGTTGTTGTCCACACAAGACCTAGAAGGCTACGAATTGCTGCCGATCGCCCAAATTCAAAGGGCCGGAGAACAAGAGGCAACTCCCGAGGTCGACGTCAGCTATATACCGCCTGTCCTGGCAATCGACGCCTGGCCCCCTCTGGGGCGGGATGTCGTCCGTGCAATCTACGATATTATCGGCAAGAAAATCGAGGTCCTCAGCCAACAGGTGATTAACCGCGGCATAACGCTCACCAGCCAGGAGCCGGGCGACCTGGACCGCTTGTTGATGCTGGCCGAATTGAACGTGGCGTACGCCACGTTGCGGGTGCTGGCCTTCGCATCAGGAGTGCATCCGTTTATCGCTTACACCGAGTTGTGTCGCATCGTCGGCCAGCTTTCCATCTTTGGTGCCGAGCGGCGGCCGCCGGATATCCCGGCGTATGATCACGACGACCTGGCCGGAATTTTCTATTACATCAAGGAGCAGATCGAGCTTCTGCTCACCAGAATCCGAGATTATGAATATGAACAGCGATTCTTCGTGGGCGAAGGTCAAGGTATGCGGGTAACGCTTGAGTCCAAGTGGTTCAACGCTGACTGGCAATGGTTTGTGGGGGTTTCGCGAGGCAACTTGACAGAAGGCGAATGCCGCGTCTTGCTCTCGCCCGGTGAACTCGATTGGAAGCTGGGCAGCGCACGCCAGGTGGACGCGATGTTCCAGTATGGTGCGGAGGGGCTGGCGCTGAAGCCGTTACAGCAGGCCCCCCGAGCGCTGCCGCCGGGACGCGATTGGGTCTACTACGAGGTCAGCCGGGGAAATGCCGCCTGGAAAGACGTTCTCGACACCCAGACCCTCGCGATGCGTCTGAAAGACACGTTAATTGTGAACCGTGACAACCTGCAGGGAGAGCGGAAGTTGGTTGTTTCCGTTGGCGGCAAGCAGGCTGACCTTCGATTTGCCTTGTTTGCGGTACCGAGCCAGTCATGACTCCTGAATTCGCCAGTGCGGTAGACCCCGTTTTTCTCCACGTTCTCGAATTGCTCGCGCGGATCGATCGAAACGAGAACCTCTCCGTGGAAGACGAACGGGTGCGGATCCACGGCTGGCTGGATCAAGCCGAAGGGAAACTCGGCCAGAGCGCGGACTGGCAATTGGCCAAGTATGCGCTGGTGTCGTGGATCGACGACGTGCTGATCGACGCTCCCTGGGAAGGCCGCAACTGGTGGAAAGAAAACGCGCTGGAAGTTGAGATGTTCAACACCCGGTTGCGCAACGAACAGTTCTACGTCAAGGCGAGGGACGCCTCTTCGCTCGCGCATAAAGATGCCTTGGAGGTCTTCTACGTTTGCGTGGTGCTGGGGTTTCGCGGCATGTATCGCGACCCCAACGCGGCAGCCGTTCTGGCCGAACCGCGTCAACTCCCCCCAAACCTGGACACCTGGGCCCGACAGACGGCCATGGCGATTCAACTGGGACAAGGCCGAAATCAAATTACGTTCGACAACGTATCGGCACAAGGAGCCCCGCCGCTGGACGGCCCGGCCATGTTGATCTGGTCTTCGCTCGCCGGCGTTGTATTGGCGGCGTTTAGCGTGATCTTTTTTTGCTTCTTTCTCTAGCCCCGATTCTCCGGCGGTGCCGCCGACATGTACTATCTTCGCTACCTGATTGAAACCATCACATACCCGATCCGGGCACTCCTCTACACACCGGGAAAGATCTTCTCGGTACCCCGGCGGCTCTGGGGGATTTCGTTGCCGGCTCGGGTGGCAATCCTGGTGGCGATCTTCTTGATCGTTTGCGTGGTTACCGCGTTCGTGGGGTTCTATCACACTCAAGATCGGACATCGTTCGACTACTGGTTCAACCCAATGGTCAACCCGGGACGAGTGCTGGCGATCCTGGTCCTGATGGTGGCGATCCCATTCGTCGTCTACAAGGTATTGAAGCTCTGGCTTGAAGGCGAGATTTCCCGGTTTCCCGATATCGACTATGCTTGGAAAGTCGGCGTCGCCGCACTGGAGCAAAACGGACTCGACCTGACGGAGATTCCGATATTTCTGATCATCGGCTCGGCCGGCGAACACCAGGAGAAGGCGCTAATGCAGGCCTCCGGGCTGAGCCTCCGCGTGCAGGAAGTCCCGCAGGGCCAGGCGGAGTTGCATTGGTATGCCAATCCCGACGGCATCTATCTTGTATGCACCAATATCGGTTGCCTGAGCAAGCTGGCGGGGATAGCCTCAGAAGTAGCCCAAGCCGAGAGCTCGGGGGCTGCTCCGCTAGCGCCTTCCGGATCGGTCAGCCCCGGTCCTGCGGCCGATAGCATACGCGGGACGATCGTGACGGGCGGGGCAGGCGCGCCTGACGATTCAAGGGCCGCCCCGGAGCCCGTTCCACCCGTCTCGGCCCCGGCCGCTCTGCCAGGTGCCGGCAATATCCGCGGCACAATGATTGTCGGCGCCGGTTCGGATCAGTCCGATGTCTCCGGATCGGGCGGTGCCGGGGCTGCCTCGGAGAGAAGAGTGATCCATTTGGAGTCAGATGAAGCGGCCGAACAAGATCGACGACTCGATTACCTCTGCCAGTTGATCCGCCGTGCCCGGCAGCCTCTTTGCCCGATCAACGGAATCCTGACGCTGCTTCCCTACGGGCTAATCCAACGAAGCATGCCGGAAGGAATCCGGGTTCAACGGGCCGTACGACGAGACCTTGAGACACTGCGTCGCGGGTTGAAGCTCTGCTGCCCGGTGACCGCCATGGTGGTGGGACTGGAAGAAGTGAGCGGTTTTCGGGAATTGGTGCGGCGGGTCGGTCGCGAGCGTGCGGCCGGTCAACGCTTTGGCAAAGGGTTCGATATCTCGAACCCCCCCCTTCCCGAACGACTGGCCGCGCTCTCGGACCACGCCTGCGGCGCATTTGAAGACTGGGTCTACGCCCTGTTCCGTGAGAAAGATTCTCTCAGCAAGCCCGGCAACACCAAGCTCTACGCTTTGTTGTGTAAGGTCCGTCGCGACGTCCAAAACCGGTTGAGCAATATCCTCAGTTCCGGCTTCGCGTGTGATCCCGACCAGGATATGCAGCCCGAACCGCGGCTGTTCGGCGGCTGCTACTTCGCCGCCGTCGGCGACTCCGAAGACCGTCAGGCGTTTGTTAAAGGCGTATTCGACAAGCTGCCAGAACAGCAGGAAGAACTTCAGTGGACCCCGGAAGCGCTGGCCGATGACGAGAGATTTCAGTACCTCGCGCAGCTTGGTCTCGCACTCGACTCACTTCTGCTTTTGACGCTTCTGGGAATGATAGCCTACAAGTGGTTCTGGTAATGCCGTCACGCGCTCTTGGGTGGCATGCCGTCACGCGGCGCCAGCCGCGGGTCGGCATGCTTCCAGCC
>Ga0180432_10005522_pt1 | contig 16778 bp, 7 predicted proteins | sample SS_ome_10_FD_132414 | JGI IMG/M metagenome (GOLD analysis project Ga0180432, IMG submission 132414) | Hypersaline lake sediment archaeal communities from the Salton Sea, California, USA - SS_1_MS_2 metaG | ecosystem: Environmental > Aquatic > Non-marine Saline and Alkaline > Hypersaline >... | reverse complement strand
TAGAACTGTTCCAGTCTGAGCCCGGTCAGATAAAGTTCCTCCACCGTTTCGATCTCTTCCGGAATTCCGGGGGGAACCGCGGGATCGGGCATTTCCTTTTCTGAAAGCACTTCCGGGGAATAACTGACCAGCTCGTCCCCCCCGGCCGAGTATAGAGCCACCCTGAGCGCTGTCTCCGGAGTCCCGTCCGGGATCCTGACCTCCCCGGACCAGGGATGGGCCGGGTCAATGTCGATCCGCTCCGTAAAAAGTGTCTCCTCTCCAGAGGTGAGGATGACCTTTGCACCTGCTCTGCGGGAAGTGGTATTGAACGCGATCCGGATCCTGTTATTGCCTGCTGATTCAAGGTTGACCGCGGCCTCCCGGTTCGCATTCTTCACGCTCCCGATCTCCCGGAGGGGATAGAAATACTGCCGCAGGTATTTGGTTTCGTAGGGCTGCAGCCAGCTGTAATCGGGCTGGTTGTCCGAATATCCCCCGATCATCAGTTCCAGCTCGGGGCCGTCGGTCTCGGTCAGGGCTTCATCCCAGAGTTTTCCGCGGGGACCGGTACTCCAGGTCCAGAATTTCTTGCCGGGAGCGATGTGGTGATTGGAAACAAGCATGATGCCGGCTTCTTCCCCGTGGTCATATCCCCCCACAAACTCGTCCTCGTAGTTCCAGGCGAAGATACTGGTCCACTCCGGGTGGTTCTTCCACCAGGAAATATCCACCCCTTCGGTGTAATCCACCCGGTTATAGACCTCATGCGATATGGGCCATCGGATGAACTGGTTCTTCCCGTGGTAGGTCCCGAACCGGGTGGATGGGGGGAAGATCACCTGGTAATCCTCAGAGGTATGGACCCCGGTGTTGGCAAAATAAAGAAAGGAATGGATGAAGGGGGTCCGGTTATAAGGCCGGAAGGTGACCTCGTAATAAGATCTCCCGGGATAGACCGTCACTCCCAGCATGAATTTCATCCGGTGCCGGATCTCCAGCTCTCCGATCCATACGGTGCTGCTGCCGTCCGCGTTCTCCTGCATTACATAGTCCACGGGCATAAAGGCTGTGGCCCGGTGGTGGTGGGGAAAATTCCATTCGATCCCACCGGAGATCCAGGCCCCCAGCATCCCGATCAGGCCCGGTTTGATCACATGCTGCCTGTAGATGAAATCATACCCGTTGGTCTTGTCCAGGGCCCCGAACAACCGGCCCCCGATCCCGGGCAGCAGTTCAATCCGGATGTATTCATTTTCAAGGCACACCATCCCGTATTCCTTATCCACCCGCCTGTCGGACAGGCTTTCAGATATCGGGTAGGGATACACGCGTCCCTGTGCTCCCTGGTAAGCCCTGCCTTCATAGAACCTGGGAATACGGTCCGGTTCATCCACCAGGTAGGTGGGCAGGATCACCTTCTCTTCCCAGATTCTCACCGCAGGCTCTACCTGTGTTGACTTCCGGGCCGCCGGGTAGTTCCAAAGCAATTCCATGGTCACACCCCCTGCCTCTTCCAGGTCGATGTATTCGTAACGGCCCGAACCGGGTTCCCCCTCTTCCCCCCAGGTACCGCCCATGGAAACCACAAATCCTCTTGAAGTGTAATCATCCAGCACCCTGTCCATATCCTCCACCGTGAATGCCAGGTGATGGATCCCTTCTCCATGTTTCCGGATGTGGTCCTCGTATACGATGGGAGGTTTGACCGGGATGCACCACTCGTAGGCAACCGATCCGTGCCTCTGCCATCCCTGGATCAGCTGATGGTCCACCGGCTCTCCGTAATACCTGGGCTTCCCCAGTTCGGGATGGCTGATCTCCAGCGGAGGCAATCCGATCCTTTCCCAGAAGCCGGAAACGGGCTCCGGATCCCTGATGGCAAAGGCATACTGGTTGATTTTCATGGAATGACGGTTATTGACTTCCGGATCCAAGGGGTTCTGAAATCCTTTTTCTCCCCAGGTGAATCCAAGGGTATATTTCCCTTTCTCTTCGGTCTCCATCAGAACAAACCGGAGATCCACCTCATCCCCTGTTATCCGGATCTCTTCAAGCCGGTCAATTCCCAGTTCTTCCAGCCGTTCTACTTCCCTGTTCAGTGCTTCCCTGCCGGGAAACCTGTGCACCAGGGCCATGGCCCCGTCACCGTAGCGGGCGTGAAAATCATGGAATACGGAATTCCCTTCCTGTGGTTCGATCCAGTTCACCAGGGCACCGCCCAGGTTGGCCCGGGCCAGTTTGATGTTGATCCGGTTCCCGGATAATCCAGATTCCAATCCCACAGTGCGGATCTCCCCGATCTGTTTGAATCCGAGCTGTTTGTATTGATCCATGGTTTTTTCAAGGTCAGAAACCACCCAGAGCACCTGGTCCACATGTTGATAACAGTCTGGTATCCGGTTGGTGTCCTCATTGGATGGAAACAAGGCGCAAGTAGCTAAAAGAATCATCAGATTTTTCATGGTCTTGACAAGGTTTATGTCTTTTTCAAATGTTCAGGCAGGCCAGTTTCAGCGGGATTATCAAAATTGTATTACCTGGATTGAATGGAGATCACCCCGGGTTCCAGTCCGTCCGACATAGCTTTCAGGTTCATATGTCCCGGGGTGTCCGTCGACTTGATCACCACAAGGCACCTCCCCTTGAATGCTTTGCGGCGGGGCTGCCGGTAACTCTCTTTGCTTCTGGGATCGGAGCTGCCCACGGCCACGATGGTACCCGGTCCCTCGATTTCGAATTGCACCAAATTTTCAGCCGTCCGGTTCCGGTCGCCATCAGCATCTACCAGTTCCACCTGTACATAGCTCAGATCTTGCCCATTAGCATCGAGAACCGTTCTGTCAGCCTGCAGCCTGACCTTTTCCGGTGGCCCCGCCGTCACCAGCTGACAGGTTTCTGCCTCCTTATTCCCGTTATAAGCTACCGCTTTCAGGGTTCCGGCCTTGTACGGGACGCTCCACCTGGCGATCCATTCGTTCTCCCGGTTTGTCTCCTTGATGCCCAGGGAGTTACCGTTCAGCAACAGTTCCACTTTTTCATGGGCATTGTATACCTCCACATTCAGGGGTTCCCCTTCATATCCCTCCCAGCTCCAGCGGTCCACCACCCCGTGCCAGTGCCACTTGCTCCAGTCCCGCCTGTCAGGATTCTCCCTGAAAACAGGCTCGGGAGGCTGAATAAAAACAGAGAGCTGCTGTCCTGTTTTCCACAGGACATTCCTGTAATAGGATTGCGGCCTTTTCATTCCGCAGATGTCGATATCACCGCAGTAGGCATGGTTCCATGGATAGAAGCTTCCCTCATGGGGATATCCCAGCCAGCCTATGCTGGCTTCACCCAGATAATCAAATCCGGTCCATACGTAATCTCCCAGCACGTAGGGATGGTCCACCACATCCATCCAGGCCCCGAACGCCTTCAGGGGGTATGATTCGGAGCAGTACATGATCCTCTCGGGCACGCGACTGTGATCAATTTCAAAGATACTCTCCTTCCCGTGATCCCCGCCAAAGGAATAGTTGTAACCGGCCACATCCAGGGTGGCAAAATAGGGATCCTTATCCGGGCTGAGTCCGTTCACAGCAGAGGTAACCAGACGGGTGGGATCCAGCCGGCGGACATACCCGGCAAGCATTCCGGAGGTCTCCACACCTTCGGGATCCGCCCTTTCGGGAATCTCATTGCCGGTACTCCACATGATCACCGAAGGATGGTTGCGATCCCTCAGCACCATGCTTGCAATATCTCTTTTCCCCCACTGATCGAAAAAACGGTGGTAATCCTGCGGATTCTTGGGCCTTCTCCACATGTCAAAAGCCTCATCGATGACCAGGATGCCCAGCCGGTCGCAGGCATCCAGGAAGGCGGGAGAAGGAGGATTATGCGCACAGCGGATGCTGTTAAACCCGCTTGCCTTCATTAGTTCCACCCTGCGCTCCTCGGCCCGGTCATAGGCAGCAGCCCCCAGCGGTCCGTTATCATGATGCACGCATCCCCCTTTCAGCAGGACATTGTTCCCGTTCAGGAAGAATCCATCCGTGGTGAATGCAATGGACCTGATCCCGAAGTTATTTTCCACCCTGTCCAGCAGGGTCGACCCGGGATCTTCAATTTCGGTAACAGCTGTGTAGAGAACAGGGGTTCCCGGGGACCACAGCTGCGGGGAAGGAACCTCCAGTTCCTGGGTCAACTCCGTGCTGGTTGCCGGTTTTGCTTCGACTTCCTGCCGGTCGGTGGAAATCTCCGTCCCGTCCCGGTCAAGGATCCTGGTGGTGACCTGCAGGGGACTGTTTTCTTCTGAATGGTTTGCAATTTCATTGGAAACCATCACATATGCAAGATTCTCTTCAATGACCGGGGTGGTGATTCCCGTTCCCCATGTGGTCACATGAACCGGCCCGGTCAGAGTCAGCCACACATGCCGGTAAATTCCCGATCCCGAGTACCAGCGGCTGTTCCTGCCTTCATTCCGTACCCGCACAGCAACCACATTCTCCTTTCCGTACTGCAGCATGTCAGTGATATCAAACCAGAAGCTGGTGTAGCCGTATGGATGGCTGCCCGCATGCTCCCCGTTGATCCACACATCCGAATCCATATACACCCCGTCAAATTGAAGGAAGAACATTCTTCCTTCAAGATCTGAAGGGAGGTTAAAGGATTTGCGGTACCAGCCTGTTCCTCCCCGGAAATAACCCGTGCCGATACCCCCCACCGCGGTTGAATCCAGCGGGCTGTCCGTTCCAGGAATATCTTCGATGCTCCAGTCATGCGGAAGATCCAGCTGGCGCCACAATGCATCATCAAAATCTGCAGACTGCGCCCCTTCCGCATCCCCCCTGTGAAATTTCCAGTCAAAGTCAAAAAGGATGGTTGAACGGGGATCCGTCATCTCTGAGAATAACGACGAACCAGCCTTTTCATGATTCATGCATCCGGTCATGATCCACATGAACAGGAATGCGACTAGCGGTAAATGAGGTAATTTATTCATTTGATTGTCTTTTATATTGCTTGCGATCATTCATTGCCTGGCTGTTGCATATGGATTTCATCTGACCTGGCGGTCATATTCAGAAGCTTCTTCTTCATCTCATTTTTTATCCCGGCGTAGTCCGGGTCTTCGGCCAGGTTGTGCCATTCATTCGGATCGCTGCGGTGATCGTACAGCTCTTCAGCCCCACCCCTGGTCAGCACATACCGCCAGTCCCTGGAACGGACCGTGAATTGCTGGTCTTCAATCTTCGCGGGTTGATTGAGTTCCACAGGTACACCAGCCTCGATACAGCTCAGTGCCACATCAGGGCCATCCCAGGATCCGTTTACAGGATCCTGCAGGAAAGGAGTGAGACTATGGCCGTCCAGCGGTACTCCGGACTCATTGCGCATGGTGTTTTCCGGAATTCCGCAGAGGTCAATCAGGGTCGGATATATATCGATCAGTCCGACAGGATGCCTGCATTCAAGACCGGGATTGTGACTCGCCGGAAGTCTGATTATCAGCGGGACACGGGTGGATTCCTCCCACACCGTACGCTTGAAAAGCTGGTCCTTTTCTCCCATATGATAACCATGGTCGCTGGTCACCACCACAATGGTGTTCTCTGCATACCGGCTGCTGTCAAAGGCCTCGATGATTCGGCCGATCTGGGCATCCGCAAACGCCACACAGGCCAGGTATGCCTGAATAAACCTTCGCCACCCTTCATCCCCTTCATAACTTGCCATCAGGTTCGAGAACCTGTGAACCTTTCCCCATCCAGGCTGGTACCAGAGCTCTTCCGCACAATCCTCCAGGTCATTTTCCAGATAAGGAGGATGCACGATTTCATCCAGGGGATAGAGATCAAAATACTTTTTTGGCGCATGCCAGGGTGAATGTGGCCTGATGATACCCACGGCCAGGAAGAAAGGTTGTTCATGCTCCTGCTGAAGCTTTTCTATGGCAAAGTCGGCGCTCATCTCGTCAGGCAACGGATCACGGTCCAGCTCACTCACATAGCGGTAAGGTTTTCCATCAGGATAATCTGCCAGGTACCATCCCGAATAACCCGGTATATTGTTTTTTGGATCCGGTGGCACAATGGGTATATCGTCATAGGAGGCAAATGAGGTGAATCCCGAATTCCCGAATTTTCTCGGAACATCCGGATGGGCAACCAGGTCATTATAAATGTTATCTGAAACTTTCCCTGTCCATGCAAAAGGACCATATTCCATTCCGGGGCCAAAATCACCCACACTGTCGGGCCTGTTGAACAGCTCCCGGGTATGATGATTGTTATGAAACAGTTTCCCGGCACCGAAAATCAGATAGCCATGGTCCGCAAAGTGCTCGAAAATGGATTTGCAGTTCTTCAATACCGGGTTATGATGCCATGCATTCTGGTTCTGGTTGTAGCCGTAAAGACCGGAATGGTGCGGGTAGATCCCGGTCAGGAAACTTGCCCTGGATGGGCCACAGATGGGATCGGCACTATGCGCATTGGTAAACCGGATTCCTTCCCGGGCAAGGTTTACAAGATTCGGGGTTCTGGCCTGCGGATGCCCGCCCATTCCTTCAACCGAATCATTCAGGTCATCACAGATGATCAGCAACACATTTGGCCTGTCGGGCTCCCCCTTTGACTGATCCTGGCAGGAATCTGCCGATAGGATGACCAGCAATGAATAGAAAAGCACTTTCAAAAAGGCAGGCCCGCAATTCATGATTCCCTGTCTGAAATCTTTGCAGATGCAGTCATATCTATGGCTCCGGCTAATCATTGTTCCTTCAACTCAATTGCTCCAATATCAAATTTATCATTGGAGCCAGGGTCTTCTCCGAAAATTTCGTCTATCAATGTTTTTCCTCCTGATACCAGGGAGCCGCGATATACAAATACGTTGTTGCGGAAATGATAGCCGGGATAGTTGTCATAGAGCCAGATATTACTTCCACCTGTCTTGCTGTTATCGAATGTATTGTTGTAGATCTTGCAGTTGCGCATGGTCCCCCGCCGTTCGTTTTTCCAGATCCCCACCGGTCCGTTTCCCGTCCAGGGCATGTCCCAGCCATTGTTGAAGGCTTCACAGTATTCAATGGTACCCATTTTTACCGAAAAGGCCAGGATGCCGTTCCCGCTGTGATTGTCCAGTACCGTGGGATCGCCGGGATTATTCTCCGCCACGCAATATCCTATATAAAGGTTGTGGTTATCGTATTTTTCAGGATCCCTCATGGTTGTCCCCGTCACATGGATGCCGGCAAAGCCATTTTCATGGGCATACACCCCCGTAATGGTTGCATCATCGCACTGGTGCAGGTGAACCCCGGATTTTTGAAATCCATGTGTATCCAGGTCATTGAGGATTACTGCGTCACAATCCCTGATCAGCACGCCATCTGATACATTTCCCGTTTTCCTTCCGGATCCTTCGAACTCCAGGTTTTCGATGGTCAGATAATGGCAACTGTCCGCTCTCAGGCCTTCTTCTTCGCTGCCCCTGATCATTGCCCTTCCCTCACCATAAGAAGACAGCATGATCCTTTGGTTCCTGGTGCCAGCATCCTCAGAAGTAAAGATAACGGTGCCCTGGAATATTTCCTTTCCTTTGAACAGGATCTCTTCACCCGGTTCAAAATCGTGGGTATTCACCCTGTCAATGCTTTTCCATGCTTTTGAGGGTGATTTCCCCGAGCGGGAATCATCCCCTTCAGGGCTTACATAGTACTGGTTGGAGCATGATGAAAACAGGCACCACAATATGCCGATTATCATCCAGGTTGATACGATGCGGTTCATGCTTGTATTTTTCAGATTTTCATTAGCGGATGAGCTGCACCTGGAACCAACCGATGCTGGCAAAGTAACCATCAAACACACCATCATCATTGGTTTTCCAGACATCGGGGATTTCATAAAAATCTCTATTATAGGCAGTAAAGAATATGGTGAACAGGTCTTCACCCTCCTGGATAAGCCCCAGCGGGGTCCGGGTAAGGCCCCACCACTGCAGTATTTCCTTATCAAGGTCAAAGAATATCTCGCTTGACCAGCGCATTCCATCTTCAGAAACCATGTACCCGATCTTCCTGTTCTCCCCGCAACCGTCAAACAATGCGATATACCTTCCGTCACTGATCCTGGTGACCATCGGGTTCTCAATGTTCTGCCGGACCGGGTTCAATTCAGATTTCCTCTTCCATGGGCCCTCAAGGAAAGTTGCCTCTGCCAGTCCCACCGATTCGGGAGAACTTCCGTAAAAGGCCATCCAGCCCTCACAATGAGGATAGGGATAGAAAGAATCTGTCCCCATGAGGCCTTCCCAAGGATCTGAATCATCACCAGGCTGTAGAATAATCACAGAATCTTGATAGGGTCCGGTCAGTCCGCCAAATCCAGGCTTCTGCGAAACGGCCAGCCAGATCTTCCCGTGGTGGTTCCTGTACCAGGCCGAATCGGTGTTTGGTTTGGAATTGTAAGCCACATAGGTAAGGATCCAGCGATCCAGCCGGTGGCTGTATGTGGGCATCGGAGACCAGAGGGCCGCCCTGGGGTCATCCCCGGTAAAGTCACCGGTGGATTCAAAAAGCGTGGCCAGCCTCTCCCAGTTCATCCTGTCCGGACTCTTCCATAAAGCCAGGCGGGTTTTGGTCCAGAGCGGATTACCGTACATCTCCGTGGTAAACAGGTAGTAATCATTGCATAGCTTGATAACTTTCCCGCCTTCAAATCCATATTTGTTCCCCTCGGTCCCCTTATTGCCCCGGGTTATGACCGGATCATCGCTTGCTGAATAAACCTTGAAAACAGCCTTTACCGGAACGTGACCTGCCCCGGATCTCTCTTCAACAATACCTGATTTTGCTTCTTCAGTGCCTGGATTACAGCAAACAAAAACGAGCAGGGCCGCAGCTGTCGCCAATCCAAATTTCAATACTGTCTTCATAAGGAACAGATTAAAAGTATCCTGCTGCTTCAGGAAGCAACCGAATATGATGCAAAACCATGAGATTGCTTTCCTTTACAGGCAAAGGTAGCAATCCCATGGTTCTACCTACCAATTAAACCTAAACTATAGCAAACCTACCAGCCAGTATTCTGAGTCAGATTCGAATTGTTATCAATCTCTTGTTGGGGTATGGGAAACAGGTTGTAGTCTTCATCAATGAATTCGATCCCAAATGCCTGCATCCGTTCCACGAGCATACCTTTCCTGACATAGTCAAACCAGGCGTGACACTCCCCCCAGAGCTCCCTGTTCCTCTCATCCTGGATCTCATCCCGGAAGGTTTCTTTTGTCCAGTTTGCAGGATCGTATTCGGGCACATTGGCCCGGGCCCTGACCCGGTTGATACCGGCAACAACTTCAGCATCAGGCGCTGACCTCAATTCATTCAGTGCTTCAGAATGCATCAACAGCACATCCGCAAAGCGGAGATGAGTGAAGTTCTGCGGATGTTCAGCCCATCCCTGGTAACTTTCATACTGCCATTTTTTGCACCAGTGCATCCACATCATATTATTATAATCCTCAAAAAGGTACAACAGCCTGTCATCGTGGGGGATGAAATACCAGGTGGAATCATCCGGCAACCCGGTCTGCTCCCATGAATGGGCAAACCCGTCGGGTCCCTGGAGCCAGTCCTCAGGTGCAGAGTAACCCCACCATGCAGCTTCCAGCTCCATGGCCTGCATATTCTGCGCGATCCAGGTACCCTCATATCCAAGCCCTTGGGAATACTGCTGTGAAAAGATATGGCCTAGTTCAGGTGTATTTTCCTGTGTATAATCAAATACATCCCTGACATCTGCTGCCAAATCGTAGGTGTATGGATCTGACATGAGATCTTCAAACTCATTCACTGCAGCCTGAAGATCCGATGCATTTGCTGTGGCTGGATCTCCTCCCATGCCCCTTGTCAAATAGACTTTCCCGAGCAAAGTCTTTGCGGCCCCTAGGGTCACCCTTCCAGCATCTGCGGCATTATCATAGGAGACCGGTAGTACCGCGATGGCATCATTCAGGTCCTGGATGATCTGATCATAGACCTGGGATGCGGGATCGCGTGATACATTTTCAATACCGCTGAAATCCTCAATGGCTTCAGTAATCAGCGGAATATCTCCCCACCAACGTACTGCATTGAAATAGGTTAGGGCCCGCAGGAATTTCGTTTCGGCAATAAGCCTGTTCCTCAGCTCCTCATTCATTTCAATACCAGGAAGTTTCTCAAAAACCAGGTTGGCCTTGTTATTTGTATTATAGCAGTGGTTCCAGAGAATCAGGAAATCACCATCCGAGGATGAGAATGTGTAACCCTCTGTATCCATATACCAGTTACAGAACATGATATCTGTAGTCGCTTCGCTTACTACCATAAACCTGGTCCCGACATCCCATAATTCGTTGCCGAAGTACTGGAAGTTATTGTACACTGCACTGACCGCCGCCAGGGCGTCAGCCTCCGTGTTGTAGAAATTTGCGGGACTAAGGTCTGAATATACCTCCTCCTGAAGGAATTCATCCATGCAGGAATTAGCCGTTAAGGTGATTAACAGCAATAAACCCAGATATTTTATTGTTTTCATAATCATCGTATATATATTCATTATTAATGGCTCTATAATCCGATCTTGACACCGAATAATACCGTTCTCATACTGGGATACGGATTCAGTGCAATCCCCCTCTGCCATGCACTCTGGCCGGCTGAATTTACTTCCGGGTCAAATCCCGGGTAATCCGTGAAGGTTGCGAGGTTTTCAATGTTCACATATACCTGTGCATTCTGCAGCCACTGTATATTCTGTGCAGGTATGTTATAAATCAGGCGTACATTCTTTATCCTTATGTAGCTGCCGTCAAAGACCTCGTATCCCAGCAGGTAATTGCAGCCTGCCCTTGGCACATCCGTATCGGTATTTTCAGGCGTCCATCTGTTCCACATGTCGGCGATCAGGTTCCCGTTACTGATTGTGGATATTTGTTTCGAATGCACAAAATGCGGTGCATTGATATCATTCCCCTGGGACCCCTTGATGAAAATGTTCAGGGTAAATCCCTTGTAAGCGAATTCATTGGTGATACCGAAGGTGTAGTCCGGATTCGGATCCCCTACAATATCCTGGTCATTGCCGTCAATGACCCCATCCCCGTTTATATCAACCAGTTTTACATCTCCGGGCATTGCCCCGGGCTGCAATGGCTCACCGTCACCATTCACGTGTCCATCCAACTCGGCCTGGTCATTGAAAATCCCATCCTGCACACGTTCTCTCCAGACACCGACCGGCAGACCCACATCCAGGTATACCTTTCCACCGTGTTTGTCAATTCCGCCTCCGGACAGGGTAATGGCACCCCCCTCGGTCAACTGCAGGATCTCGTTCCTGTTCATATAGAAATTGCCGCTGAAGCTCCATTTAAATGTGCCTACTAGGATGTCATAATTACTAGTGAACTCCAGACCTTTGTTTTCGAGGCTTCCAATATTACGCAGGTGAGTTTCGGCTCCGAAGCCCGGATCCACATAGCCGGAGGTCCCCAGGAGGTTGATTGCCATGAGGAGGTCGGTCGTTTTCTTGTAATAAGCATCCACCAGGAAGTTCAAGCGGTTATTCATGAATCCCACCTCAAATCCGATATCTGCCTGGTCTGTGGTTTCCCATTTCAGATCCGGATTGGCCATTCGTGATGGACCGATACCGGGACTTTTATAACCTTCTGCAAAAGTATAGCTCATTACACCCAACATGGCCAGGGAATTGTAGAGCCCGATCTCGGAGTTCCCGGTACGCCCGTAACTGGCTCTGATCTTCATGTTGCTGAACACTCCAAGGTTTTGCATAAACTCTTCCTGGGAAATTCTCCAGGCTGCTGCAAATGAAGGAAAGAATGCCCACTTGTTATCGGCTCCGAACTTTGAACTCCCGTCAGCACGACCGGTAACCGAGAAAAGGTACTTATCCATTAAATTGTAATTGATCCGGCCCAGCCATGAGGCCATGCTCCACTGGTTTTTCCAGCTGTAGGAAGGAATGTCCTGAATGGCACCTGCCCCCAGGTTATTGTCCTGGTAGACATCGCTCGGGAAATCCTGGGCAGATGCTGAGTGTCCTTCATTCACCTCTTGCTGCATGGTAAAACCCATCACAGCATTGATGCTGTGAACTCCGAATGTTTTATTATAATTCAGAAGATTTTCATTCAGAAGATTGAGGCTTTTCGAGAAGTTTTTACTCGCATCACCGTTACTCAGGGATCCGCTGTAGGTGGAAGTCGGAAAATACCTACTCCTTTCGTTGGTGATCATATCCACCCCTCCGCTGATCTTTAAAGTCAATCCGTCGGTGATGGTAATTACTCCGAACAGGTTTGAAACAAGCCTGTTATTGACCAGTTCATTCTTTGCCTCGTTGGCAAAAGCCACCGGGTTTCCCCTCAGTGTACCGGTGCCCGTAACGTTATAATTACCATCCGCGTCGTAGGGTTGGAATACAGGCCAGGCTTTCATTGCCGCGGAAATGGTACCTCCGTTGAACCACTGGAGGCCGGACTCAGACCCGGCATTGATCGATTTATTGTAGCTATAAGAAGTACTGTTCCCAATGTCCAGCCATTTATTCACGTTGGCATCCAGGTTGGCACGCATGGATGTCCTGTTGAATCCCCCGCCGGTAATAATCCCTTTATTATCCAGGTAGTTAGCAGATATGGCATACTTGGCCCTATCGGTTCCACCGGAAACTGACAGCTGGTGGTTCTTAATGGTTCCCTGTCTCAGGATTTCATCCAGCCAGTCCGTCGACTGAAGTGTGCCATTCCGGTACTCCTCGGGGGTGCCGTGGTATATTCCGTCAAATTCAGACCCGGTAAAACGCAGAGGTTCACCTCTGTTGGTGGCCATCTCATTGTGAATGGTGGCAAACTGGTAGGCATCCAGCATTTCTATCTTATTGGATATATTCTGAATACCGTAATAACCGCCATATTCCACAATAGATCTTCCCGTTAAGCCTCTTTTGGTGGTGATGAGGACCACACCGTTAGCTCCCCTGGCACCATAGATGGCCGTTGCGGAGGCATCTTTTAGTACCTCTATCCGTTCAATATCGGCCGGATTCAATCCTGCCAGCAGGTTTAACTGCGGAATAACACCGTCATTGGGGCCACTGGAAGGTATCATGTTATTGTTGGAATAGATCGGCATCCCGTCGATCACATACAACGGCTCCACGTTGCTGTTTATCGAATTGCCACCTCTGATCCGGACACTGATCCCCCCTCCCGGAGCGTGTGAAGCCTGGGTGACTTCAACACCTGCCAGCTTTCCGGACATGGCCTGCTCCATCGAGGTAATAGGCTGTTTATCTATTTCATCAGACTTCAATGAAGCAACCGCCCCGGTCAGATCGCTCTTTTTCATGGAACCGTAGCCTATGACCACGACTTCGTCCAATCTTGCGTAGTCCGGCTCCATAACCACATCCATTACGGTTTGGTCGCCTACAGGTATTTCCCGGGATTGCATGCCCACATAAGAGAAAACAAGTGTAGCTCCCCTGTCAGCCTCAATGCTGAACTCACCCTCAGCACTGGTAATGGTTCCCTGAGTAGTTCCTTTAATAAACACATTTACTCCCGGAACGGGAGTTCCATCCTCCGAACTGGTGACTGTCCCTGTAATGGTCTGTTGGGCCATCAGAGGAACAACACACAGAAAGAAGGTCAGCAATAATGCAATCCTCCTGATCACATTACCGCATAAGTTTGGAGTTGACTTCATAAGGTTAGTTAGTTTGTTAGTTATTAATAGGTTTAGAGATCCGCATTTGTAATTATAACCTGATCATTCTGTTATCATTAACTTAGTAGTATTGCAATAACGGCTCCGGTGACTGCTATTAGAAGTATAATACTAATGATAAGGAGAGTCCTGATCTTTTTAGCTTCCCGTTTTTTCTTCAGCAGTTTACCATAATTTGATGACAGATCTTTCATGAAGATCCGGGATTAAACACAGAAGCAAATTACGAAGTGACATGACGGAGGGATAGCAACATTGTACGGAATCATTGCAAGATGATCCGGAAAAGCCGATTATTTCAGTTGGAAGCCGTCTCGAGATAGTTCTTTACATATTCCCTGGGGGTGGTATGGTAATATTTTTTGAACAGCCGGATCAGGTAAGAGCTGCTGCTGATCCCCACCATGACATAGACTTCCGAAACGGAAAGATTTTCGTACAGCATCAGCCTGATGGCTTGCTTCAGCCTGAATTTCTGGATATACTCCCCCAGTGTATGTCCCGTGATATCCTTTATCCTTGCATAAAGCACCGTCCGGCTCGTGCCCAGCCTTCTGGCGATCAGATCAGCATTCAGTGTTGGGTCCTTGATATGCTCCCGGATAACCTGCTCGACCTCCTGGATAAAACGGGATTCCCTTTCCCCCTTCACTTCCATCAGCAATTCTGATTCGTTCAGCCCGTATTTGCGCATCCTTGAACGGTTGTTTTCGATCATTCTTCTGATCTGGAGTTTCAGTAGTTTGAGATTGAAGGGCTTGGTAATGACCTGGTCCGCTCCAAGCTCCAATCCTACCTGGTGATCCTCCAGCTCATTTTTGGCCGTCAGCAGGATGACCGGCACCGAGGAGATCTCCTTCCTGGACCGGATCTCCTTCAGGAACTCTGCCCCGTCCATAACCGGCATGATCCAGTCCGCAATGATCAGGTCAGGTTGATGACCTTTGAGCTTTTCAATGGCCTCAGCGCCGTTGGAAGCCTCAAGGACAATATATTCATCAGCAAGATTTTCTTTCAGGTAATTGCGAAGTGCATCATGGTCCTCGACCAGCAGGATGCTGGGTTGGATGCCCTTCTCCGGGGCTGAACCGCTCAGCCCTTTTTCCATGGACGGTCCGGCTGCAATGGATTTCTCAGGATTCTCTTCTTTGACAACAGATTGTTGTACGGAAGGAAGCCTATCCTCCGAATGCAGTTGAAACAGCTTATCCTCTGTCCGCAGGTGGTGGTCACCCATTGGAAACAGGATGAGGATGTCGGTACCCACTCCCCGCTCGCTGGCCACTTTAATGTCACCCTGATGCATCAGGACCAGGTTCCTTACCAGCGCAAGACCGATCCCGCTGCCAATATGTTTGCCCGCGTGCTCGGCGTCAAACTGGTAGAACCTGTCAAATATCATGGGCAGGGATTCCCTGGAGATTCCCACACCGGTATCCGATACAAGGATACCCACGTATTTCAGGTCTTTCCTTGCCTTATTCAGATGAAGTGTGTGGTATGCCTGGTTGAAACTGAATTTGAGCGGATCCTTAACCACTGAAAGGGTGATAAGTCCACCCCTTTTGGTGTAATTGAAAGCGTTTTCCAGCAGGTTATTGATGATCTTCCGGAATTTCTCCCGGTCCACCCAGATCCTGTGTCTCTCTTCCGGTGTGTTGACCAGGTAATCAATCCCACGTTCTTCTGCAAGGCATTCAAACTGGGAGGCGATCTCATCCACATAGCTGCCCAGTTCAATCGGTTCGGACTTCAGCTTGCTGATCCCGGCATCGGTCCGCCTGAACTCCATCAGTTCATTGACCAGCTCTAGCAGCCGGTCTGCGTTCTTCCGGACCATTTGCAGATTCTTGCGGTGAAGGGGAGGCAACCGCCGGTCTTCCAGGATCTCACCCAGGGGAGCCGTGATCAGTGAAAGCGGGGTTTTAAACTCATGGGATACATTGGTGAAGAACATGAGTTTCGACTGGTGTAGTTTCTCGTTGTAGATCAGCTCATGCCTCAATCCCGCAAACCTGAAAATCAAATGGAAAATAAGAAACAGCAATCCCAGGATCAGCAGGATATATAACAAAATTGCCACTTTTGTCTTCCACCAGGGAGGAAGAATGATCACCGTCTTTTCCAGAAAATAACGCTCTGGCCAGACCGATGGATTCTCAGTGGCTTTTACCCGGAAATGGTAAGTTCCCTGTGACAGGTTGTTATACCCCGCATTCCAGTTCCCTTTTGGATTCATGATCCAGTGATCGTCAAATCCCTCCAGCATGTGGGCATACCTGATGCGATCGGGATGCACATGCCCGGTGGCAGAGAATTTCAGGGAAAAATTCCTGTTCATATGGTTCAGAACCAGCGTGTCCTGGTACAGGATCTGCCGGTCCAGGATCACATCTCCGTGTACCGTATCCCCGTTCCGTACCAGCTGGTCCTGGATCCTGAGTTCGGTGACAAAAATCCTGGGTATGACCGTATCTTTTATGATTTCAGCGGGATCAAAGAAATTCAGCCCATCCACACAACCGAAATAGAGCAGGCCATCGGGGGACTGGAAATAGGATTTCCACAGGAAATAATCGGAAAGCAACCCGTCTTCCCGGTAGTAGTTCTCAAAATGCTCATTTTGCGGATCAAACTTACCGATCCCGTTCTCCGTACTGATCCAGATGTGGCCACGGGTGTCTCCCGTTACCCCATAGACCGCATTACCGGGCGCGCCCCTGGTAACATCATACAGGTCATAGGCAATTTTATTCCCATTCAGATGAACCCGGGCCAGCCCCAGGTTATAGGTGCCCAGCCAGATATTCGCTTTCTGGTCCTGGTAAATGGAAATACAGTTGCGAAGAAGCTTTTCATTGTTCCGCAGGGCATTTGCATCAGCAAGGACCGCTTCGTCGTAATAAATGGAGGTAGAGGAATCAAAAACCGGGTCTTCACTGGCAAAGGTTTCCCGGTTGAAATCCAGCCTGCACAATCCGTAATTCCAGCTGGCGATCCATAT
>Ga0180432_10005521_pt1 | contig 16778 bp, 33 predicted proteins | sample SS_ome_10_FD_132414 | JGI IMG/M metagenome (GOLD analysis project Ga0180432, IMG submission 132414) | Hypersaline lake sediment archaeal communities from the Salton Sea, California, USA - SS_1_MS_2 metaG | ecosystem: Environmental > Aquatic > Non-marine Saline and Alkaline > Hypersaline >... | reverse complement strand
TGGATCAAGGTGCGCCGCCTTGCCTCCTAGCCACCTCGAGCACCCGTGGCTCTCCGACAACGGTGGTCCGCGACGTGCTAGCTGTGGTAAGGTCTCTCGAAAGGAGAGCGCACATGACTGAGAACTCCAACCTGGAATTGGCCCTTCACCTCGCGAGCGCCATGCGCACCCGCGCCAACCTGATCGAGAAGGCGCTGCGCGACGAGCTAGAGGTCACCGTCTTCGAGGACGGCCTCTCCCGTAACCTCGACGACATCCACACCGAGTGCGTCGTCGTGACGAAGTCGGCGCAGGTGACTGGGGTGCGCTTCACCGCGCGCATGATGGTGGGGAGCTTGCGCCGCTTGAGCAACCCGCACGTCAGCATCACCGCCGACAACGGCAATCTCATCATGGACTCCGTGTCGCGCTCTCTCACCGGAGAGCACGGCCCCGTCATGGAAGCCGTGCTGGTGCTCCCCATGGACCCCAACAGCGCGCCCAAGGTGACCATCGGCACCATCGACACGAGGAGTTGACATGCCTGACAACGTAGGCTGCATCTACCACAACGCTGACCTGGACGGGAAGTGCTCCGGCGCCATCGTGCGCCTGTTCGAGGAGCACGCCGGAAACAAGGTCGAGCTCATCGGACTGGACTACAAGGACTTCGCGTCCAACACCGACCCCGGCGACTTCGACCCGACACATCTCATCGGGTTCGACCGCCTCTACATCGTGGACTTCTCGCTGCCACCCAGCCTGATGCTGCTCCTGCGTGCGCACTACAAGGCCGAGCTCATCTGGATCGACCACCATCGCAGCGCCATCGCCCTCTCCGAGATCCACGGGTACGGCGACATCACCGGGTCGCGAGCGGAGCACCTCGCCGCCTGCGAGCTGACGTGGGTGTGGTTCACTCGAACACGCGAGGGGAATTGCCTCCCCGTCGCCGTGCGCCTGCTCGGACGCTACGACGTATGGGACCACGAGGACGGAGATGTGCTTCCGTTCCAGTACGGGATGCGTGGCGAGGAGAACGACCCGGAGAAAGTACTCTGGGGCCTCGTCCTCCCCGACCCCGACGCGCTCGACCTCGAGGAGAGCTGCTCGCACACCTTCGACGTAGTCCTCGACCGCGGCCGCGCGATCTACGACTACCTCCAGGAGCACTGGCGCATCCAGACGAGAGCGCTGGCGCGGGAGATCGACTGGGCGGGCCACACGTTCGTGGCCGCGAACATCCCGCTCGGCAACTCGAAGATCCTCGAGACCCTCTACCCCGACAAGGACACGCTGTTCCTGCTCTACTACCAGAACAAGCGCGGCGACTGGAAGGTCTCGATGTACACCCGCAACGAGAGCGTCGACCTCTCCGAGATCGCCGTCAAGTACGGGGGCGGAGGACACGCCGGCGCCTGCGGGTTCAACTGCGCCGTGATCCCGAACGAGCTGCGAACTGCGCTGATGTCGGAAGTCCTCGACGAAGTGGACTGATGCTGGTCACGTCTCCCGGTGAACGGGAAATGACCAAGCGCCTCGACGCGCTGTACGAAAGCGCCTACGAGGAGCTGGAACGGCACATGCGCGTCGTCATGGAGCGGCACCCTGCTGTCACTCGCGCGTCCGTAGGGATGGGCGAGGCTATCTTCTGGTTCGGTAACCACTACAAAGATGCTGTACTCGCCCCAGCGCTCGACGGGACGCAGGAGATCCACGACTTCTTGCTCCGGTGGGAAATGCTGCGCCTGGACGTGTCCAACATCACCTTGCACCGTCAGGAAGACGGCAGTATCGTCAACCTGAAGCCCTAGCGGCTGGTCTATCTCGCCCGCCCTCACACACGTGGGGGCGGGCACTCGGGAGGGCTTTCTTTATGCCCAGGACGAAGCGAGAACGACGCCCCGGCGACGACATGACCGAAAAGAAGCTCCAGGGGACTGTCGTCGAGCTCGCCCAGCTGACAGGCTGGCTGTGCTACCACACCTACAGCTCTCGCCGGTCCGAACCCGGCTTCCCAGACCTCACCCTCGTGCGCCGAGATCGCGTCGTCTTCGTCGAGCTGAAGACTAGGACGGGTCGTCTGCGCCCCGCTCAGATCCAATGGGTCGAAGCGCTGCGCGCTACAGCCGCAGAGGTCTACGTCTGGCGCCCGGAGCACTGGTTCGACGGCACCATCGAGCGTTGCCTGCGCTGAAAACGTAACGATTTCCAGCTATAAGAGCAGTAGACCACCCTATCTACAAGGAGGCGGATCCATGGTCACCGCCGTCTTGTCGTTGCTGGGCGTGCTCGCCTTGGTCGGCGGGCTCCTCTGGCTGGGTTGGCGCGCGCAGGACATGGTGCAGGAGCACCGCGCCTACCGCGCGCGCTGCCGGTCGATCTTGCAGCCCGGCGAGGTCGACTGGAGTCGTGTTCCGCCTGGATCCGAGGCGGAACGCGTGTTGTTGGAACGGGACATCGCGCCGCGGGCGGACCCCCGACGGCAGCGAGATCAGGTACAGCAGCCGCGACCTGATCGATTCGACCGCATGGTCGAGCAGGGGATCGGTCTCGTCTTCGAGGCCATCGCCGAGCGGCTGAGGAGGAACCCGGCGGACACCGTCGGGGACACCTCCCCGCGCGTCGGGACCGTGTGGACCTTCGTGGTCGCTGGCAACGGCAACGGGCAGCTCGAACTCGAGTACCCGCCGTCGTGCTCGCAGGAGGCGCTCCAGCGAGCCACCACCATGCGGGACGAGATGGCGCGAAGAGGGGTGACGATGCCGACGGGCTCCCGCCAGGAGTTCCAGGTATCGGACGACGGGAAGCGCGCCTGGGCCAACGGGCGCCTGCTCTTCGATCACGCCTAACCCTGCCTCCGACAGGAGGACGTGGGTGTCGGCTGCATGACACTGCAGCGAACAACGACGCGTCGACCCCACAGGCCGACCCGTTGTTTTACCTCCGAGGCTGCGCTACGATAGTGCGACGGAGGTGCCTATGAAGCTCCTGAAGAACCTGAAGCCTGCACGTCTCCTCTGGATCCTCTCGGTCGTCGGCATCCTCGTAGCCGGTGCCGCCGCTGGCTACTTCGTCCGCTCCTGCGAGGCGAACAAGGAAGTCGAGGAGTACAAGGAAGCCATCCGTGTCTTCGAGACCGAGAGCACACGCGTGCTCACGAAGGTGACGGAGAGCTACGTCAAGGTACAGAAGAAGGTCGCCGCAGCGATCGACAACCAGCGCTCCCTGGACAAGGAAGCCGAGCGCCGTCACCAGCAGACCATCGACGCCATCAACGCCAAACTGGACGAGCGCTTCGCTGCCATCCAGAACTGGTACGAAGCCGCGCTCGTCCGTCGCCAAGAGGAGATCCGGTATGAACTATCGGACGCTGCTGACGATCCTGACGCTGTGCGTCGCCTGTTCCTGGACATCTTCGGCCCTGGCCCAGGACGCACCGACCCCTGACCTCACCGAGGAGGCCGTGTGGGATCAGCGGAGCGGCAGGCTCTGCATGGACCCGAAGACCCTGCTGCGCGCCGCCTACATGTACAAGGAGTGTGAGACCCGGATCGAGTTGGCGCACGACCGGAACACCAAGGAGTACGACGCTGCGAGGGACGCATGCGACGCGCGCTACAAGGCCATGGAGTCGCTCTGCAACGAACGCTTGACCAACTGCCAGGAGGCATGCGACGCCCAGATCCAGGCTGTCACAGCGCAGACCGAGACAGTCCTGAACACCATGACGACCAGCTACGCCAAGAAGGTGAACGCGCTCACCAAGCTCGACAGGCCGGACAAGACGTGGCACATCGTCGGCGGAGTGGTCGGCGGTGCCGCCGCAATCGGACTGGGGATCCTGATCGGGTACGTGATACCCAGGTAGCTACTTCGCGGTATCGTCGGCCGTCGGCGCGGGCTCGCCCTTGTCCGCCTCAGCGGCCAGCTGCTCGATGGTCGCGTCGAGCTGCTTGTCGGACGGCAGGTCCTTCAGGGACGGATCGTCCTCGTTCAGCTCAGCGCCGGTGAGCGCGGCGTCGGCGAAGGACTTCAGCTGCTTCGTGAGCCGCTCGCGCCGGGACTCCAGCTGCTGCATCTGGCCGATCTTCTGGGCGTTCTTCTTCTGGAACATCTGCTGATGGCGCGCCTGGATCTGCTTGACCTGCTCCTGGATGGGAGCGATCTCGGCCTGGAGGGCCTCGTTCTGCGCCGCCTCGGCCTTCCTGAGCTCGTTGCCGAGCTTCTGGATGGCCTTCTCGGTACGCTTGAGCAGCGCGCTCTTCTCGGTGTACTTGGTCTTCGCGAAATCCGACATGAGCTCCTCCTCGTGGTCGGCTGGCTGTGTATAACATAGCACGTCGGCAGCGAGGTGCAACCCTAATTTACGCTCGACCTGCAGACCCTCTACGACTATACTCAGGGCTGCGGAGGAGCCTATGATTCGACCGCTCGAGTGGGATGAGAGAGTATCGCTGACGCAAGGTCTGGACGACCTGTTCCTCAAGGTCTACCTGCCGGACGGCTCCTGCGTCTACGATCGACCCGCCCGCGAGGAAGTTCCTGGCAGGTACGTGGTGCACGTCCTGTTCGGCCCCATCCTGAAGCGCCCCATCTTCGGCGGCCCGGTAGGCGACCCTGTCGCCGTAGACGGCCTGAGTCTCGACTTCTTCATCAACGCAGCGAAGCGTATCGTCACCTTCGGGCACGAAGACGGGTCCGTGCCCTTGGACTCGGAAGAGGCGCAAGGCGGTCTGCTGCAACAGCTCGCTGCCCGCTCCTCGATCACGGCACGTCTGGACCCTGCAGGACCCGACGAGTTCATCCTCACCCTCGAGTCCAACGACAACGTCACACTCCTAGGGGGCTCCGCAGCGGCGACCCTCAAGATGAACATCGGCGACACGAACTTCGTCAAGATGATCGGACAGCGCGTCATCCTGCGCTGGCACAGCATCGAAGGCTCCGTCGACGACCGCTACAGTGTCGTGCTCACCGACGGCATGGTCTCGGACGAAGTTCTCGCAGTAGTGGGGTAACACATGCTTCCTGCCACGATCGCGGCGATCAACCAGCACTCCATCCTCGAGTGGAACCTCGGTACCCCGGGGCTCCTGGACGCAGAAGTACGCGTCTTCGGGCCCGACAGCCCTACCATCGAAGTCACAGGCAGCCCGTTCACGTGTACCGAGAACCCGTCGCTGCCTGGGACCTACCAGTTCGAAGTGACGTTCACGGAACCGGGGGAGTATCTGCTGCAGTGGAGCGCCGACGGCGGAGGCGAGACCGACACGCAAGACCTCCATGTCGTGGAGCACCTCACCAACGAGCCGAAGGTCAACTTCCGCATCACCGACGCCGAGACGCTTCTGCCCATGGAAGGCGTGCGCGCCGTCATCATGAAGTTCAACAAGGACTCCGGCCAGCACGACGTCAAAGCCGACCTCGTCACCGACAGCGGCGGCTACGGCAGCGTCGACCTGCCTTCGGACGAGTACGTGCTCTATCTGGCGAAGTCGGGGATCTCGTTCAGCGACAACAACTACTTCTTCGAGGTCGACGCCACGCAGATCGTAAAGCCCCTGCACGTCCAGGCGCGGTACATCGAGATCCCTACGCTGCCTGCGCAGTCGCCGACCGGGCTCGTGACCCTGAGCGTGTACCTCATCGGACCCAGCGGACAGCCGCTGCGCTACCGCGACATCTCCATCACCAGTCGACGCCCGACGACGTACACGCCGGCAGGCGGTGTGGACTTCGTCATCGGCGAAGGAACGATCCGCACCCAGACCGACACCGTGGGTCAGGCGCAGATCTCGCTCGTTCCCGGCGCCTACGTCGAGATCACGATCGAAGGCACCAGCCTGAACCGCAGATTCACGGTGCCTGACACGGACTTCAACCTGCAGGCGTACGTAGGCGGCGGCAACGACTACTTCAACGTCGTCGGACTGCCATATCCGCAGGCAGAGACTCCGTAAAAAAGCGGTAGACACCGCACCCATCCTTGTGCATATTTGAGTCATGGCCTTCTCCCTATAGGCCAGCGAACATGACCGCGTACCGAGGGGTGTTACTATGGCCGAAGTGTCGCCGCGCGCCGATCGAACCCGCCTTCCAAGAGACCGAGATTCGCTAGTTCACGAGTTCCGTGTGGACTACTACTGTATCACCATGACCGTAGGCCTCTACGACGACGGGTCCCCCGGCGAGATCTTCCTGCAGGTCACCGACGGGCCCGACGACAAGGACATGATCCAAGGCTTCCTTCATGGACAGGCCACGGCGGTGTCCCTGGGACTCCAGTACGGTGTCCCTCTCGAGGTCTACGTCAACCGCCTGAAGCACCAGAAGTTCCGCCCCTACGGGATGACGAACGACCACCGCAAGGGCTTCGAGCGCGTTGGATCGATCTACGACTACATCTTCCGCTGGCTCGAGGACCGGTTTCTCGACAAGGCCGAGGTCGTGACGGAGATGCCTGCCCGCGCCTGAGCGCTTGCGGTACACGCTGAACTCCGCTACACTCCTGTCCAGGAGGCAGCGTGGAGTTCAAGACCACACGCGAGCGAGAGCTCTTCCTCACAGGCGCCCTGACCATGGCCGGCCTGATGAGCACAGCTACGCACGTCGACCATAACGTCGTCGCACGACAGTTCAAGGCCATGCAGGACTTCCTCGGCCTTGGTGAAGAGCAGGTGCGCACCACGGTCAAGCCCGGTTCGTTCGCACTCAAAGACCTTATCTCCAGTTTCACCCAGACCCCCGTAGACACGCTACAGTAACACCACTTCGCAACAGGAGGTGTCCATGACGACTGCGACCGTCGTCGACGCCCTCCAGGTTCTCGGAATCTGCGCTGTAGTACTCATCTTCATCGCGCTAGCCGCGATCGCCAAGTACAACAAAAAGCGCAAAGAGATCATGGAGGAAGACGTCCGACGTGCAGCGAAAACCCACAACAACACAGGGAAAGCGATCTGCCTGATCTGCGCCCATGTACGACCGCAGTGGCGCCTGTTCTGGCCGCCCTACGCCGTGCTCTGGTGTGGGTATCGCCGTCACGGCGACTACAGCCCGTTGACCGGCAAGAAGAACGAGCTGCGAGACGCTGCCAACTGCAACACCAACGGAGAGTGCAAGCACTTCTGCAAGGACTGGAACATGCTGCGCGCTCTCGGAATCGAAGGGAGGCTACCCTGAGCTTGAATCCAGTGGTGCGCAAGCGCACTGACGTGGAGCTGGCAACGCTCGCCCGCGACCTGTTCGAAGGCCGAGCCATCATCAGCTTCCAGATCCCGCAGGAGCATGTGAGCGACGTGTTCACGCCCCTGCAGTTCGTAGACGATGACGACATGAAGATCCTCGGCACCCAGTGCGGCGGGTTCTTCGAGTACCTTCCCGACAGCGGCCAGCTCAACAAGGGCCTGCCGCAGCTCTCCACGGTGCAGTTCCTGCACGTGGACGACGTCGACAACCTGACCAACCGCTTCGAGGCGCTGGGCGCTCTGCACCGGCGCAGGCACCGGCCCAAGAAGAAGCGCATGAGGCTCAAGAAGACCAAGAGGACTACCTGATGACCCACGTCAAGATCGACGCTGACAGGCTCCGCAAGCTCCTCGAAGACGAGAGCAGGAGGCTGCGCGCGAACCTGAAGGTGTCGCTGATTCACCTGAGAGACGTCGCAGAAGAAGAGCTCTACACCACGAATGACGGCGGCACGCCGTTCGGCAGCAACGCTGCACCGCAGACGCTGGCGCGCGCCCTCGAGATCTCCGCCGAGCTGCAGGGACTCCGCCGCGCTCTGTACCACCTCGACTCCCTCGAGAACCTCGCCGAGGACGAAGACTGATGGGTTTCGGACCGAGACACTCCAACAACAGCGGCTACCCGCTGACCTACAAGGAAGCTGTCGCAGCGATCAAGCGCGCCAAGCGCGACTACGCCACCGTCAGCAGCAACGTGCGCCTGTTCCCCGTCTTCGGCGAACCCGGCGCTCAGCCGAACTACGTCTCCGTGGTCCTCCACGAGACTGAGATCGCGAAGCTCCACGCCGACGGCTCCGTGCAGCTCTACACCGACGGCTGGCGCACGCAGACGACGCTGCGGTGGCTGGACGAGGTGCTCGGCGCCAACTTCGCGAAGAGCGTGCTGTGGAACAAGAAGATACCCCAGCAGTCGCTGAGCATCCGCGTGTGGAACAACCGCGGACACCTCACCCTGTTCAAGCGCGTCGAGACGACCACCCCGGGTGACTGGGAGAACGGTATCGAGACCGTGCACACCGGTGAGAAGGAGACCCGCGTCGACTTCGTCGAGGGGATCCGCATCGGACCGCGCGGCGGGATCACCAAGCCGCCGGCCAAGGACCGTAAGCGCGAAGAGGCCAAGGTCAAGCGCGCTGAGGAGCTGGCCGAGAAGATCAAGGCGTACGCTGAGGGCTTCACGAAGGCCTTCTTCCGCGGCAAGGTCTCTCGCCCCGGACCCGGCGACTGCATGTACTGCCAGATGCGGGTGACCGCCTTCGAGACGCGCAAGGTCAGCGCAGACACGAGCCACCTCATTGCGCACATCGCTGAGCGCTACTACGTTCCGACGCTGCTCGTGAACGCGCTCAACCACGCCGGCTGGGACGTGCACAACCGCCCGACGATCATGTCGATGGCGCTGCAGACTGCGTGGTACGAGCAGACCGGTGCGATCATGATGGCAGACATGGTCGCCGACAACATGTACATCGCTCTGGTCAAGTACCTGTCCCACCACCTGAAGGCTGTCTGCAACGTGCGCTCCACCGGAAACGGCGCGCGGTTCCTCCCCGAGAAGGACGACCACATGCCTGCGCAGGTCGACGACAACGGACCCCTCTTCGGAGACTGATGTGAAACGATCAGACGTTCTGGTGCCGCGCTGCCCGAGATGCGGCACCGCCCACGTGCGGGAAGAGCACCTCGTCACAGAGACCTGGGAGATCCCGGACGGCATGATCGAAGACGACGGTGTCCTGCGCGTGCTCAACGAAGACCACGGCATGCAGGAGCAGGGCGACATGGAGCCAGCACCGTTGCGGTACTCGTGCGGCAACCTCAAGTGCCAGCACCACTTCGAGCGCCCTCTTACGCAGCTCGACAGACACCTGCCACGGCTGCTTCTCGAGTCGAAGCTGCTGAAGCAGATTCTGCACGCTGTCGGCGACGACCGACTCAAGAGGATCCTGACCCTGCGCAACCTCGCAGACCACATCAACGCCTACTGCGACATGCTGCTGCGCCTGGACGATGACATGTGGCGCGAGCTGGACGAAGTGCGGCGGGACAGCTACGACCTCAGCGACTACGTCGACGAGGACGACGATGACTGAAGCCTACATCGAGACGCTCTGCATCCTCGTCGAAACCAACGACGGGCTGAGGGCGAAGCCGCTCGTCTACATCGCCGACAACGACGCCGCAGAAGAAATCTTGCACTACTACACCGTGCCTGAGATCTTCGAGGAGTTCGAGGACTCCGACGGCGACAAGATCGACGCCTCGATCCCGGAGCACTACCGAGAGGGCATGCTCGTATGGTGCTCGGTGCACCTGATCGTCCCCGATCAGGACGACGCCGACGACGGCATAGAGTTGTACGAAGCTCACTGGGACCCGCTGTCCGTGGAACACCGCCCGCCTCTCGGAGACGGCGGCATCCGCGACGATTGGAGGGACGTGTGACTACCAACACTGATCGAGCCACAGCGTGCGTGAACGCCCTCGCCGGTGTCGAGGACCCCAACACCATCCCCACGCTCATCGAGGCCGTCAGGCTGCTCCTGGTGCGCCTGGAGGACGGACACGAGTATCCCTCCGACATCTCGGTGGCGATCGCCACGACGATCGAGGCGTTCAACGCGGTCAACAAGCCGCAGGACACCTCGGTGCGCCCGATGTACGACCTGTCCACCGCGCATGTGAAGCGCGGGGACGACGGCGAACCCGACTTCGGCGGTGTGCGCTTCATGGACCACCGCTACGGCTGGACCGTCTTCGTCACCGAGTACTACGACGAGTGCCCCGACTGGCTGTACCCGATCATGCGCGCTGCGCACCAGATGGGAGCCATCCTGATCAACTTCGACAGCGACGCCCCTCGCTGCACCAACTTCACTGCCTACGAGGATATCCAATGACCGGAATCAACAACGACACCATCCAGCTCGTTCGGCGCGTCATGTCGCGCTACGGCTACCCGTCCCACGGCGCCACCAAGTACTACGGCGTCTCGCTCCACAAGAACGTCTGGACCGTGAACCTCGCCCTCGGTTCGAAGTCCGACAAGAAGGGCACGGCCCACTTCAGCCTCGCAGCGTTCAACAGCGACGAGAACGCAGGACGGTGGGTCGCCACCCTCTTCCTCGTCTACCTGCGCTGCGACGAGGTCGTCGGCCACGAGAAGTTGCTCAACGGCTTCTCTGCTGATGACCTCTACACGCGCTTCCTGGTGATGGAGAACAACCCGCAGACAGCAACGGTGGTGACGCGCAAGGGCATCGGATCGCAGGTCACCTGCCACCGCTGCGGCGCCGTGACCCTGCGCAGGTACGCACGCTCCACCATGACCTGCGGCGGCTGCGGCAGCGCCGTCGTCAACATCGGCACGGAGAAGAAACCGGTGTGGGTGGTGCGGCCTGAGCACTGGCTCTCGCGCTTCGTCGAGCGCGCTGGTCTGAAGGTACTCCCCGCCAAGAAGATGGCCAAGGACAAGGCGACGACCTCGCCGCCGGTGCCGACCGCACCTGCGCTTCCGAAGGCCCAGGAGCGCCCCGACGCGTGCAAGAACTGCCGGGAACTCCAGAGCCTGCGCGACCAGATCGCTCAGCTCAAGGCCGCCAAGAAGGACGTCGAGAAGGACTACGGAGAGCTCCTCGCCCTCGACGAGGAGCGCGCCGAGCAGCTGCGCGATGCGAACGACAAGTTGGCCACGATGCGCAAGGAGCGCGCCATGGCTAACGAGGTGTCTGTGGGCACGGACACCGGTGAGCTGCTCAAGCGCGTCGGCGACGCGTACGAGGCGCTCGTTCGCATCGGTCCGATGCTGTACAAGTGCTGGCTGACCGACGATCCGATCGTCGACACCGCCGAGGTCTACTCCGCGTTCAACAAGGTGTCGCGGGCGCTGCGTCCGCTGTACCTGGGAACGAAGAAGGACGACTCCTGATGGACACCGCTCGCGGCAGCTACCGGCTGCCTGACGTGTACAAGATGGAGATGGCGCTGATGCACGCCGGACGCAACCTGAAGGGGGCTGCTCGGTTCAAGGACATCGAACTGGAAGAGGTTGCCAAGTTCGACCAAGCGCTCGCCCAGTTCGTCGTGCCCGACATCAGCGCTCTCTTGCGCGCTCTCTCCGCACACTCCGAGCGCGAGCAGTTCTGCGCTATCGTCGCCCACGAGATCGGGATGCTGTGCAGCTACGCTGCGAAGGTTCCGCAGGCGCACATCTACATGGCCGAGGAGCCTGAGATCACAGCGTCGTACGGCAGGAAGCAGTTCCTCTTCTACTTCTCCGCCGTCGAGCACGTAGCAGACGGTGAGGACCGACTCCTCTACAACGGCGCCATCGTCGTCGACGACGACGGGGTCAGCACCCACCACTAGGAACAGAACACTGATGCCCAAGACCCGGATCATGGGGGTGCTCGCCTACCTGCCGACAGGCGGGGAGGTGGCGTTCCTCGTGCGCAACCTGGGTGGGTACAGGCACCGGGGGCCGCTGGCAGCCGCGCACCTCGCGCAGCGCATGTGCGAGAGCGCCGGCTTCTACGAGCGCCCCGGTGACTACCCCCTCCACGAGGACGCGCGTGTCGCGCTCGCAGCAGCCAGGACCTTCCTGCTCCTGCTGGACGTCGACGCCAACTTCCCCATGGAATGTCCGAACAACTGCGCGTGGATCGTTCCCAACGCCTGAGTAGCCTCGATCTGCGACGTGTGATAGAAGGAGCGCATGGACGACTGGAGAATCAAGGCAGGCCTGGACCAGAGCATGGTAGAGATGCTACCGCCTGTGCTGTGGCTATCAGGCTACGCGAAGGATCACCTCCTGGGAAACGGGCGCCGCTCCGAAGATGAGCTGAAGCTCTTCCTGGGGCGTATCGCCGCGCACCACGTCGAGCTGACTGTGGGGCATTTCCGACAGACCGGCAGGGTCCCCACGGCGATGATCGGCGTGCACCAGGAGCCCTGCGACTTCCTCCCGCACTGTCTCGTAACGATCCACGGCGTCCCTTTCACGAAGGGCAAGGTGGTCATCGTACGCGACGACGAGGCGTACGCCGACATCACTGACGGGAGGATCCCGGCGAACATCTTCCACCCAGTCGTGGTAGGATATCTGTGGGGACGCAACCGGCAGAGGGAGATCCTGCAGAACTGATGGACGACCGCGTACTCATCCAGCGAGCCCAGAACGGGGATCGCTCCGCAGTAAACGCTCTCCTCGAGCGCTACGAGCCGCTCGTGCACGGAGCGCGCAACTACGCGACCTCCGACTACATGCGCGACGAGTTCGCGCAGATCGCGCGTATCGCCATTGTGGACGCCATCGCCGACTACGAGCCCGAACGCAGCAACAGTAGAACCCCAGCGTTCTTCTTCTGGGTTCGTTCGGTGTGGGCGATCCGCAGCCACCTGCGCGGCACGCGTAGATGGCGAGAGTTCAACAAGCTCGCCGACGACGGCGCCGTCCCTGACGCCGCGGAAGCCACGGACGTCTCGTCCTACTTCGAGAACGCGGCGATCGCAGCCATCGACGCTGAGCGCATGGTCGCTGGTCTCCCCTCCGACTACCTGGATCTGCTCGAGCGCTACTACGTGCACGATCAGAGCTCCGGAGACATCCATCGAAGCGGTGTCGGCAAGAACGTCTACGCGATCGACACGAAGCGTCGCTTCATCCTCAACAAGATCCGTACGGCGATGGGCGTAGAGCTCGCCGCGTAGGAGATACATGGATCAGAACATACGGCGAACCCTCATCCACCTACCGTTCCGATTCTTCGCTCTAGTGGGGCGTGACCCGTGGGGCTACCCTGTGTTCGAGGTGAATAGGCGCGACAAGAAGTCCTCGCGCCGGTACCCGCTCACAGGGTACCACGGCCTGATCGTCACGTGGGCGGACTACCCTGTGTGGCAGATGACGAAAACCGGTCTTGGTATCGGCAGGCTGTGGATCGACTGGAGCTCTGGCGCCTAGACCTTGCCGACCGGCATGTCGCGCAGGTTGAGCTCCTTGAGCACGACCATGCAGATCTCGTTGGCGAGGTCGATGGTCACGCCGATGGTGATCAGCTTCCCGCGGATCTCGCCGACCTTGAAGTCCCACACGTCCACGCCCTCGAGGATGGCCTTGATGGACTGGTACGCGATCCGGCGGATCTCTCCGACCGTGATCTTGCCGTCCGCCTTGGCCTGCATGAAGGTGCCCATGACCGCGTCCACGACGCGCAGGGCATCACCGAAATTGAAATCGATCTTCTTGGTCATCTGGACCTCCCTGGTCTCCTGGTTGAACGACTACCGAGGAGTCCAGGTTACCGCAGCAGGAGAGCTACTGCAAGTGCACATCACAGACAACAGCAGAACCACCCGCACCGACGAGCGGTGGGTGTGCGAGCTCGACCAAGACGAGCTCGAAGCGCTCGTTCAGGCAGCAGCGATCGACTATATCGCAGCGAACACAGGGTACAACGCCGACGACTTCGCGGCAGAAGTGCACGTGGAGCACATGCACGACGCTAGCGATTTCCGTGTCAAGACGCGCGTCATCGTCACGCGAACGACAGAGAGCTGATGAACACCATCGACTGGAACCACGTCATGGAGTCCAACGAGAGTTGGTTCGAAGACGTGGACGACTCGTGCCCCTTCTGCCAGGAGGGGTACACGAACTTCGAGGACCTGACCGAAGAGCAGCAGCGCGCAGTCGCCGTCGCCTTCGTCAAAGAGGTCTACTACACCGAGCTCGAAGAAGAGTGGAACGAGCACCACAAGGGCAACGACACCGCGGAGGACTACGACGCCTTCGTGGCCGACGATGAGCGCACCGCAGAGGTCGACGCCTTCGTCTGGGAGTGGTACGACAACTACGGCACCGACGACACCGAGATCGTCGACTGGTACGACGACGACCGGGAGACGCACGAACACGAGTGCGACGAGTGCGGAGGCAACGACCGCTTCGAGGTCATGTGGAACACCGGCTTCGAGGTCGACCTGCCGTACAGCTGCTCCTTCGAGGAGAAGCGCAAGCTGGCCTGGGAGCACGGATGGCTGCTGGTCGAGTACCCGGCGCAGTCCGGCGACCACTGGCTCCTCGCCGGCGGCTGCGGCTACGACTTCTCGTGGAAGCTGCACCACGCCCGCTGGAAGCTCCAGGGCTGGCTCGAGCCGGAGGACCGCGAGCGGATCCTGAGCAACTGGTCCGGTCACGTCTTTCTGCACGGTGAAAAGAAGCGCGAGTTCCTAGCGTACCTGCGCACCAGCCTGCCGACACCGGCGACTGCGATGCACGACTGGATGCACGCCAACAACCACCTCATGATGATCGAGGCGAAGAGCGACCGCGACCGCTACCCGAACGGGATGACGAAGCGTCCTGGGTACGCGTACCCGGACTCGACGCTGCTGTACCACGTGACCGTTAGCGGAGACGCTCTCGAAGCGCCACACCGCGACGCTGTGCTGGAGACTCTGCGCCTCACCACCGGCCGCGACAACTGGATCTACGCTGCCAGCAGGTTCACGCTGTCCTGCGACAAGGACGCCCCGCTGAACCCGCGCGAGATCGCACGCGCCGTCCAGTCAACCCTGGCCGAGACCGGCGCAGGCGAGCGCGAGGTCAAGGTCAAGGAGGAGTGGCTCGGCACCCTGACCTACAAGGAGCCGGCGCTCGTGCCGGACGAGGAGGAGGCCTCCGATGACAGTTGAGCAGTCTGCTGCCTACGTCCAGGCGCAAGCATCGGCCGCTCTCATCGAAGCGATGGGAATGCACGCCACCAACCAGCAGCGCGCAGTCGAAGGCGCTTCGCCCGCGTACACTGACGTGGACTTCAACGCGCTCATCGAGCGCTATGGAATCCACCACAACGCCGTCTGCGGCTTGTTCGAGACAACGAACCGATGAGCAATCTCGGTAAGCGCTGGAAGTGTCTGAAGTACACCGAGGAGGACTGGCACCCGTCGTTCGGCCCGTTGACCTACTGGGGCGACGCCGACGCCTCCATGGTCGAGGTCTCGCTGCTTGGGCTGCAGTCAGGTTGGCGCGTTCGCGTGGCAGGTCACGATGACAGCGAGATCGAGCTGGACGTACGCGATTTCTGCGACGCTCAGGAAGCGTTCATGGAGCTGCTTGCGCTGTTCGCAGTCAACCGCGCTGACGTCAACCGGGTATTCGCTAAGTACCATCTCATAGACCTGCACAAGAGGCATAATGACTGAGTACCCCGAGCACGAGAAGCTCAAGAAGATCAGCGACAAGTCGCAGGCCATCGGCGAGTTCGTCGACTGGCTTCGGTACGAGAAGAATATCCAGCTCGCTCAGTGGCGCAACGGCACCGACATGATGCCGGCCAGAGCACTCATCCGCGACCTCCTCGCCGAGTTCTTCGACATCGACCAGGACAAGATCGAGGAAGAGAAGCGCGCCATGCTGGACGAGATCCGCGCCTCTCACGCCAAGACCGAGGCGCCTGCCGAACACCCGGACCCCTGGGCCGGTGTGGAGGGCGCCGACGACCCCGAGCTGGAGCTCGGAAGGAAGGACTGATGCCACACCCAAGCGATGTCGACCTCGGCCGCTGGCACTACCTGCTGAACGCCGATGACGTCGACCTCTACATGGACGCGCTCCGCGCGCATCACATGCCTGATGACCTCGGAGTCGTGGACCCGCTCGATCTCGACGGCCTCGACTACCCCGTCTACGTGCGCTCCTATGCGCACGAGGGCATGGAGTACGTCGACGAGGCGTACATCTCACACGACGTGATCACGCGCCGCGACATGGGCGAAGCCCAGGATGGCGCCGTGGTGCAAATCACCTTCAACGCGCTCGACCTCATCGAAGAGATCGACTGGGACCAGCGCAGCGAACCCTCGTTCGAAGTAGCGCGTGAGTGGTTGCAGCAGAACCGAGAACACCTCACGCAGCGGTGCTACGAGAAGCTCCGTGAGCTCGTCGAAGCGACGCTCGACGCGCGCTGCTTCGACGTGAAGCGAGGTGACGAATGACCCTCTACCTCGCAGTCATCACCACCGACGCAGGCCAGTCCGTTGAGCACTTCCGCAGCGCCGAAGCGCGCTTGAAGGGCATCTACGAGCTGGTCACCGACTGGTGGGCGCACTGGCACATGGACGACGAGCCGATCCCTGACGATCGCGAAGAGGCGATCGAACGGTACTTCGAAGAGACCTGCGGTCGCGAGGTCCTCGACTACCACGAGATCGAGGTGCCGGACTACACGCTGCTCGACCTGCAGGACGCCTGCAGGAACGACTTCGACGTGCACGCCCTGAAGGACATCTGCGTGGTCGCAGGTATCCTCTGGAACTGTCCGGAGTGTCAGGCCACGAACCATCGCTACGACGGACCCACGTGCGTCGAATGCGGCACAACACGTCCGGAGAAAACATGATCCGACTCTACACCTGCGTGATCACGCACCGACACGGCACGGACGTCTACAACAACGTCGACCCCGACCGGCTGTCGCACCAGCTCTTCGAGTACGTCGTCAGCAACTGGGACGAGATCCTCGCTCCCGGAGAAGACAGCGAGATCCC
>Ga0180432_10005520_pt1 | contig 16778 bp, 21 predicted proteins | sample SS_ome_10_FD_132414 | JGI IMG/M metagenome (GOLD analysis project Ga0180432, IMG submission 132414) | Hypersaline lake sediment archaeal communities from the Salton Sea, California, USA - SS_1_MS_2 metaG | ecosystem: Environmental > Aquatic > Non-marine Saline and Alkaline > Hypersaline >... | reverse complement strand
TCCCCCCTTGCGCATGGTCTTGGCCGCAAACACCAAATCGCCGCAGAAGTTGCACTTGACCCACTTGCCCAGCAGCTTCGTGAGCTCGGCCCGATCTCCGGCCTTGGCGGCCATGACGTAGCCGGGCAAGAACTTGGCGTACTCCATCTCCTGCTTCGGAGAAGTCCTCTCCACCCAGTACTTGCCACAGCTCGGGCAGACGAGCGATCCTCCGCGCTGCAGAGTCTTATCTGCATCCACCAGTTCACCGCAGAACTTGCACTTGACCCTCTTGCTGAACAGGTCTGCCAGCGCGTCGCGATCTCGTGCCTTGACCGCCTTGGCGTAACGCGACAGGAATCTACTGTACTTCATCTCCTTCTTCTGGCCGGTCATGGATCAACCTCCTGATTCGCGGTGTTGCCGCGAGAGAGACCGGTTACTCTCTGACTCGAGCCTCCTGGGATCCACGATCTCAATGCTGCCGTGGCCTCATTTCGTCACCCTGATTCTGCTCACGCTGCGGCAGCAACTCTAGAACCCTATCATGGATGCGCACCCTCGTCAACCGATGATCGCAAGGCACGATCGGCGCCAACGCGAGACGCCCATCCCACTACCCTGCCCGTGCAACGACTTGCGCACCTGCCGAGAATCGCTATAATCCAATGAGTAACGCTGTGATGGGCATCATATTTCACGTCCTCCCACCTCCCAGCAGCATACGACCGGTCGACCTGCCACCGAAACCGTAGTTGGAGCGAAGCGGTGATTGCCCCAGACTTCGTGGCTCGTCTCCACGACGTGCAGATCTTCTATGACTTGCTCGCCCGGCTGGAGGTCCTCCTGGGCGGGAAACGCACCCTTGCCACCGCCCACGGCCGCATGGCCTGGCCCGAGCGCGGGGTGTACTTCTTCTTCGAGCCGGGCGAGCCGCGCTCGACCTCCGGAAGCGGCTTGCGCGTGGTGCGGGTCGGAACCCACGCCCTGAACCGGCGCGGAAGAACGACCCTATGGGGCCGGCTTCGCATGCACCGCGGCACCATCGGAGGGCCACGCCCCGGAGGCGGCAACCATCGCAAGTCCGTGTTCCGCCGCCACGTCGGCGACGCGCTGTTGGCCAGGGACGACTGGCCTGCCGCGGTTGCGGAGAACTGGCGAAGCGACCCATCGGCATCGACGAGGGCGCGCGAGTACCCTCTGGAGCGGGCAGTCAGCCGGCACATTCGCAACATGCCGTTTCTCTGGATCGCCGTAGAGGATTCGCCGGGCCGGGAAAGTCTGCGAGGCTACGTCGAGCGCAACGCCATTGCCCTGCTCAGTAACTACTCCCCCCAAGGAACACCCATCGACCCGCGCAGCTCTGACTGGTTGGGGCGGTACGCGGCCGGCGAAGAGGTGCGACGCTCGGGTCTGTGGAACTCCCAGCACGTCAAAGGCAGCTACCACCGCGACTTCCTGGATGCACTGGAGCAGCATATCGACTTGAGGCACGCTCCCTCACCCTTCCCCGTGAACGCGGGAGGGTATCAGAACCTCCCCCCCCCGTGGAACGGGGGGGATTGAGGGGGGAAACCTCACGGCCCTGCCCGGCAGGCAACACAGCACGAGGGCTACGGCCAGCCGTTATCCACAGCATCGAGAGGGGGCAAGAACTGTGACAGGCACAGCGAGGAAGTCCCTGACCTCCAGCTTTCCCTTGTACGGGAGTGTTAGACACTTCATCCGAATCCTGGATGGAGTGGCCTACGAACTCTTTCGAAGTACGCGCAAGGCAATCCGGGAACACTGTGGCGATTATCAGCATCCCGCTAGCTGGAAGGACCCAGAGACCTGGGTCCCCGCGTACAGAACCGGATCGCCCAATGCTCTGGCCTACCGGCTGTGGCGAGAATCAGAATACGGCGTCAACCCTCGGCTCCTCCTGGGGGCCTGGAACCTGTGCGTCAAGCACGCTCTGCTACGGCGCACCAGACGGGGCTTTCTGGCCATCACCGAGAAGGGTGAAAGCTTCATGGACGATCCCGACGGCGAGACCGTAGGGAGAATCGACGCACACGAGGGAGTTCTCAACCTGCTGCAGACTCTCTCTCAGGCCGGGCGTGCCAGCTCTGGGGACATCCTTCGCAGCTTCACGGAGTACTGCCTGCAGGAGACGACCTCTCGGAACCCTGTGACCATCAAGGAGCTACTGAGGATGAGGCTCAGAAACCTGGTCGATCGAGGGTACGTGTCTCGTTCCGGCCAGGACTCCCTGCTTACCGACGCGGGAGCCGAATACCTCGAACGCCACCGGCAACTGCTGGAGGAGCAGCAACCCGTCCCGCCGGAGGAGGCCCAGCACCACGCAGGAGCGCCCCGGCCAGATGGTACCACTCCCTCCCAAGAAGAGGGAGTCCAGGCCTGATGAAACCGCGCCAATCCGGCTCGCCAACCGAACCTCGCGACCGGATGACAGAGAAGCGGAGGGCAACCACTCACCTGTACGTGCTCTTCGCTCTGGCGAGGGCTTCCAGGCTCACGCGAAGCCGCAAAGGCCGCGACCACAAATGGTGGTCAACTGTATTGGATAGTCTATGCAAATCGGAGGCGATACGACCGGTGACCAAGGATTGCATCCGTGCACGGGGCATGGAATGTCTGGTGCCACTCCGTGAGAATCACTTCGCCCTATCGGTGAGGAACAAGGGCAGCGACCGGGACCGGATGACACAGAACCGGAGGGCAACCACTCGCCTCGCATATACGTGCTCTTCGCTCTGGCGAGGGCTCCTCGGCTCACGCAAAGCCGCAAAGACCGCCACCACCTGTGGTGGCCAAGTGTAGCGGATGTACCATACTTGTGGAAGGCGATACGACCGGGGACCAAGGATTCCACCCGTGAACGGGGCCTGGAACACCTGGTGCAACTCAATGAGGATTACTTCGGCCTATCGGAGAGGACCAAGGGTAGCGACCGCGACCTGAGTACTGCAACCTGGGAGCACCTATCCGGCCTTTTCGATACCGCAGTGTCCATCAAGGGCGTGACAAGCCCGGTCTTCGCCAGCAAGCTGTGTCACTTCATCTTCCCCAACGCCTTCCCCGTCGCCGACCGAGCGGCCTTTGGCGTCGCGGGGAACCGCGAGGGGTGTTGGGCTTGCTGGAAAGACCTTTGGCTGGAGTGCCGCGCCAGGCAGGAGCTGACAGAGATACTGAGGTCTGTCATAGGCGAGCCGGTCACGCCCGGGTATCCCTGGGCCACTAAGATCACGGAGCTGTGCCTGGTTGGGCACAGAGTTGCTCACTGAGCATCGCGGCCGCCTCCAGATAGACAGGGACGGTTGCACTGCCGTGTCTCCACGAGGGGAGGGGGTAACGTGAATCGCTCGAAGAATGCATTCGTTGCCGTGGTGCTCGGAGGTTTCATCCTTGCGAGCGCCCTGGACGTGTCCGTTGCCGAGAGCGCTCTGCTTCAGGGGGGCGTGCCCTCGCTGCGAGCATCACCAACCCCTTCGCGTCGCCCAACCGTTGGGCCAACTTCCACCGTACCCATTCCGCAGCGCCTGGAGGCTCTAGAGACTCGTGTCAGCGATCTGAACGAAGCCAGTTGCCTCTCCACATGGGAACTTGCTATGGACATCATCGTAGGGTTGACTACAGCGATTGGCATCGTGGTGAGTGGCATATGGGCCTATCGTCTTTTCGTGCGCAAGCGACAGAAGTACCCCAGGGCTACAGTCTCACACGCCATCACCCACAAGCCACTCTCAGGCGACAAGGTCCTCCTACATGTAGAGCTCACAATCTCAAACATTGGCGATATCCTGATCTCTCTTGGCTCGCTTGCAACGTGGATTCAGCAGGTGTTGCCTCCCCCTGCGGAAGTACTGGATTTGCTTCGCGACGAGAGGGCCATGGTGAAAGACGGGGAGTCAGAGTACGGGTGGCCAGAAATCGGGAGCTGTGATTTGGATTTCCACGCCCAAAAACCTGAGAAAGGACCAGGTGACGGAAAGCGTGAGGTAGAGCCTGAGATAGAGCCCGGTGAGAGAGAGGAGATATGTTTCGATTTCGTGCTGGCTTCCGGGGTCCAGGTTATCAAAGTGAACAGCTATGTGAAGAACGAAGCCAAGCCTGACCGTGAGATCGGCTGGAACCTCACGTCCTTGTACGATCTCGCCGACAGAGTGGCAATGCGCAATGAGTCACAGTCGTGACTGGAGGCTCAGGAGGATGAGTCAAGCTGTGGAGAAGACACGGGCAGAAAGGCAGACCGTCGTGACGGAGGACGGATCACAGGCGAATGGGGAACGTGTCATAACCGAGCAAGGGCCGCCTAAGCCGAAGCCACCTTCCGATGGGCGGCAAAGGCCACCGAAACCCAAGCCCCCGCCTAAGCCGGGCAAGGGCGAATCCGGATAGGGCAATCCGAAGGGAATCCCAGACCTGGTACGCAAGACCTGCCGAAGCGGGTTGCAGAGGTGGGAGCGTCGTTGAGCAGGTTCTCGGTGGTACGCGCTGAGTCCATCCACGGCCGCAGCGCGATCTCGGCAGCAGAGCGACGGATGGTAATCAGAGATGGTAGGTGCCACTGGTAGCTGGAGGTTGACTCACATGACGAAGATCATAGCTGCACCGCAGGGAGACGGGGGCAAGGAAGGCAGGAAGCAGCGGAAGCCCAAGCGCCACCCGGCTCGCCCGCAGGGCAAGCCGAAGCCCAAACCGCCGGAGGGCCACCCAAGAAGACCCCGCCCAAGTCGGGAGAATCCACGTAGGGGCGGCCAGGGATGAATGCGTAGGCTCACACGCAACACCGACCGAAGCGGGCTGCGAAGGTATGAACGTGCTTGACTGTCTTCCAGGCGGCAGGTTTCTTGTCAGCAGGGAGCGTCATGTCATCCACGGCAGTCGATTCACCCAAGTGCGCCGGCCTCTTGTCACGGGTCGACCTGCGCGGGATGAAGAGAGGCATCTATGGTTGACTACCGAACACGGGTTTGCTCTTCAGAAGGACGGGTCTTGACGAGAGTACAGTAAGCGACTTGGAACCGCGCGTCATCGCTACGTACAGCTCCTTAGCATCGAGGTCGTCTGCGTTCAGAACAATGGCATGGTCAAACTCAAGCCCTTTTATGAGCAGAGTGCGAGATACCGTTCTGTGTTCAACTCTTCTGCCCCAGATTCTGCCTCTATCCCTAACTGCCCAGGCTGCATCTTGAAGCGTGTCGTGATCCCCCTTCTCATATTCCTTGATGGCTCTCTTCATGTCAAGCCAGAGTTCTCGCCTATACAGTATGCACCCGGGAGTCTCCTCCATTAGCAGGAACGCATGAAGGACCGATCCCAAGCCCTCCCCGGTCACAACCTCATCAAGTGCAAGGGCGATTCCCCTGTGTTTCTGTAGCCCCTTTGCGATGTCCTGATCACCAGCCTCAACTCTCTTTCTTATCGTTCTAAGCTTAGTGGAAAGCTCTGTCATGCACAGAAACGCGAATCGGAGGACTGCGACAGCTCGCTCCGTGTTCCTGCATCTTTCCAGATCTCCACACCATTTGAGTAGGGTCTTGCTCTCGACCTCCTCCATTGATGTGTATCTCCCTCGCAGGCATCGAGCGAGATAGTGCGCCCTCTGCGGTACGCTATGGATCGCGACGGCGGAGCCAGGTTCCGTCAGCACACGGAAGCACGCTTTGCGTTGATCGACAATAGGTCTATCAGATAGGGGCATCCACACTGCGCCAGGAGGAGCCGATCTCATATCCACGGGATCCCCTCTCAGTAGCCAATCGCGAACCTTGAGCAACCAGTTTCCCAACGGCTCATTGTTGTCATGCCATCGCCAGGGAACCCTAGGGTCAGGCAGTCGCTCAAAGTGTGGAAAGATGTCCTGAAACCAGTCAATCAGGACGTTGCCTCCAAAGCCGAATATGCCCTGCAGCGGATCACCCACGATCCTGCAAGGTAGTACGTCAGCCAAGCTCATGATGAGTTTGTGCTGGATCACAGTACAATCCTGGTACTCATCAACATACAGCCCTGTATAAGATGCGCCTATGATCCGTCTACCCACACGACTAGACAGTACTCGCGTCCCAGCCGGATAGACAGTGCGCCAATCATGCTCAGAAGGCAGAAACTCGGACAACCCTGACGATTTGGGAAACGAGATCGCGTATTTCAAGGCGAATCCTGCAATTGTGCCTATGGAGTAGCTTCGAGACGAAACTCCGTATTCTCGGAGTCTATCTCGAAGTGATTTCACACCTGCATGTGTGTGAGTAAGGATGAGCTGCCGTCCATCCTGTGGGCAAGCAACTGCTTTCGCGATGATTTCTGTCTTCCCGCAACCTCCTGGTGCGATTACGAGTGCGCGGCTTCTTGAAGCGAACACCTCGGATAGATCATCCATATAACCATTCGCCCAGCTGGTCGACCTTCAACCGCAAATCCTTGTCAGGGATGTTGGCGAGTTCTGCTGCGACTATTCTGCCGAGATCCTCACCGTGGTCGATGCGCTTGAACCATTTCTTTGCCTTGGCTGATGCACCGATGGCTTCTCGTATCCCCTCTTCTGAGATACCTCTTTGAAGCAAAGCATCAATATCGGAGTCAATGTCCGCTCGTTTGACTTTCAAAGCAGCGCAGATCGTATCAAACACACTCTGCTCCCCCCCAATGCCAATTGCCAGAGCGACCATATTCTTCAAGGCTTTCCACGGCAAGTCCAGCGCTATGCGTTCCTCAATAGCAGCACTGCCTTCCCAGTAGACTACCCTCACCCCAGCAGTTCTCAACTCTTTCATGCTGGGATTCAGTTCGTCAAGCTTGTCAGAATCAACGAGCAGGCAAACTTCATAGTTCAGCGTCGCTAGCTCCATTGCTCTCTTTGGTGCCTCGTGCCCGCCGCCTTCCACAAGCACTGCTCCAACATACGCCATGTGGGGGTTACCCTGGTCATCAACCCAGTAGCTTTCAATGGCCCTACAGAACCCGTATTCGGTCTTTCCTTCACAGACAAGCACTCTGCGGCCGAGAAGGGACTCCGGCACACTCCGCGCAGTAGACTGCAAAGCACGACCGATCTCTCTGACATGTGTCGTGCCGTTCTCAGATCGAACAACACACAGTTTCTCAGAAGCGAGTTCCACAACCACTGTAGGGTTGTGACTGGTCATAAGAACCTGCCCCGCTGATGGGTTATCAGGACCGGCTAGTTGCTGGAACCTGCGCAACAGATGACGGATTCTGTGCGGTTCCAGCGCATGTTCCACCTCATCAATCAAGAGGATTGACCCGTCCTCGACGCACAGAAGCTGAAGTCCCAGGCCTATCAGACGCCGGTTCCCCAATCCATCCTGTCTGAGTGGAACACTCTCCTCGTGGAGTGAGATTGCTCCCACCCCAATGCCAATTGCCCGCGGATCAAGGCCTGGTACGTAGTCACACCTGGGCCTTACCCCGAGTTCGCTTGCGGTTGTCTGGGCCAGTTTAGCTACGCTCTTGAATTCACCTATCATGCCCTCCCTAGCAGCTTCCTGTGCCCTTCGATGGGCTTCCGTGATTATGCAAGATGCACCGTTTTGCTGGCTCGTGAGACGCGAAAGCGCAGAACCCCGCCCCCAAGACAGGTGTCTGCCCGCGTATGGTCCGAGACGGGCAACCCCAAGCAACTCTCGGTCCTTGGAGGAGATCCTACGTCCTTCAGTATCTCTATCGTTCACCACCGTCCATTCTGGTTCGAGAGAGTCATCAACTCGAAGTCGTACGGAAAGCACCAGTTCATCACCCTCTTCTGCCTCATCGTGGATTCCCTCATCAGGATCCCAACCGCGAAGATACAGGCCGAACTTCTGCTCGCTAAGCAAGACGTCCGCCACTTGCCCAACGGTGACAATGACCTCGACTGGATTGCCGGTATCTCCAAGATAGAAATCACAATCTAGGAATGATACACTCCAGCGCGGAGTGAGTGCATACTCAATTGCGTCGAGAATGGTGGTCTTTGTTGAGTTCCCTGGCCCTATCAGACAGATGATCGGGCTACCGATTGACCATTCCATCCGCCGGATCCCACGGAAGTTGGCTATTGCCACGTGTTTGATTCGCATTGTCCTACACCTAGACTCTCTGGACTCCAGCACGGCTCAAGTTATCGGTTCGCCCCATGGCCGCTCTCATGTACATGACAGCACCGACTCAGGACCTGACGTGATACTGCCCCCTCCCCAGCCCTCCAGAACGCTCCTAGACCGCTCCCGGGTGGGACGGGCCTCCTTCAGCCTGCGTCCGCGAATCCCACGCGCAGTGGAAACCTCGTTGTATAGCCAACAATGGTGTTGCACTGGGTGGACAGTGTCACACCGACCGAGCACGCAGACTCGTGGGTGTTCCATCGCCACCACGCGGCTATGTCCAAGCAGGCAGGTCTCAAAGGACGATGCACTCGTCACTCAGTAGCCCTTGGCCGTGGCTCTTTGGTGAGTGTGGCGGTGCTCCTACTCACTGCTGCAGATTGACGGTGTTCACTAGCCAGCCTCTCCTGTTCTTCTCCCTAAGCCAGCAGTAGATGCCAGTGGAGACGGCAAGTAGCACGCAAGCGACAAGGATTATCCACATCACCGTTCCGATGGTAGCACCGGCCACTTGGGAAACCATGCCCTGTTTGAGCGCCAGCCAGCAGCCAAAAGCAGCCTCAGCGAGCATGACTAGCACCGTCCAAGACGCGGTGACAATCCGCCCCAGCGCCGTATACGTTTCTACTTGATGGGCCGTGAGTGCGAAGTACGTCACCTCGCCGAACACAACGCGGGCCTGCAACGTCGCACTAGGAGGAAACAGTTGCGAGTGAGGTCCCGACGTATTCTCCTCCAATCCATCATCGGCTACACCATCGTTCCTGTCTTTCACGCACACCTCACTCCTCCCGAAGCGCTATGCCCGATTTCGGGTACTTCTGCTGAAGCCTCCTGACTACCTGGTCGCGCATCTGGCCCACCGCCTCGGACGTGAGACTCCCCACGAAGGCCGAGTTGTTGCTGAGGATCCATTCCACGAACGCCTCAAGAACGCCAATTCTGTACTCGTTGTCAAGAATCTGCTCCGCATCGATCTCCCCAAACTTCACACCCATTGTCAATCCTCCTTGCGATCAGCGCACAGTGTGGTCGAGTCCTGCTACTCCGTCGCTGAATGCTGCAGAAGCCTACTGAACTACTCCAGCGCCGGCCAGAGCTTTCCCGCAGTCTCCGCCGCCAGCACATCCGCGTCCGGCAAGCTCTCCACATCCTGCCCCCTCTCGTCGTTCAGCCCGCAGGTGTCCAGGCTCACCTTGTCCCAGTGCAGTAGGGACTCACAGCTGAAAGGCCGGGATTTCACCCCGCCGCAGCGTACACACTCCGCCCGGGACCCCAGTACGAGTCATACACGTGCTGATAGACGGCCTCGACGACCTGCCGGAACCCCCGCTTCGTGTACGCCAAAGGCGTCCGGTTCACAATGCCCCCGCCACCAAATCACGAGTCCCCCGCACAGATCTGCATTGACAAGTGTATGCATTTGAAGTACAGTGTCATAGAAGCGGCATCGTAAAGCCTGGTGACCCTGGCCACTCGGAGAGTGGACCTAGCTGGCGCTGAAATGCGCCGGGATAGACTGAAATCGGGGCCCAGGGTGAGCCGCTTTTCTTCTTGCCCTCTACACAAGCCCACGACTTGCCGCTTCCCTCAGCACATCGAGGTTTCCTTCGATCTCCGTTTCCAGATCGTCGAGGTCTCCGGCTCGCGTTCTCGGTAGAGCCGCACGATGTTGGCCAGGAACTCGCATTGCGACGGGCTCTCTTATCTAACACGCATGTAAGCCCAACACACAACCAGCCGACCACCTATCCAGGTTGACTTCCGCACGGTGATCGGCTCTTGACTTCTCGCGTTGTGCCTGTTGGTCGGCACCGACGATGCCTATGCGAGGGATACTGCAATGCGCAAGGCTCTGATTGCTGCCACTATCAATGACTGGATGCAAGAGATGGCTCCGCTTGGATATGATCGTGCCCGACCCACAGGAGTTCTCTGCTGCGGCAAGCCGCTTCGATGGGGTATTGGGAGGCTAGGATGTGAGAGCAATGAGGTTTTGGTTCAGCTGCCTGCTGGCTGCGACCCAATGCTAGCGCAACTGGCAACTTCTGTCAAGTGGCGGGTGTTGCGCGGGCGCGGACGCACCTTGTCAAAAAGCCCGCCCCGCGATGAATTCGCGGGGCTACAAGGCAACGCCCCATGAATGGGGCTCCAAGAGGCCCGTGAACCGAATGACTTCAACAGCTTGTGAGCCGAGCATCACGGAACCTCGAGTGTACCAGCACATCGGGGCCCAGCCCCTTCACTGAGAGGCCAAACCCTCTAGCCCCTGAAGACAGACGGCGACTCGACATGATGAGAGCCTGGGCAGCTCTCTAGCCGGATTCATCCGGCGCCGTTTTGTAGCGCTGGTATTGATACCAGCGCGGTCTGCCGCTTCAGCGCTGACGTTCCAGATCCGCTGAGCCTGATACCCGGGCAGAAGGCCGCTGCCCCGCATTGCACCATCCACCTGACCGTCTCTGGGCGCACCAAGGACGCACTGAACCCTTTCCCTCCCCCACTCCCCGTCAGCCGTGGATCGCCTGCGGGTCGTCGCTGCGACCCGAGGCAGCGATCAGGCCGGTGCAGCCCCGGGACGCACCCCGCTCCGGAGCAGCAGGATGCGGTAGTCGCCGATATGGCCGAAACCCAGGGCCTGGTAGGCCTTCTGCGCGGCGACGTTCTTCCTGCCGGTGAAGAGGACGGCCAGCCGCGCTCCATCGGCGCGGGCATCCAGCAGCGAGGCCGCCACCACAGCGCGGGCGTAACCTCGGCCGCGCAGCTCCGGCGGCGTCCACACGCCCCCGATCTGGACCGCCTCCTTCGTGGCGGTGTTGAAGGCACTGGTGGACACAGGCACCCCGTCGAGCTCCAGGATCCAGGCGGTGCCTTCCTGCATGTGGCGCTCCATGGAGGCCCGGCACTGTACCCGCAGATCGGCGTTGTCCTCATCGCCCAGAGCCTCGATGCAGAAGCGGGAGCTGTACTCGCTGACCACATCCAGATCCCGCGGCTCGATGCGACGGCCCACGACCCGGCCTTGGGATAGAGGCTGCGGAACGATCAGTTGGTCCAGGTCCAGCCGGTACAGATTCTCGCTCTCGTCCATCTGGACGTCATCCGCGTGGATGTGGAGCTCGTCCTTGAGGGCACTGACCTGCTCGTCCGGGCCAAGCACGCCTCGGATCTCACGTCCGGACGTTTGCACCGCCGCGGGCCACAGCTCGCCCAGATGCACTGGTGCCTGCGTGACGAGATTGCCGTTCCAATAGTGCGCCACCACCGAGGTGATCCGTTGGCCCTCGAAGGCCGCCACGTACGTGCCCTGGTACGGTTTCCCTCCGTCGATCAGACCGGAGTGGCGCATGTTGCCCAGGAGGAACATCGAGGACGCGATACGGGGCACGAGGAAGGCTTCCAGGACCGCCTCATCTCCGGGTTGGAGCACTCTGGTCGGTATCGAAGTCATGATGCGCTCCTTTCGCCGGAGAGCACCGCACGGGGAAGCTGCACCCGAGCGCTAGCCGGATTCGACCGGGGCCGTTTCCGTTCCCCTGCATCGAAGCCAGGACGCCCTCCTACACCAGCGAGGACGTTCCAGGCCCGCCATGACTGAGGCCCCGGCACCTGCCCGCTGCCCCGCCTTGCCCCATCCACCTGACAGGTTCTGCGTGCCCCCGCACCGACTACCCTCTGAACCCATCCCCTGCCCGGCGTCTCAGGCCAGGTAGAGTGCCAACAACAGCAGAGCCAGCAGCAGGTCGACCACCAGCACCGCCGCGTGCAGCCAGTCCTTGTCCTGCAGAGCCTTCCGGCGTCGAATCCAGACCTGCAACCCCGTGGCTCCGTGACCCAGGAAAAGGAGTATCAGCAGCAGCGGGACCCAGTCCACGTGGAATGAGTAGGCGCAGTCGCCCGAGACAAGACCGAGGGTCCACTTGGAGACGTCCACTCCCTTGACCGCCACCAGTCCGGTCAGGATCTGCAGGTAGAAGATCAGCAGGATCGGAATGGCCGTCCAGCCAACCGCCTTGAAGAAGAAACGCTTCACTATGGCACCTCCTCTGGAATGCGCCGTCCGGCAGAGCAATCGTCACGCGAGCACCCCGCCGGACGAACTCCGTCAATCCAGGGTGATCTGGCCCATGCCACGCGAGGCGTGGATGGACTGGAGATCGTCACTGCGACCTGTGGCAGCGATCAGATTGTAAGTCGCGCCCCTGTCCAGCGGCTTGTCGTACTGGTCGCCGGAGTCCAGCGGGATCTTGAACTCGATCACCGTCACGCCGCCCTCTTCTCGGCCGCCGAACTCGACCACATCGGCTGTGCCCCCAAGATCCTCATCCGGCGGGTGGGAACCCGGTCCGGCAGGCTTCGTGCCGTACATGTCCGCGACAACGGTGTCATCGCCTTTCACGTAGCCCAGGATGTAGTTGGCTCCCTGCATCCTCTGATCGGGATCGAAGCCCACCGATACCCAGCCGCTCGTCTCGGCGGCCATGCCACCGTACAGGTGCACGTCGTCGTTGCTCCAGTGGAACTCCACCCCCGCCACTTCCACACCGTGCTCGTATTCTCCCTCCGCGATGACACCATCTGCGTCCCAGATCACCTCCTGAGGAGCAACGGGTTCGGTAGCGACGGGCAGTGGCGTCGACGTGGGTTTCGCAGGCACGATCGTGGGAGGAACCGGGGTCTCCGTCGGCGGCGGCGCCGCAGGCGCACAGCTCGCCACCGCCGCTGTTGCCGCGAAGCACAATCTCAGCAGATCCCTTGTTCTTCGCATGGTGAACTCTCCCTTCCTTGCGCGTCCTCAGCCATGAGATCGCGAGGACGCAGGATCACTCCAGGCAACGCCGTGGCACCTTCCTCCCATTCTCACCTCCCTCCCAAACCAGGTCTAGCGCTCCTCCTCCACAAACAAGGGAACCAGAGCCCCTCTGTCTGGGTCCCACAATCCAAGGTCGGTCACCTTTGCCCCCGGCGCAGCCGGAAGCGAGAAGATGGCGAAGGGCAGGATGGGGCTCTCGGGATCCAGGCCCAGGGAGCCGATGGCCTGCCTGAATCCCCTGGCAGCGCCGGCGATCTCCTCGATCGGCGCATCCGACATCAGGCCGCCCACCGGTAGGGAGATCTTGGCCAGGACCTTCCCGTCCTTCACAGCCGCCATCCCGCCGTTGGTCTCCAGCACGGAGTTCACGGCCAAAGCCATGTCCGACCGATTGGTGCCGAGCACGATCAGATTGTGCGAGTCGTGAGACAGGGTGCTGGCGACGGCACCCCCCGTGAGCGAGTATCCTTTGATCAATCCCAAACTGGGCTTCTCACCGTTCCTTCCATACCGGTTGAACACCGCGATGGTGATGTAGCCCCTGCTGTCCAGCAGACCATCGCTCAGCGGGACACGCTCCTCTACCAGCGCAGCAAACGGCATGGAAGGTGGTTTCGGCACTGACAGCACCCTGGTCAACACGGCCCCATTCGTCAAGCCAGAGGGCGCAGCCAATCGGAACGTATTCTCCGTTACCGGCGCTACCTGAACCGTGTTCAGCGCCGGTTCCGGTATCACGGCATCCGGGATCGCAGACAGCGTCTTTCCACCCTCCGCCACGATCCGACCCTCGTGCATCACCAGGTCGATCCGGAATTCCCGGAGCGGTTCCCCCACCAGCACCAAATCGGCCACCATGCCGGGTGCCAGGGCACCCATCAGGGTCGCCTCGCCTATGCCGGCCTGGGCAAGCCGTTCGGCATTGTTCAGCGTGGCGAACCGTACCGCATCGATGGGATCTATCCCATGTCTCACCAACCCCCGCACTACGCGGACCATCCCGCCATCTTCCACCAGCGCGTCAGGCCAGATATCGTCGGTGCACATCCCAATGGCACTCTTGTAGCGCAGCCGCTTGACACCTTGCAGCAGCAACCCGATCAGCGGCAGCGCGAAGATGTGTGAACTGAGCATGAGCCGCATGCCGTGATCCAGCTTGATCTGCATCTCGGGTCCGTACGTCTCGTGGTCCGCGGTCAAGCCCAGCGCCACCATGTAGGCATCCAGATCGCGGTGATCATCCTTGCGAAGCCGGTTGGACAGGATCCTGAATGGAAGAGCATTCAGGGCTCGCCAGCGCAGGAACTGCGCGCCGATCATGCCCGCGAATGCGCCGATCTTCTCTCCCACACCCAGTGATCCGAATACGTTGCCCAGAGAGCCGGTCATGGGGAAGTGCGCATCGCGCGGGAGACCCAATTCCCAGCCTGTCTTGACGATCTCCGTCATGATCGGCTCACCGGAGATTATCTCCTCGAAGCTCATCAGCTCGCCCAGCTTCTTGCCCCCTCGCTCCGCCATCTCTCTTATCTCGTCGGAACGAAGGTCGGCTCCCGAAGACTCGGCCCCACGCTTGGACGGCACGCAGGTAGGAATATCGAAGCGGAGTCGAATGGGCAAGTTAGATGAGTTGCGCATCATCAACTCGAATCCATCCACACCCATCACATTGACGATCTCGTGCGGGTCGGCGAAGACCGTGCCGGTGCCGTTGGCAGCCACCACTTCGGAGTAGCGCGGGGGCAGAACCATCGAACTCTCTATGTGGATGTGCGGATCGATGAAAGACGGGATCACCATCTTGCCGGAGGCGTCGATCTTCTCTCTTGCCTCGACGTTCTTGGCGTACAACGAGACGATGAAGTGCTTGTGGATGGCGATGTCGCCGTCCAAGACGTCCCCGGTCATCACGTTCAGAATCCGTCCCCCGTGGACTAGCGTATCGACGGGAATGTCCCCCCTTGCTGCAGCGAGCATCTCGTCGTAGTGCTCCCGTCGCATCTCCAGCAGATTCATTCCAGCTCCTTCCCTTGTCTTGATGGATCGGCGATTGGCAGCGGGGTGAGGGCTTCCCGGCAATACCTGCAGCCTCAGCCCGCCGCAGTGCACACACTGCGCCCCGGATCCCAGCACGAATCATACGCGTGTTGCTAGACGGCGCCAAAGGTCCGGCGAAGTGGCGTCTGGGAGTGCTCCGTGGCAGTCGCTGCAGAATGACTCCGCCACGCGATTGCGAGCTCCACTCGCACAGGCTGGCGTTGATGACCGCACGCACGCAGAGCACGGTGCGGCGGAAACGGCATCCCTAGGTCTGATGACCTCGGCCACTCGAGGAAGGAATGCGGCCGGCGCTCAGATGCGCCTGGAGAGATTGAGATCGGGGCCAGAGTAAGCCCCCTCTTCCCCCTCATTCGTCCCCCGGCGCGCCGCGTCTCCGAGCGCATCGTGGCCTCGTTCGGTTTGCCTCCCTGGCTCGTCTGCCTCGGAGTTCAGCCTCCGACTCTCACTTCCGGGAACTTCAATCCGGTTTCTTCCTATACTCCGCAAAGATGGTGTTCTCGGTCTGTGTCGTGCTCCACCCCCGATGTTGGGCCCAACTCACGATGGCGGTCATGTAGCGATTGTAGCCGGGCCAGTCCCAGTTCCCTCCCTTCCAACGCTCTGGTGGCGGGCATTCCCGTGGCCCGGGCTCTCGCATCACGGCCTTCAAGAACTGCGGCCAGACGACATCGAGGATGACGGCGTTGTCGATGGGTACGGGAGGATTGTGCTCGTAGCCCAGAGATCGGGCCATGAAGTGCAGGCACTTGGACGACATGACAACGCTCCAACCCAGCTTGCGTCTGAGAGAGCACCAAGCACTCTCGATCGACTCGTCCTCTTCGATCCACTGCAGGGCTTGCCGAAGCGCCGCCTCGATCTCCTCGATTGATGCCCGGTAGACGTGCTGCTTGGTTCGCAGCAGTCCGCCCCACACCACGACCAGTGCAAGCCCCTGGAGCAGATGACCCTCCTGAAAGCACCTGACGATATTCTGGGGTGAGCTGTGTGCATCCTGGTCGTAGACCGGGTGCATGCAGAAGTCGGGGTAGCCGGACGAGGGGATCTGGTCCTCGAGCCAATGAGTAGGGAAGGCGCGGCCCCCATACTGCTCCGAGGGTCCCGACGACGGAAGCAAGCAGACCCTGCCGGCCCAGTAGCGGGTGGTCTCATCCGGTCTCCAGAGCAGAAGCTTCATCTTGTCCGACCTCCGCCGCGGAAGCGGCCTCTCCCGACCCCTCGATCGTGGAAGTCGAGTGCACACGACCCTATCACCTATCCGGGTCGACTTCCGTATGGTGATCGGCTCGTCTTGCCCCACGCCATCCCGCGTGGTCGGCTCCGGCCACACCCGTCCGAGGGTCACAGTGAAGGGTGTTGCCCTCGTTCACGCTGCTATCATACCCCGGCCGGCGGGCCAAGTCAACCTTGTGCGGGGGCCAAGACATACTGCACAGTTCGTGAGGTATGGCAATACTGAGTACGCGAGGACAACGCTGGGTCTGCACCTTCCTACCGCCCAAGCATCCGGTCCCCGCCGATAGCCATGCAACAGCTCACTCGGCCAGTCTCGCAGAGAACTGGTGCACAATCACCCCCGATGTAGGCCCGCCTGATCAGAACGGTCCGCAGCCGCCTTGATGTCCTTTGCAGCTTTGCGTGAGCCGCAACGCCCCTCGATGTAGCCCACAGGGCTTCAGCCTCGGGCATTGCACCGATGCCCCTTACCCTCAGCCCGCAGGGCTTCGGCCCCTTGGCGACTGGGCTCGGATCAGGAATGCGTGGGGCTGAACCCTCACGCTAAGAGAGCAAAGCCTCTTCGAGGCTCACAG
>Ga0180432_10005519_pt1 | contig 16783 bp, 12 predicted proteins | sample SS_ome_10_FD_132414 | JGI IMG/M metagenome (GOLD analysis project Ga0180432, IMG submission 132414) | Hypersaline lake sediment archaeal communities from the Salton Sea, California, USA - SS_1_MS_2 metaG | ecosystem: Environmental > Aquatic > Non-marine Saline and Alkaline > Hypersaline >... | reverse complement strand
TTCTCTCAACCCATTCCAGCAAATCGGGTCTTTCTTCGGTGCCGAATATGGTGGAGTCACTGCAAGAGAGAATCAGTGGTTGAACAAGATCGGAAGATGCGTTTTGACTGGAGTGAACGTGGAGTATACACCACAGGATAGACTGGCATTCTTCGCTGATGGTGCACCAGCCATGATCAACCTAACCTTGTCGTTTGCCGAACTTGAAGCAATCAACAGGAACAAGGTCAAGATAGGATACTGATCCATGTCATATTTCAGCAAATTTCCCAAAGTCAGATACTCTTTTGATAATGGTGCCACCTCCAAGGTTGCAGTTGATATCGTTACCAGAGTCAAGGTAAGAGATTATATCAAAAACAACACGGAGATGTTTGCCGAGTACCAAATCAGTGACGGCGACACTCCTGAAATGGTTGCAGACAAGATTTATGGTGATTCTGAATTACATTGGATCATTATGGTCTTCAACGAGATCACCAACCCATATTACGACTGGGCATTGTCACAGAGAAAACTGGAGGCATATGCATTCAACAAGTACAGAGGAGAGACTTGGTTCTTGACCGATTGGTCTTCCGACGACATCCTTCCAACCAACTTTAATCCAGTTAGAAATGACACTGTTATGGGGGTCAGCGGAGGAGGCGTAGATCCAGCCACCACATACCCATACCCTTACGACTCTGGTTCTGCTGGTCTGGTTAGGAAGTGGGACAAGACCCTTTCCAGACTGGAAGTGATCAACATCACTGGGGACGGTTTCGTTGAGGGTGATTACATCTCTGCGATCGGTACTTCAGCAGACGGTTCGACGTACACAATGTCTGCCAAGATCGCCAAGAGAGTACAAAGATCGATTGATGCCCTTCATCATTTCGAGGATCCCGACACTCAGACCATTTTGAACCCTCTCGGCACCGTACCGCAGCCAGTATCTGGTGAGCAAGCGGTGGTCGGGCATACCGCTGGCATTTCTGGCGGGTGGGTTGATTTTGACTTCCTTCAAGTAGCTGCTGGTTTGACACAGACTTTGCTTTTCGGATATATGATCAATGACGCGACTAACTATGTGGTAACAAATTACCAGTATGAAGACACCTTTAATGAAACCAACAGAGTGATCAAGCTGATCAAGCCTGAATTCATTCAGAAGGTGGTCAAAGACTTCGAACAATTGATGAGAGGAGCATGACTTGGCGAGTCAAGATCCAGACGTCTATAGCAAACTGAATGATGTTATTGTGGAGGAGATCAAACTGACTCTCGATCAAGGAGGGTCGGTAGACTTGTCTGATCTCTGTGTCCACTTTGACATTTTCGAAGACATGGATCAACCGTTTCTAACTGGTGTCGCCAAAATTATCGATGCCATTGGTTTTAGGACTCACCTTCCTTTTTCTGGTAGCGAATCGATCACAATCAAGTATAGAACTCCAGGAATCGGAAGCAAGATCGTAACTGCCGATTTCGACGTTTTGGCGATGGATGGCAGGACTAAGAAACCAGATGATCGATCCGAAATTTACGATCTGCGTCTGGTTTCTAAGGCATTTCTTTTGAATGAGATCCAAAGGGTAGAAGGTGCTTATCAAGGGAAGATCTCTGATATCGTGAAGCAGATCATTGAGGAGTATCTGCCAGATTTCACATACACGATCGAAGAGACGAGGGATGAATACAAGTTTGTCATCCCCAATATGAAACCAGTAGACGCTATTAGATGGCTGGCGAATAAAGCGGTATCAAAGCAAGAACCACATGACTCCAACTTCGTTTTCTATGAGACTGTGGACTCTCTGATCTTCGCATCCATCGGAAGAATGTCACAGGAAAGAAGCAAAAAGACCTACCATTCCAAACTGTCCTCCATTGATGATGGCACCAACAAGACCAGACGCAACTTCCTGAAGATTCAAGAATTCGAGGTCGCCAGAGACTTCGACGTTCAAGACGACATGAAGGCTGCTGGGATTTCTTCTAGGCTGGTTACTCATGATCTGACCACCAAAACGGTGACTTTCAGGGATTTCAACTACATAAAAGACTTCGATGGGACCAATCACCTCGAAGCAAACAGGAAATTTGCGGTCAAAAGCAAATACTTCGACATCAGCAACGGGAGGACGTTCTTCCTTCCCAAGCAGACACAAAACTATGGAGAGTTGTATGACAAGAATTACAACTTTGAAGACTACTTTTTGAAGTCGAAGTCAAGCAGACAGATGTGGAACAACAACGCACTATTGATCACTGCTGCTGGTGACTCTACTCTCAGACTTGGAATGGTGGTTTCTGTTGAGCTGCCATCCAATGAACCGAATAGAAAGAATGATCCAGAATGGCTTGACAAGTATTCAAGCGGGAAATACGTCATCACCGCATTGCGTCACTCCATACTGAATGCTGGTGGAAAAGAATACACGAACATGATCGAACTGTCAAGAGACTCGTTGCCCACTGCCATCCCAGACAACAAGACATTCTTGGGAAGCAGTAAGGAAGACGGCAGAAATGAAACATCGGTGTTTGCATGATAGAAGCCCCACAGATGGTCTGGTTTCAAGGTGTGGTCGAGGATAGAAATGATCCTCTGATGCTCGGTAGATGCCGCGTTAGATGCGTCGGATATCACACTCCTAATAAAGACATTTTGCCTACCGAAGACCTTCCGTGGGCACACCCAGTGGCACCGATCACTTCTGCTTCGATGAATGGGATAGGAGACACCCCACTCGGTCCTGTCAACGGTACTTGGGTATTTGGTTTCTTCAGAGATGGGCAGAGTGCACAACAACCGATCATGCTTGGCACTCTCGGCGGCATCCCACAGGCAGGACCAAACCCAACAGTAGGCTTCTCAGACCCAGATGGTGTTTACCCTCTGGAAGGATTCACTGGGGAAGCGGATACCAACCGTCTCGCTCGCAATGAAAAGATCGAAGAGACAGTGGTTCAGTCCAAGAAAGAAGATAAGGACTCGATGGAGACTGCTGGCGGCATTGGTGGTGGATCGGTAGAGGAACCAGAGACACCTTACAATGCACAATATCCTTTCAACAAGGTGAAGCAGAGTGAGTCTGGACACATCGTAGAATTCGATGACACCGAAGGTGCAGAAAGAATCCATGTCTATCACAAGAGCGGGACATTCATTGAAGTCCACCCAGATGGCAGCATGGTGACGAAGGTCAAAGGATCGAAGTACACCTTGGTGGTGTCCGATGAGAACATCCACGTGCAGGGAAATTGCAACATCACTGTAGAAGGTGATTCATCGATTCTGACCAAGGGTGAATCAGTCATCAAGTCTGAAACAACACAGAAGATCGAATCGGACGGCGATATTGAGATCAAGGCGGCTGGAAACGTGAACATCAGCGGAGGAAATGGAGCGAGCACGATCGCAGTTGATACTTCAAGTATCAGACAGAATGCGAACGTGATCCTCTTGAACTGATATGACAGAAGCACAAAGGTTAGTCAATTATCTAGAGAAGGCTGGCATCAGACTCGTTTTGAAAGACGGGGATGTCGTCGTTGCCAAGTCTTCCACCAGACAGCTGAATCAGTCAGAGAGAGATCTCCTCAATATCAACCTTTCTGGTGTAATATCGATTCTTTCGTCTCGAAAAGACTCCACATCCGAAGGAGAACCAGAAAAGATCATCTATGGTCCGACTGGTTCTGGGAATCTGAGGTCTAGAAACGGTCTGAGAGCAGACGTAGTATGGTCCTTCAACGGACATACAGGAGACGTTCAAGGTGTATCAACCTGGAATGGACAAACTGGCGATGTGGTTTTCGATGCTTATATGTCATCCTTCAACGGACATACAGGAGACGTTCAAGGTGTCTCCACATGGAATGGACAGACTGGTGATGTAGTTTATGTCAACAAGAATGAGTATACTGGAATCCTTTATGGCGGAGGTCTGACTGGAGCGGTTGGTGGATCCACCTTCTCGGTATTCGCGGGACTTGGGCAGATTGTCGGATTTACAGAAGGGATTAATGGTGTAACTGCATCGATCACCGAGATCACGTGGGGAGATTTCATTGGAATCACTCTGTCTGGAATCTCCTCAAACGACTTCACTAGGTTATACATTGATTCATCTGGAAATCTCCAGCAGCAGTCTGCCGCGTTTGGACATGAAGACTCGTTGGACAAGATCATCATTGGCACGATTAGCCACATCGATCAATCGAGCATCGCTCTCGTAACCAACAAGCAAATTACTGCGTTTGATTCCTTCCACAAATTGTACGAATTGTACGATACCTTCGGACCCATAAAGAAGTCTGGGTTGGTGGTTTCGGCAAACGGGGCAAACTTGAGTCTTGACAGATCTTCTGGTCAGACTCTTGTGCTTGGGATGGAATACACCAACAGTTATGAAGAACCAGATACATCAGACATTTCTGCAGAACTAGAATGTGATATTGCTCGTCTGTACCGAGACGGGTCTGGAGACTTCGTTTATGACACAAACAACTTCTCTTTTTACCCAGAAGTAGATCCAGGGTATTACGACGACGATTCAGGCACCTTGCAGGTTGTCAACAACAACCAATACACTCTGCAAAGAATGTACATGTTCCCCAATCTTCCGAACGTGGTCATGGTCTACTATGGCAGAGTGGTATACAACTCTTATGCAGACGCACTCGCTGGAATTCAGGATGAGGTTTTTGATGAAGCGGAAATAACCGCAGCGAATGCCGTGTTCTTGGGATATTTGGTAGTCAGAGGTGGTGCTACCGATCTTAGTGACACAAACGATGCCAAGATCATCCAATCTGGTTTTTGTAGATCATCTGGCGGCGGTGGTGGCGGTGGAGGAGGGGTGGATTTCTATGCTGGTGCTGGTCTTACCTTCAACGGTGGTTCTACCCTCTCAATCGACCACACCGCAGTCATAAGTGTTGCTGGCATCTCCATCGGTTCGTACGGGATAACCTTCGCCGATGGCACTTATCAAGACACTGCTGCTTTTGGTGGTGGTGGAAGTGGTGTTACTCTCTATGCTGGGGACAATATTACTTTCAACGAAAGCACAGAAGGTCTGACCATCTCTGCTGCTGTGTTGACTGGTGCCACTGGAGCAACGGGTGCCACTGGAGCAACTGGACCCCAAGGCATTCAAGGCCCCACTGGAGCGACAGGAGCGACAGGACCACAAGGTGATCAAGGTCCAACAGGTTCCACAGGAGCGACTGGATCTCAAGGTCCTACTGGTAGCACTGGTTCAACTGGAGCAACAGGTGCTACTGGACCTCAAGGCGACCAAGGGATCCAAGGAGTAACTGGTAACACTGGATCCACAGGTGCTACAGGTGCCACTGGACCTCAAGGCGATCAGGGTATCCAAGGTCCAACTGGAGCAACGGGTGCCACTGGAGCAACTGGACCTCAGGGCGATCAAGGCATTCAAGGTGTGACTGGTACAACTGGTGCCACTGGTCCTCAAGGCGATCAAGGACCCACAGGTTCTACAGGAGCAACAGGTCCGCAAGGTGATCAAGGTCCAACAGGTGCTACAGGAGCTACTGGTCCCCAAGGTGATCAAGGGATCCAAGGAGTAACTGGTAACACTGGATCCACAGGTGCCACAGGACCACAGGGTGACCAAGGTATTCAGGGTCCCACAGGAGCAGCTGGTAATACTGGAGCAACAGGTCCACAAGGAGATCAGGGCATCCAAGGTCCTACGGGTGCAACGGGAACAACTGGTGCCACTGGTCCTCAAGGCGAACAAGGGATCCAAGGAACGACTGGTAATACTGGAGCAACAGGACCGCAAGGTGAACAAGGTATTCAAGGGGTAACTGGCAACACTGGTGCTACTGGATCAACTGGCGCAACAGGACCACAAGGAGATCAGGGTATTCAAGGACCTACTGGTGCTACGGGTCCAGAAGGTCCACAGGGTATTCAAGGCACTACAGGTAACACTGGTGCTACTGGGCCTCAAGGTGATCAAGGAATCCAAGGTATTCAGGGTCCTACTGGAGCGACAGGTGCTACTGGGCCTCAAGGTATTCAAGGCACCACTGGTAACACTGGAGGGACTGGTCCTCAGGGGGATCAAGGTGCTACAGGTTCTACAGGAGCAACAGGACCAACTGGCGCGACTGGCGCCACTGGAGCATCCAAACTAATCGCTGGTTTCTTGTTTGACGGCAGGGGAAGCACATTGTCTACTGGATTCAAGACTGGTGTGGTCAGACCAATAGAGTCTGATGGTACTATCGACCACTTTGGAATCAGATCGGTCGGTGCACCAACAGGAACTGTTTCCAGTTACTTCTATAAAGTTGGCGAATCTTATATCTCTGCTCCAGGTGCTTCTCTTGAAACTGATGGTACCACTCTTGGTCTTATTGAGATCGGATCAGGAGTTTACGGTGCAACTGGGGGAACTGTCGATGTTTCTAGCATTAGTGCTGGAGATCTTTTGTACTGTGCGTTATCTGGTTCTGGATGGAGTGGATCTGTCCAGCTATTCGTGTATTACGAGGTGTAAATCATGGCAGGAAGAGTCTTCTATATTGATCCTCTGCATGGATCCAGTGCAAACAACGGTCTGACTTCTGCAGATAATGCGGTCGGAAACACTGGTCCTTTCGGTTCAATCACAGATGTTTTGTGGGATGGAGATGCTGATCCCGCCAAGTTTGGTGGATCTGGCGACATCTATTATCTTGTGGGTTCCACAGCAGACGAAATACGAGCATCTGAGGGATATTCAAATTATTCTTTTGAGGCTGTGGGCACTAGATGGGGAGTCACTAGTTATAACAACTATTTTCATATCACACCAAATGGAGGACCAGCAAGTTTCATTGGTGTCAATACTGATCTAGAAGAGGATGGATCATATTACCAAATAAACTGGCATCCATATGTCTCTGGAGACTCTAACTCTCAGAATTTCAACAGAGAGATTTTAGATCAGAACTCGGCAGGTGAAATTTGGCGAAACATTCTTTGGGTGTCATCCGACACATACTGTGCTGGTAGATTCTTGAATTTTACAAGTGGTGGAAATGGACCTTATTTCGTCAACAGTAAATGGGATTGGACTGGTCCATTTGACAATACACTCAACTACCGACTGATTGGTTCATCAAACCCGTCAATGTCTTTCAAAAACTGTATATTCGAAGGACCAGGCGGTGATGCTGTTGATTGTATGTCGATTGGTGCCCAGTATGGTCAGCACAATGCAGTCATCGGGTGTGTGTTCAAGGGGTGGAAAAAGGCTTACAGTTTTGCGGGGTCAAGTGATGTTTTTTATGGAAATATTGTTTATAACTGTGAATCAGGAGTAGGATTCAACCAAGGAACAACAATCAATACAGGTCAGAAGTTTTTTAACAACCTGTTTTATAACATAACTAACGACGCATTCAACTTTGAGAGCGGAAACTGGACACCAGTGGTGATGAATAATCTCATAGTGGATTGTGGTGGATATGCGTTCAACTGCAACACTGGATGGGCACCACAACATGACAGAGAGTTTTGTATTCGTAAGAATGTTATTCAAAATGCGACAAGCGGTTTGTATGGTCCCAATCTGACAAGTGCAGGTGGCGGCATCTATTATGGGTTTACTGGTGATGGATTGTATGGAAATATTAGTGAGAATGTGGCGATCTCTGGGTTAACTTTGAGTATCGACTCGAATCATAACGTCACGATCTCTGGGTTCCCTGCTTCTGCACTTGGGATTACAGGGACATTTGATTACGGGGCTAGATCATCTGGTTCTGGTTTCTTGTCATCTGGAGTTTCTGGTGAGTCGAGTGGTGATGTCCAAGAATCAGAACAAGCGAGGGTGACATCATGACGACTTACTATGTCGATCCTTTGAGTGGTGCAACTTCGAACAGCGGTACATCATCTGGTGATGCCTTTGCATCGTATGCGAACTTGTATGATGGCACTCTTGTCGGTGGGTTGACACTTGGCGACAAAGTTTTTCTCATGGCATCTGCCACAGATGAAGTCGATCAATCTTTTGGTAACGAACAACATGTGGTAGACTTCGGATCAACTGGTGGTGTTATTCAGTTCCGTGCAATAAACCCAACCACTCTCGAAGAAGATGGGACCAAATATGTTTTGGGTGCAAGGAACAACCAATATTTCGCTTTGTTTGGTGCATTGGAGGGTCATGTTTATCATAACGTGACTTTCGTTGGATATGTTGCATCTTATACGAGCGGATCGGAATCATCTTTCTTCACAAACTGTGAGTTCACGGATGCTGCTGGTGGAATAACATATAACAATCCAGTCCAAGCATACAATGCAGACAATCATGGACCCGTATTTCGTAACTGCAAGATGATCAAAAGAGATTTAGCCACTGACAGGTTCAACACCTTCATGGCGAGAGTGGGGAGTGTATATGGATCTGGTGGATTGTATGAGTCTTGTGAGTTCATAAACATGAACTCACCGTTATCAAATCAAAGAAGATCGTCGGTGATCAACTGTAGATTCAAGAACTGTAGCACTTGGGCAATCGACTTTGAGTACAGATCGAACAGAAGTGGTGAACACCAAATCATTAATAATATTTTCGATAACGTGGGACATTGTTACACAATAGACTCACAACAGTCATCCTATCCTAATGTACCCAAAGCGGGAAGATTCTACGGAAACTTATATAATGATGTCGGTGGATATATTTACTCTTATGCTGAACCATCTGCGACTGAGATCAACATCAGGCAAACTAATAGAAACAGTGACAATGAAGTAGATTGGGCAGGAAACGTATATCAGAACGTCACCTCTGGTGTTCATAGTCTTCCATTCGGTGCAACATTCGAAGCAAGGGGATGGGTGACTCCTTTTGGTGATACTGCTGCATCATTTGGGTTGACACATGAATCCGACGGGACGGGTTTGATGGTTGCGACTGGTGATAACAACACATTCAACTATTTCTTCACCAGTGCTGGACTTGGTGTCTTCTTGAAGGAGTTCACGGAAGCAGTCGTGTCTGGAACAGTACCTGAATTTGGAGACGTTTTCTGATGGCATTGGGAGCTACGAGATCACTACTAGATACAGCAGGGGGTCTCATCGTCGGAGGTGAGCCTTCTGTTCTTGTTAATAACATGCCGATCAGTGTCCTCGGCGATGCTGTCATCGGACATGGTGAAAATCAGCATGCAGCAGCATCAATGCTGATTGGGGGTCCGAGGACCGTCATCGCTGGTGGAGTTCCAGTGGTTCGGCAAGGAGATCCAGCAACGTGTGGCCACATTTCCCTCGGTTCTCCTAATGTTTTGATAGGATAGAGATGACTTACCCACTTACTACATTCCCAACCATCATCACCAATCCAGACGGAACCACTGCAGGTGTCCCCATACCAGGCCCGCCGTACACGGATGCAGAGAAGGAAGTCATCCAACTCGCCTTGGACGGAGAGTCTCTGTTTGAGAATCCAGTTGAAGGTCCGATAGAAAATGCGATTGGTGCTCTTGGAGTGCTTGCTGGAAGGCTGTTCTTCTTGAACGGAGACGACGGTGACCCAGTCACCCCAACACCCAACTACAGTCCTCTTTATGGACTCTTAGGTGATCTGATCAGTGATGTTGCTCTCATTTCCTCTCAATTGTCTGATCTCTTCAGACCCCACACCGCTAGAATCAGTGGTGCTTCTGGTGGTGAATTTTATGATGAACCAGATGGAGAATTGTACGGATTCAACGCATTGCAGGGAATCGCATCAGCATACAATTCTGCCAAAGACGCTATGAGAGCAGAAGACGACCCTGTGGTAGACAATTACTCAATCCATTTCTCAGCCATCTTGAGTTCTGGTCAAAATCTGGTGAATGACATCATTTCTTTCGCAGGCAGGAATGGGTTGTCAATAAATGGTCTGTTCTTGGGATTTACTCCAAGAGATGATGGTTCTTATGACTTCGATCCCTCGAGGGTGGAATTGACGGCATCTGACATCAGTGGTCTGGAATCTCTGGCAGAGGGATACGAGTTTTGGCAGAGAGCAGTAGTAAACAGAGATAATAAAGCACTTAGTGATTCCGTTGAATACCTGGAGAAGTATTCAAGAGGTAACATGGTGCTCGCGATGAACAAGGACGAATATTTCGGAGGTAAGCTTCTGAAAGAAATAGAGACGGACGAGTTGGCAGATAAGCTGGCTGACGTCGAAATCATATAAATAGGGGACATGGGAGAGAATATGAATGATACTAGCAAACACAGACATTGACAATCGTCTTTGGGACATCGATATCTTAGGTTCTTGGATTGAGGTGGGGATGGTTGCGGTGGTGGTGCTCGCTGGCATCATGATTTCCGTTCCGACGATTTCTGGTTATTTCAGAGATAGAAAAGCAAAAAAGAAGCATCTAGCACCATGCGATCCTAAGTATCGCAGAATGCATTCTAGGATTCATGAATTTCTAACGGAGTCGAGGGTGAAAACTGATGCAGACCGAGCAGTGGTCCTTCAGTTCCACAATGGTGGTAACTTCCTCGATGGATCATCGATAAAGAGATTCTCTCTCACCCACGAATCTTGCGTGGTTGGCACTTCGGAATCAATGAATGGCAGACAGAACGTCCAGGCCAGTACTTTCGTGGAAATGTTAGAACACCTTTCTCACGACAACCCAACCCCGCAGATGACTTCTGACCTACCAGATTGCCACCTGAAGAGGCATCTGGAAGCAAATCACACCATCTTTTGGTCTATGGTGCCGTTGAAAGATGCCAGAGGTGCTTTGACAGTTGGTGCATTATTGTCTGAATGGTGTTCTTGGGACAGTGCAGAGAAAATCTCGGAAGAAATTGTCACCAAAGAGATTCGCAGATATTCAAGATTCATTGAAGGGCAGTTGATACAAGGAGGCTCCTCACATGCCTGATATCAGCAAGTGGCGAGATCTTGATCTAGACTTTCTGGCACACCCAGTGACTGGTGACGTCACCATCAAGGAAGGTGTCGAAGCAGTGAAGAGATCGGTCAGAAATCTCGTGCTCCTTGCACAGTATGAGAAGCCATTCAACCCAGACATTCAATGCGGCATTAGGCAGATGCTGTTCGAACCTCTATCCCCAGTCACTGCAATGCATCTCAGGCAGAACATCATTTCTGCCTTGAAGCAATTCGAACCAAGAATAGACTTATTTGAAGTGCAGGTGGTTGCCGACTACGATGGAAATGCTTTTGATGTGGGAATCTACTTCAGAGTGAAAAACATTCCAGACCCAGTGGTTGTTAACCTCACACTAGAAAGGCTCAGATAATGTCAACTAGCAACAAAACCAATCTGACCATCAACAATCTCGACTTTGATTCAATCAAGGAAAGCCTGAAAGACTATCTCAGAGGTCAGACTGCTTTTGTAGACTACAATTTTGAGGGTGCTGGTATCAACATCCTTCTGGATGTGTTGGCATATAACACACACTACGAAGCATTCTACAACAACATGATCGCGAACGAGATGTTCCTCGATAGTGCAGTTGACAGAGCGAACATTGTTTCTATCGCCAAGAATCTAGGATATACCCCAACTTCAGTGAGAGCAGCAGAAGCAACTGTCAACATAATTCTGGGAAGTACCTCTGGATATACGGAAGATTACTACCTGGAGAGAGGTGAGGTCTTCTCTGCCACTAAAGATGGCGTTTCATACACTTTCGTGGTCAAAGATCCCGTTAGAATCGATCTTGCTGCCACCGACGGATATCATTTCTCCAATGTGGTTCTTCAGCAGGGAAAGGTGAAGTCTTCCTCCTTCATCTTCGATTCTAAGGATCCAGATAACAAATTCATAATCCCCGACAACAATTTGGATACTAGCACTTTGAAGGTAAGAGTGCAAAACAGTGTCACCGATTCAACTGGGTACACCGATCTTTGGGCCAATGCACCTGATTTCAATGACATTGAAGGAGACACAAAGGCATACTTCCTCCAAGAAGTTGATCTAGAGAGATATGAGATTTACTTTGGAGACGGTGCTGTGGGTAAGGCTCTAGAAAACGGTAATCTAGTTGTCGCTAACTACATCATCTCCGATGGATCGGTCGCTAATGGGATCGGCACGACGGATTCTGAATCCAGCAGAACTTTTTCTTTTGGAAGCGGAAACACTGTGGTCGTCACCAGTCCAGCATCGGGCGGAGCAGACAGGGAATCAAAAGAGTCTATTAGATTCAGGGCACCTCTAGGATATCAAGCACAGAACAGGGCAGTCACTGTCAGAGATTATCAGTCTATTCTAGTTCAGGACTACCCAGATGTCGAAAGCGTCGCCGTGTGGGGTGGGGAAGACAATGATCCGCCAGACTACGGTGCCGTGTACATCTCATTCAAACCACAATCTGGTCTGATCATCCCAGAATCCAGAAAGAGATCAATTGCACGAAGTCTAATCGAGAGAAAGAATATTGTCGGTATCAGAACACAGATAGTTGATCCAGACTACCTATACCTCATTGTGAACACTACAGTAAATTATGACCCTGATCTTTCATCGCTCAATGCCTCTTCTCTTGCTAACTTGGTTAGCAACAGGATCAGAGATTATACTGACACATATCTTGAGAAGTTTAAGAGAGGACTCAGGTTCTCCAAGCTCCTGAAAGAGATCGACGACACTGATACCTCCATCTTGAGCAACGAAACCAAGATCACGATGGAAAAGCGGTATGCACCAAACAACAACGAGGTACAATCTTTTAGATTGAATTTCTACAACCCGATATATCATCCACACGAAGGTCATGCTCCAGGGGTAGTGAAGAGCAGCAGGTTCTCCATCTCAACTGACCTTGGCGATATTAAGACTGTTTATGTTGAAGATGATGGCAGCGGATTCATTAGACTAATCGAAGTCACCGACAATGATGAGTTGGTCTTGAACACTAACGTGGGAACGGTTGATTATGCAAACGGTGTGGTTTCCGTAAACAGATTAAACATTTTGAATGGGGTGGATTTTTTCGAGATCAGAATGAGAGCAACCCCGTCAGAGCAAGATATCGACAGCACACAAAACAGCATTCTGGTCATTGATCCTGACGATTCCACTGCAGTCACCATCAGAATGTCTTCTCAAAGATACGGTTGGACCGATCCTAGTTCTGGATATTGATAGATGTTGATACCTCTTCTATTACCACAAGAAATTGCCGACATTATTGTCCTAGATGGCGTTTCTCTAGACTTAGAGAACGGGGTATCCAATCTCGTCAGAGAGCAAATCCCTGATTTTATTGCTTCTGAACACGGTCAGTTCGTGGAGTTCTTGAAGCAATATTATGAGTGGATGGAGTTTGAAACTAATCCCAAGTACGAGTCCAACCAACTAATCAAGTACAGAGATGTGGATCTAACTTCAGAGAGTTTGCTCAAAAGATTTACTAGTGAATTCGCTAACGGCATCCCAGAATTGCTGGCATTTGAGGGTACCAATAAGAGAAAGATGATTAAGGGAATCATCGACCTTTATAGGGCCAAAGGTACTGAAAAATCTTTAAAGACTTTCTTTAGGCTCTTGTTTGGTGAAGATCCTCTCCTTTATTATCCGAGCAATGACATATTGAAGTTGTCTTCTGGTGTTTGGAAACAACCATCAGTCATCAAGACCTCTAGGACCATTCCAATCAGTTCAGTTCCTGATCTGGTAGGAAGGAGAGTGTTCCAGAACGGACCACGCGTCAACACCATACAAGCATATGCATTCGTTGAGAAGGCGGAAGTTCAACTCAGGTATGATGCCGAGATCTTGGAATTGGAAGTTAGCGGAGTCTTCGGTGAATTCGACTCCGAAAGAGATATTATCCTGACTTTCGGAGACGGTTCGACCGCAGCAGAGACGATAATTCCAGTCATTGGAAATATCGGCATCTCTTCTGGTGGATATGGATACGAGGTGGGCAACGAAATATCAGTTTCTGGTTCTTCATACGGCAACGGAGCAAAGTTGTATGTGAGCACTGTCGGACCATCTGGAGACATAAGAGGTGTACAAGTCTCGGATTCTGGTGCTTTCTACAGGAAAGAAGATACTCTATCCTCAATGATCCTGAACAACGGTGTCGGCACTGGAGGCATGATTGAAGTTTCTGGTGGTGCTAGCATCAGAGAGACTTCTGGTTTCTGGGAAGGTGGAGATGGTATCCTCAGCGGAACCAATAGAATCCAGGACAACAATTATTACCAAGGTTTTTCATACGTAGTAAGATCTACCAAGAACATTGAAGAATACAAAGAATCTTTGAAAAAGATGGTTCACCCTGCTGGGTTCAAACAATTCGGCGAATTTCTGCTAGAAGATTCTCTTAGTATATCAGCAGATTCTTCGAAATTTACCAACTTTGCAGAAGTGCCCATAATTGGGCATTACACACCATACAGATGCTTTACCATTAGGAATCTGAGAGCGAACGGAGAGGGTGGTTCTGGTGGTTTGGACCTTTATCCAGGTGGATATGGGTGGTCTGCGGCACAAGGGAACACATATCTCCCAGAAGAGTCTGTATTCCTTCCGTCTTTCCCAGTTGGTTCTTCTGGTCCATTGGGTGGAACTACCCATGTGCAAGAAAGCATCGGCATCTGTGGTGCTTCTGAAGGTCCAGGCGGCACTCTGAACGCCGTTCAAGGATCTCAGTGGACAGTGGTCGATGGGGGTCTGTCTTCTGGAACCACTGGTGGAGATTGGTGGGTGATTTATCCACATCTCAACTCTAGAGATATACGATCTATGCCGTTCGTAGCGGAGCACCCAGTTTATCGATTGGAAGTCAGCAACAACAGAACCACCGCCAAAGGAGATCCAGACCCAGGATTCGTGGTGGGAGAGATTGCCAGGCAGGTGTCGCCAAACACTCAGCAGGCTGTCGGCAAGATCACTGCTAAAAACGTGATTCAACAGAAAAATTATGTCGATATCGCTGTTTACTCTGGTTCTTTTGTGGACACTCTCACAGACGTAATTGGTGGATCTGCTGGGTTCTTGGAAGGCATCAGTAGTGGTGTCACAGCATACATAAATAGTACCGACAACGACTATGGTTCGATAACAGCGGAGAATGAGCTGGGGGCAATCCAGGTAAAACATGCATTCTTCGACCTTGAGTCGCCATTCGGTCAATTCCTGTAATAGGCTTGGAGATTGATTTGCCTTTCAACACTTCACTGAAACAGTACTTCCTCAAAAATCTGATCGACGACTTGAATCCAAGTTCCGAGAACAGTGTTCTGTTTTTTGTTGGAAGACCAGACGCATGGGATAGCTCTACCCCAGATTATCAAGACGATAAAGAGTCATTTAACGACGCATACAGAAGAATGATCGGAGCGAAGAAAGTCACTTCTGCTGATGCTTGTCTGATGATCCCCAAGAATAGATGGTCTTCTGGTGCCACATTTGACATGTACACCAGTGACAAAGACATGTCAGAAAACACCAGATTCTATACTACTAATGCAGACGATCATGTCTATAAATGCCTTTATAATGGTGCTACTGGTTCCGCATCCGTTCCTTCTCTTTATGAACCTTATGGAACTTCAAATACTAATATCAAACTTCCAGATGGGTATGTCTGGAAGTTCATGTACCGAGTGCCAGAATCCCTCGAAAGATTCGTGACCGCCCTAGAAATACCAGTGAAGAATCTCTCTGTCGAGGAGGAAGACCCTAACAGATACAGTGATGACAGAAGCAATCAGTATAGCGTTCAGTACAACGCAGTGGAAGGTTCTCTGTCTTTCATCGAGCTGACAAGTGCTGGAAGTTCCTTCCCGAATGCCATCAATCAGACACCAGACACTTTGTTGGTGGATGCCTACAATGATGGATTGACTGGATATGCTACTCTGAACAACGCATCCAGCAGCGACAACGACACTTATAACGACTACGTTTTGAGAATTGTAAGCGGCACTGGAGTGGGTCAAAAGAGAAAGATTGCCGACTATTCTGGATCTAGCAGGATTGTCACATTAGAAGGTGCTTGGAGTGTCATTCCAGACACCACCAGCAGATACCAGATCATTCCAGAAGTCGCCATCTATGGAGACGGAGTGAGTGCAGATGCGATCGCCGTGATGAACGGCAAGTTCATAGATTCCATAGATCTTCTGAACAACGGAAGCAACTACACCTACGTTTCTGCTGAAGTCACCACACCGACTGTCGAAGCACCAGTTTTGGATCCACATCTAGCACCTAGCGGAGGTCACGGAAGTAATCCTGAATTGGAGCTGGTCGCTACGAAAGTGCAGATTCTTACCAGAATTGGGTATAGTGATTCATTTATCACTGGAGACAACATTGACGGTAGCTTCCCGATCGTAAATGATTATAGGCAGTATGGTTTGATCAGAAATCCCATATTCGCAGATGGTCCTTTTGCTGGTGAGGTTGTTGGGTCCAGATCTTCCTCTTCAACCAGAATTTATATCGATGCTGCTACAGGTTCACTATTTGGACCCAATGATCTAGCAGAAGGCGATTTCGTGGTAGGGGAAAACAGCAAATCTTGCGGACAAGTGTCCAATTTCTCTAGGAGCACCGATCCAAGGACCGCCATCGTCACTTTGACTGATGCCAACACCTCATTCCTCAGCAAAGAAAAAGTGGTTGGTCTTGGAACAGGTGCAGTTTGGTCTTCTTCAGGGAAACTTGAAGGGTATTACAAGTATGCAGACGAAACAGTCCCAGCATTGGAATCAGACACCTACAGATTGTCTACCAGACTGAT
>Ga0180432_10005518_pt1 | contig 16784 bp, 15 predicted proteins | sample SS_ome_10_FD_132414 | JGI IMG/M metagenome (GOLD analysis project Ga0180432, IMG submission 132414) | Hypersaline lake sediment archaeal communities from the Salton Sea, California, USA - SS_1_MS_2 metaG | ecosystem: Environmental > Aquatic > Non-marine Saline and Alkaline > Hypersaline >... | reverse complement strand
GGCCGGGGCTCTGGAGAGCAGCAAACCCCTGGTTGGTGCATCCGATGGGGTTTCTGAGGTCACTGGGACGCTGGGAAGCGGTTGGGGCTTAACCGGAGTGTCCGACGGCAAAGCGACTGTGGCCGGAGCCCTGGGGAGTAACAAGCCTCTTGCCGGAGTAGTCGACGGCGAAGCAGCAGCTGCTGGGGCAATGGAGTGTAGTAGTCCTCTAGTTGGCGCATCCGATGGGGTTTCTGAGGTCACTGGGACGCTGGGAAGTGGTTGGGGCTTAACCGGGGTGTCCGACGGCAAAGCGGTGGTCGCTGGGGCAATGGAGAGCAGCAAATCTCTGGCTGGTGTATCCGATGGGGTTTCCGAGGTCGCTGGGACACTAGGGAGTGGTTGGGGCTTAACCGGGGTGTCCGACGGCGAAGCGATAGTAGGCGGGGCTTTGGGAAGCAGCAAGCCCCTGGTTGGTGCATCCGATGGGGTTTCTAAGGTCACTGGGACACTGGGAAATAACAAGCTCCTGACCGGGGTGTCTGACGGAGCAACAACGGTCACTGGTGGGCTGGAAAAAGTAAGAACCCTCGCCGGGGCGTCTGGTGGTGCAACGATAGTCGTCGGGGCATTGGGAAGTAGCAAGCCCCTTGCCGGAGTAGTCGACGGCGAAGCAGCTGCTGCTGGGGCACTGGGAAGTAGTTGGAGATTGGTGGGGATATCTGACGGCGAGGCAGCCGTAGCCGGGGGATTGGAGAACAGCAAGCTTCTTACCGGAGTGACCAGCGGCGAAGCGGCAGCCACTGGAGCACCGAAGAACAGCAAGCCTCTAGTCGGAGTGGTCAACGGCGAAACGACAGCGGCCGGGGTGCTAGAGATATTGCGTGCACTGTTAGGGGTATCTGAAGGTGCAGCCTCAGTTAGCGGTGCATTGATTTTGGTCACGTATAGCACCTTAAGAGTATTTAACGTGCTTCCAGAAGACAGAGTGCTAACAGTCACGGCTGAAAACAGAAAATTTGATGTTCTGTCAGAAGATAGAACGTTGCAGGTGTAGGATATGGGCAAAGCTTTCGACAAGGACCCCGACGCCAGGTTGGATTATTCGGCCGACTGGAGCGATTGGTTGACAACGGATGAAACCATATCAACTAGTTTGTGGATAATTCCAACGGGCTTGACTAAGGAATCCGAGAACAATACTGGCACAATAGCGACCGTTTGGGTATCTGGCGGAGAAGCAGGTCAATCATATAGGATTACGAACAAAATTCAAACGTCCGCAGGTCGGGAAGATAAGCGGACGATAACGCTTTATTGCAAAAACAGATAGTAGGGTCAATGATGGCTAAAAAGAAAAGTCCAAAACAGAAAACGGCTTATTTTATTCGGCGAAAGAGCCACGTGGATGACACGCAGTTTGTCAATGACAATGGCTGTCGCATAGCTTTCGCCAAAGCTATGCACGCTTCGTGGTTCATGCGGATGTTCGCATCCGATCAAAAAGCCAAAATCGTGCGTGGCCCCCTGGAGGGGGACGACGTACATCTCGTAGATGTTCTACCCTGTTGGTTGCCAGAAACAGTTTCACCACAGGAGTATCTTTTGGCAATCGAACAAACGATGACCGATATTGTGAGTAAACGAGAGCCGTCTCGATGTGCGGCTCAGTCGTTCCTCAAGCGTCAAAAAGCAAAGCAAGCATTGCAATAATGGAGGTTTGTCATGGGATTAGCTGAAAACATCACTGTAACGCGAAATAACATCTATCGGGGAACGTGTCAGGTCGCCGTGAGCAACGCTAGCTACTCCTCTTTTCCTGGTGAGATTGAATCAGTGATCAACCCGACGACCTACGCCATTGCGGCGGGGTATACGCCCCTGGGCGGGACGTCTGAGGATGGGGTTGTGATTCGCCGGTCGGCTGAGCTTTCCGAGGGTATATCGATAGACCAGCGTCGGACCAATTTGGACGAGGGCGAGCCTGATAGTTGGGGGATGGAAGCAGAACTGACACTGATGGAGACTGACCTGGATAACCTCGCCATTGCCTGGGAGGGCGGGACCGTCGTGGACATCACCGGCAGCCAGATCAATCAAAAGATGATGCCAATCAGTGCACCTGGAACGTTCACGGAAAAGGTGTTCATTGTTGTCCAGGAGGACGTGAAAACGGGACGTTTACGCGTTGCAGCAATGCGTAAAGCAACGCCAATGGTCGACGGCTCCGAACTCAACATGCAGAAATCCAGTGCTACAGGTTTGGCTCTCAAGCTAAAACTGAAAGCCGATGAGGACATAGCCGAGCATCATGGTGCGTTTGGCAAAATGTTCGAGGAGACGCTCTAGACAGGGAGAAAACATGACAACGGATAATGAGAACTTTGAAGAGATCGACGTCGAAGTTGACGTTGCGGCTGAAGCGGAGGTCATCAGGGAGGCCAAGGTTATCAAGGCAAGCCCTTTGTTAGACAACCCAGTCGTGGAGCTCGGTGGCCGAACGTTTGAGATCGACGAACCTAACATTGGCATTACGCTTCGTATCATAAACGTAATCGGCAGGATCGGCGTGCGAGGCGAAAAGATCGCATCACGATTGGTTCAAAACCCATCGAGCCGGGCGGCAGTGTTTGGCATTCTGGCTGGTTTAAACGTCGTCGATTTGTACGACTTTGGAAGCGCAGTTTTGCAGTTCGAGGACGAAAAAGAAGGCCGCCGGTTTATGAAGGACCTTGGGCCAAAGGGTCTAAAGCTAGCTCCTTTGGTCAAAGCGTTCTTTCTCAACTATGCGCAGTCCGACGATCTGAGAGAAGCACTTGCAAATTTTACGATGGGGCAAGACCTGCTGGAGGTGACATTGCGGGAGATCGTGTGACGTCGCATTTGCCTTGGGTTGGTATTTTTGTTGCCCTGGGTAAGTTTCTGGAGACGCTCGTCTTCGAGGTGGCCGGTTATCGAAACGTAGCAGATGATTGCATTTGGCGAATGAATGTGCGCTGGCTGTTTGACCAACATGAACGGATTCAGCGGGCCAAGTGGTCAGACTGGACGAGTGATGTGATGGCCACGGAACTTGGTGTCGTTCGAGGGTTGACCTTGGCTTTCTCTGATCCCAAAAGGGGTAGAGGATTATCGCCGCTTCCGTCTTGGGACGATGCTCAAAAAGTTCAAAAACAAAACGCTGACGAGGGTTTCGTTGGCAGGAAACCTGCTTGGATAAAAAAATACGAGCAGGCTAATCGGGACAGATTGCAATATTTGCATATTTGTGATGGGGGGGAGCAGGTGAATAGCGGGGCTTAGTAGCGTGGCGGTCGAGGAACTGATTTTACGCATAATCGGTGACAGTAAAAGTGGCGAAAAAGCGCTGGATCGTGTGAGCCAGCGCTTGCGCAACTTTGGTGCAATGCTGACTGGCGCTTCTGATGCAGCTTTAGTTACGTTCGCAAAACTAGGAGAGAGCGGAGCCGAATTAGAAGCGCTCGAGGTGAAGTTTGACCGCATGGCACGCGCCTTCGGCAAGTCCGCCGGCGAAATGTTGGCTGCCTGGGAGGAGGCCTCGGCGGGCACGCTCTCCCGCGCCGAGATGATGGCCAAGGCCAACCAGGCAGCTCTGCTCGGTTTGCCGGTCGATAGGTTGGCGGACCTGCTGACCATCGCGCGCAACGCCAGCGAGGCCACCGGCGAGTCGGTCTCGTACATGTTTGACAGCCTGGTGACCGGCATTGGCCGCCAGTCCAAGATGGTCTTGGACAACTTGGGTATCGTCTTCACCGCAGAGGAGGCGTACAAGGCGTATGCCCAATCCATCGGCAAATCTGCTGACGCGCTCACGGCGCAGGAGCAGCAGGCCGCCTTCCTGGAAGCCACCCTCCAAGCCGCTAGCCGGCAAGAGCAAGTCCTCGGGAAAGCATCGGATAACGCTGCGACAAGGATTGCTCGAGCAAAAGCATCTCTCGCCAATGCCAAAGATGAAATTGCCAAGGCGTTTGTCCCTGTGGCGACGAGGCTCTATGAAATTGTTGGTTCTATTGCCAAGATATTCTCGGCGATCCCTGCACCGGTAAAGGAATTTGGAGCTAAAGTAGCGGGCGCCGGCGCCTCTTTAGGAGCAATTGTCGGGCCGTTAATGACCTTCAAGGGAATGCTTCCCATGATCAAAACGGCTGTAGCGGCCCTCGGTGGTTCGGTTGGTGCGATTGCTCCTATTATTGCCGTCGTTCTGGCATTGATCGCCGTCGTCAAGTTGGCAGCAAAAGCGTGGAAGGAGAACTGGGGCGGGATTCAAAATTTTGTTCAATCGGTTGTGGCAACGATCAAGCCCATACTCGACAAAATTGTCGGCGATGTACGATATTGGATCGCCGAGATCAAAAAAGAGTTGGCCGGTATTATGGCTGCCATCCGGGCAATCATAGAGCCTGCGTTGGCTAAATTGCACAATCTTTTTCAGGACGGAGTTGGTATCGTCGAGGCCATGACGTTTATTCGAGACGCGGTCAACGTGATTCTCTCGACCATCAAAAATTTGTTGGCAGCCTTACGAGCCCTGTTGGAAGGCAATGCTGATCAGGCATGGAATCCCCTCAAAGATGCAGCGTTGAATGTCATCACGTTGATTGTCCTTGGTTGGCGTAAGTACATCAGTAAGGCGCTTACCTACGGCTGGAACCTGGTTGTCAATTTAGCCAATGGAATCATCAAGGCTGCGAGTACTGTATTGACTAAAGCAGCCACGTACATCGGCAACATCATTGGTCGATTTCTTGCTCCTGGCAGTCCTCCAAAAGAGGGTCCCTTGCGTGGAATTGTCAAATGGGGCAAGGGCCTGATCAACACATATTTGAAGTCGTTTCAGCTTGCCGACTTTGACATCTTGCGAGACTCTCTCTCTCCCCTGCGTCAAGCCCTGCAAACGGCTGTTGATCTGGGGGACATAGATCAATCGTCTATGCTTTCTTTATTTCGTTCTGTCAGAACTCAGGTGGCGGGATTGATTGCGGAATTCCGTGAGACTGGCCAGATAAACGAGGAGGTAATGGGGAGAATCTCTGGTCAGCTGGGGGAAGCCGGCCAGGACTACATGGAATATCTGCGCTTGACGTTGGAGCATCAAAAAGCTCTTGAGAACCTAAAAAGTATACAAGAGGAAGTAGAAGAGGCGGAAAAAAAGGGCTTTGTGCCGGCAGAACTCGAAGAGCGATTGCGGGCGGCAGAAGAGGAGGCAGCGGCAACCGAAGAGGCTGCAAATTGGCAGCAGGAGTATCTTAATGCTTTGCAGGATGGTGCTGACATCCAGGTCGAGATGCTTAATGCCGTCAAAGAACTCACAGGGGCTATGAAAGATCTCGCAGAAGGAGGATTGTTAGAAGGGTCGGCGTTATCTTTCGAGATGCCAGAGGGCGGCGAGATTGGTAAAGAATTCGCCGGTTTTGGGGGATTTTCTGAGGGATTTAACAGCGTCAAAGAGGAAGTACGCGTCTGGTTCGAGGGACTACCGGGCAACATCAGTACCTGGTTAGAGCTGGCAAAGACCACGATTGTTCAGAAGTGGGAAGAGATTAAAACCAGCGTTCGAACCACGCTGCTCATGCTATTTGCCATCGTTCTTGGCGTATTCTTGCAAATCTATGAGAAGGTGAAGACAACATTACTGCAAATAGCAGGTATTGTGACCGGTGGATTTTTAATCGTGTACAACAATGTGAAAACAACGCTTTTGCAGATTGTAGCGATAATCTGTTTTTGGTTTTATCAGGCATATCTTGGGGTTAGTCAGTTGGTTTCTGATATTGCTACTACGCTGTCGGATACATGGGAGGAGGTAAAGACGGCTGTATCGGATGCCTGGGAGGAGGTAAAAACGACAATCGGGACAAAGATAGAAGAGGCATATAATACTTTGACCGGTTGGGTAGATTCGTTTTCTCAAGTTGGTACGGATATTATAGATGGCTTCTTAGGAGGATTAAAAGATGCCTGGGAGGGCGTTAAAGAGTGGTTCACAAACAGGTTGGGAGACTTGCCGCAATGGGCGAAAGATGCGCTGGGTATTCATTCTCCCTCAACTGTGTTCGCAGAAATCGGACGAAATTTGGCTGCGGGCTTGCAAGCCGGATTCGATCTGACAAACGTCCGGGCCGATATGCAAGCTACTCTGGTTGGGGATCTAATTCCGGGAGGGATGGCTAGTGGCATACAGGACAATGTAGCTCGCACCTTGATATTGCAATTTGGTGAGCTTGTGCTGCCCGGAATTCGCAGCGGGCGCGACGCTGAGGATTTAATGGAGCGTTTGCAGGAAATCGCTGACTTGGCCGGTGCGGCCGGGGGATCGCTAGGTGGCGTCATGGCGTAGTATTTTCGTTAGGATGGTAAATAATAATGAGTAGTGGAACTGAATCGACTTTGATTTTGCACCCAGATTCATCTGATTTATCTGACATTACATTTGATATGAGCGCAACAAGTGGCGTCGCGTCGGGATACGTCGTGCCTGCGCAATCTCTGGATTTTCTCGAGGATGAGCGACTAGCAATAGTCTATTCAGAGGGCGCAAAAATGGATGGGGGGAGAGCAATCAGTGCTCGTGGACCGTTGGTGGCATTAAAATTTGATGTTCGAGTCAGTGATTCAACCAGAGCCGGAATGATTCAGAAGGCGACAAACCTACAATTGGCAATTACAGATGAGAATGGCGGGACGCTAGAGTTTAAGCCGGACGGAGTAGGCGGCGATGTCCATAGCACTTTTTTCCATTACTTGCAGAGTAGATCTCCTCGATTGAAACAATCACGTCGAAACCGGTGGGACGGCCCTCCAAACTCCGATGGGGTTTATGCTGTTGTTTTGGAAATTGAAATAGCGACATTGCCCTTCGCGACGAGCGATCCGGATTCTCTCGACGCGAAATTGTCAGTGACGGTAGAAAATTGTGATGATGCAAGTCGAGATAACTACGCGCGATACAATCAAGACGTAGTGGCAGGTTCTATCCCCGCACTAATGAGAACTTTCGTATATCCCTACGGATACATGGGATTACAATGGGGCAACATTGGAACGTTGTGGGCTGCGCTTAGGATCGGAAAAGACAGCGATCTTGACAGTTTTCAGGCGTGCTACTACTCGGCGCACAGTTATCTAGATCCCAATCCCACCGGCGCCTGGACGACGGTCGTCGACGCGAACAGGTGCGGCGGCGAGTATTATTTGTGCGATCCTGACGCGATCAACAAAGAATACGGTATAAGGTATCGCGTTGCCAAGACAAACCAAAATGGAAGGGTGGCTATTGCTTTCGTTCTGAAAGACAACAGCTACAACACCGGTATGATCATGGTCAGGGCTGCGTTAACAATTGCTGACACGACGGGCTATAACGTATCGGGACATTCCGTCTATGGGGATTGGAAAGAACTGCCGGAAGTCAACAGTTGGCGGGTGGTTATTCTGGGAGAATTTGACATTCCAGAGGCGGAATTGAGCGGTGCGGAGACGACTTATACCTACGTTGATCTCTACGTGAAACGTGTGTCTGGCAGCGGGACGCTCGGCGTTGACTTTTTGCAACTTCTCTACACAGACCGAGGTGTTTTGGAAATCAGATCGCCGAGTGGGAAGTACATCACGACAGCGTATCGCTTTCTGGTAGATAATATCGATCCTGAAAAAGAAGTAGTCCATGCCGTGGAATATAACGGGGGAGTGTCAACGGGTGATTTGTATTACCTTTGTAATCCATTGGGGACACCAGGTTTGTTGAAACTGTGGCCAACCTGTGACAACCGATTGGATTTTCTTTTTGAAAGGTATAAGCCTCCTGTCTTCGATGATGATTTTGGGGATAGCCGGTACGGGGATTTTTGGGCTAAACTTTATAGATTTGATTCGGACGAGAATTGGACGTATGAGGGGACGGCCACGGACACCGGCACGAAAACAGATCACGTGGTGGAGGGCGATTCAAACATCGGCGGACACATCACCTCGGCACAAGAATTGATTGCTCAACTTGATTTGGATACTCCTCTCGATTTGAGTAACTATGGTGATGCGGATCATATCGGCTTGTGGGGCTATGGGGGCGGATGGACAGATCGATTTGAGCTGCGATTTTACAGTTCAACCTCAGATTACTACACAACCGGTGTTGTTTCCATTAACTCAGGTCGTGGATATGGAAAAGTCGCCAAGGCAAAAGGTGATTATTCAGCGACTGGTAATCCCGACTGGGGGAACATAACACGTATAGAAGCACGGGGCACAACCACCTATGGCAGCGGAGCAGACATCCGGTTCGATAGTATTAGAGTCGTATCGGACGACCCTACCGATCCAGGCAGCCCCAGCGAAACAGGTGGTGTGTGGACGAGATACCCCGGCGAGTGGTACATTCAAGAATTAGGTGACGATTATTCGGGTCGAGGGTTAGGATGTGTTCACGCCAACTTTGGTAGCGGAGCGATCTATGAGTACATATCTTTGATTGACGATAGTGATTTAGATTACGGGAACGACGTTTGTCTTTGGGTGCACCTCAAGATCAACGACGAGGGTGATGCTGGCTCGAATGGGAAAGCGGGGCTTGTTTTCCGATGTTCTGACACTACCCCTGGCAGCGAGGATTTTTACTACCTGTTCCTCGATCCGGAAAATGACAAACTCCGGCTCGGAGAATATGTGTCAGGGTCTGAGGCTGCGATTTCCGAGATCGATTATACGTGTGATTATGGAACGGAGTATTATCTCGGTGTTTTCGTCGTAGGGAGCAGCATCAAATGCTTTGTGAGTGCGGCGGAGTCGGGTTTGTGGGATTCGTCCAACCTGAAAATAGACACAACGGATGCTAGCCACAACAGCGGCAAGTCTGGTGTCGGATGTTTCAATGGGAACACTGTTTTTCTAGACGTTGAACTTGAAGATACAGAAGATCGCCACCAGTGTGATGACCATATGCGGTTAACGCCTTATCTTTTGTACCGAACCATTTTCCCTTTCAGTGAGGAATAGTACTATGACGGCCAGATTACAACGTGAACTTGGCGATCTGACCGCCAGGCTGAGAAATCTGGAGATGCGGACCGAGGGTTTTATATCCTCTGTTGGTGGGCGTGTTGACCTTTTAGTTGTCAACGATCGCTTGCAATACGTTGGGATAACGGTATTTCCCTCGGACGCTGAAGCCGGGGATACGTGCTATAGGTCCGACGAGCAAGGGTGGTACGGTTACGATGGAGCAGACTGGCAGCTCTTGGGAGGCGCGACTGGGGGGACACCTGCCGCGCACGCTAGTACGCACCTTCCAAGCGGGACAGATCCCATAGTGACAGGAACGCCGGTAGAGATCTCGGATTCTGCCAACGATGAGGGGGACAGCGAAGGGTTTGCGCGTAGCAACCATCTGCACGCGCACGGCCAAAGAGGCGGGGGCGATCTGCACGACGTGGCGACCAGTCTCCTGGCTGGTTTTATGAGTGCTAGTGACAAAGCCAATCTGGATTTGCTGGTTGGTCACACGCATGACCACGGAGTCTTGACCGGGTTAGAGGATGACGATCACGGAGCTATTTATCCGGGGTTGTCTCAGAGTGAGATAATCACCGGGCTGTGGACATTTGATCGCGATCCCAATGCGCCATTCGCTGTCACGACAGGCAGCGCAGTTGTTGCGAATCTGGACGCTGACTTACTTGATGGCAATCATGCCTCGGCGTTCGCCACAGCCAGCCATGCCCATGCCCACGACGAATTGACGGGGCTGGGCGATGACGACCATACGATCTATCTGCTGGCCAATGGGTCACGGGGGTTGTCGGGGGACTGGGACGCTGGAGACTATTACATCCGGGTCAAGCAGTTGATAGCTGACACGGCTGTAGAAGGAGAGGAGGGCGGACAGCTTTATATCCCCAGCAACGATGGGGGATTTAGGATAGGAGTCCAGGACGGAACAGGGCGGGTCAGTATGCGATGGGCAGCCTATGAAAGCGGCAGCGCTGATTATTACGCTGCCACCGGCGAGATTCCACTTTTGTTCACAATGACAAGTGGTTATTTCTCGTTCCGTGCTGCTGCCGCCGGGACGAAAGATGATAGTTTGACGTGGACTGAATTAGTAAGGATCGATGACGGGACCGACACGTTGCAGGTGGCGGGGAATATAACCGTGACTGGGACAGTGGACGGCGTCAATATCTCCGATCACAGTGGCGATCATGAGAGCGGCGGATCGGATGAGATTGACGGTGATCACCTCGACGTTGATTGGAATCCCTCGAACTATACGCCCAGCACGACGCCGAGCGAGGCGTCAAGCGTCGATCATCTGGCAGCCCACCTTTATGGAATTGATCAGGCGCTTTCCTCAAATAATTTGCGTCAGCATCACGTTACTCTCGTCGCAGGCGAGCAAAGCAAGGGCGGGTCGTCATATTCTGACGCCGGCGGGGATTTTTATTACGATACCTCCAAGTATCCTTCAACGAGTCCAACGTGGCGGGCCACCCTTCGTACGGATAGTGGTCAAACAGCATACATTGAGCTTTATGATATGACAAATTCAACACAAGTGGCCGAGCTCTCTACGACGTCGGCCTCATACGACCATAAGTCAAGCAGCGTTTCTCTAACCAATGGGCACTACTATCGGGTTAGAGTAAAGAACAGTGGTGGGGCGAGCTATACGCACGTTCTGGGTAGTTATTTAGAATGGTAGAGGAGCGATATGATGGAACAAAAAGGATACGACGACCGCATGGCACGGGCTCAGGAGTTCTTGGTCTCCGAGATACCAGAATGGCCGTCTGTGGATGTGGATATCCGCCTGGCGTGGGCAAAGGCCGACCAGGTCAAAGTGATCGAGTTTTTGGAGAGGGAGAAGAACAGGTATAGAGTCTACAAGGCGGTTGGCAATGTAGAAGCTATGCAGCGGTGCGAGGGCTTGGTGGCCGACCTGCTGAAAGATTTTGACGCCTGGGCCGAGGTCATCGCCGAGTTAGAGGCCGAGAGACAAAGACAAAATGCTCCACAGAGGCAATGTGAATGTTAGTTTGCCTAAAACCTGTTTTGGAAACCTACGACTTTAATGGTCGACTATATCGCCACCACGCTGCTTATGGACGTCAGTGGAGTTCGTACTATGGGGCTAAAGGGGGCGGGTTTGGCTATTTGATTTGGAATGAAGATCGTCCTGCGGGGCGGGACTATCGCGATATAGGTTTTGGATACGAAGTGAAATTGCGCAAGGGCCTGGCAAAGGTCTTGTTTCACGGGTTAATAACCAAAATCGAAGAGACCCAGGGTCGAGATGGGCGAGATGCTATTAAAGTCACGGCGCTTGGTTTTGGCTCCCTGTTTGAGAATGACATATTCAACCGCGTCTACGCCGATAGTCGACCAGCACAATGGTCAAGCAGCGAGGAGGAGAACGGGGCGTTTAAACCAAAATCGTTCGACACACGAAGAAGTCTGTCAGACGGGCTATACTTAAAACCAAGGCAAGTTCTGTTTGATGCGCATGACTACACTTACCTTCGCTACGAATTTCCTTTTGGCGAATCCGTTCAACGCATCGAATTTGATTATGACTTGGCATTGCCGGAAACGTGGCCAGGCAAGCTGGAAATCAGGGATAGCGCCGGCGAGCTTTGGTCGAGTGAAGCAACAGGAACAGGAAGCCAAACGCTCGCGGCGTCCAGTGGTTCGACGTATTTTGAAGTCCGATTCTACGTCACCGCTGCCGGTCGCAATACCGCCGATGCCGATACGGTTTATGGCAAACTGAGTAACGTAGAGGTTCGGTCCAAGAATCAGCCACAGATAAACACAGCGATGGTCATGGAAGATTTGGTAGGTTTCCTTACTCAACATGGTTTAAATAGTAGTGTGGCACGGATTGCTGACCCTGGTTTAGCTCTTCCGCCAACCGTCGCGTTTGAGGATGACTGGACACCCAAGCAGATCATGGAATGGTGTAGCCAGTTCGGTGGTCGTGACAACAGTCTTTTGGCGTGGGGAGTTGAGCTAAACGATGAGAAGCGAGCTTATTTGGAACTTCAGGATTTGACGACGGTCAAGTACATCGTTCGACGCCGTGTGGGCCTCGAGGCACAGATTCAGGCGGACTTTGGACAAAGCACACAGAAATTATACGGTGTGTATTCAGATGCAGACGGGCAAACACAGCGTACGGCCGACGTGGAGGACAGCCAGGTGATGAACAAACTGGGTGGCCACTATCGCCGGGGGAGTTACAAACTGAGTGGCAACGTGGATAATACTACCGCGTTGGAGGTGGTGAATCTGGCATTGTCTGAAAGTAGCTTGCCCAAGGTAACCACGTCGTTCTCAGTCTCGGATCAAATCTACACGGCTACCGGCAAGATTCTGGCAATAGACGAGGTCCAGGCTGGGGGAATCGTCATGGTGGACGATTTCCGGGCCAGAGAAGCAACGCTTGCTAGCAATGATTATCGCACTCAGTGGAGCAGTTTCCAGCTTGTGGGGGTAGAGATTGACGAGGAGCAAAACACGGCCAGGCTTATTCCTGCAGGAGATCGTCGTTCATTTGAACAGTTTTTAGCACGGCTGTCCTCAATGCGTCTCGGAGGTTAATCAGGAGAAACAAAATGGATACATCACAACAGACACCATGGGTTATCACGATTCTTTTAGCTCTGGGCAACGTGGCCCAGTTGTTTTTCAACGTCAAAAAGTCGGGTGTTGACGTTGATAAAATTCGCAAAGAGGTTGAGCTCGGTTATCTTGAGGAAGCGCGGGCTTTGCAGAGATCTTTGCGAGAGGAAAACGAGAGATACATCGTCCGGCTGAAAGAAGACTACCGGCAGGCCAGGGAGGGGAATCAAAAGCTCAAAGAAGAAAACAAAAGCTTGAAAGCTCGTATCATTTGCCTCGAGGAGAAGATCGGGGACTTGGAAGAAAAGTTGAGAGAGGAAGAAAGGAAGCGAAAAGAACTCAGGGATGAACTGAATGCCTGGAAGGAAGGATTTGGGGGATAAGACGTAGGTCTATTCTTGATCCTGACTAGCTTTGGCACGCTTGCGATCAGCACGTTCTTTCAGAATGTACGCGATTTCTAGCAAGAGTTGTCTGTCAACAGGTGGCAACGCGGCAGCGATGCGGGCAATTTCATCATCTTGCTGCACGTCCTCTTGGGGAAAAAAGAAACCCGCCAGCTCTAGAACGAGGCTCGGTGGGTCACCAAAAAAATTTGCCATTTTTACACATTTTTTGCGTGATGGGTTAAATGTGCCATTCACAACCGCCGGTATATATCCTCGACTAAAACCCAGGTTTTGGGAGGCTTCGACGAGAGACAGCCCTCGGGCGTTGCATCGTTGACGAATGTAGTCGCCAAGATCTTTATATTGCATATCCCCCATTCCTCTATTTGTAAACCGGCTCAAAGTATAGTAAAATTATACCATAAAATCTCCTATTTAACCAAATTAAAACTTTTGTGGTTTTGTGGGAGTGACCTCTGATGTGCGTGAGCTCCGAAAACAAAAAACCAGCCTGTTGGCTGGTTGGTACATTTTCGCTAGATTTTATACACATCCAAACTGAATCCCGTCGCTCCCGCCAGGAGCAAGATACATGTGACACGAGAGACCGACCTGAATGAAGGGGCGGTCTCTTTTTTTGTCTGTAACGCGTGGCGGCCTGCTCTTTTAGGATCTTGGCAATGACTCGGGGTGTTATTGCCTGACACAATGTTAATATATTTCTAACAAAAATTGGGTACAAAACTAGCATAGCTGTGGTATACTACTGCTATGATTTAATGGGGGCGGCCTGATTTTTGAACAACCGTCGGTAAGCACTTCCAGAGAATCACAATAAACACAGCCTCAAGTGGTACATATTTTGGGGGTAACCTCAAATCCCAATCAGCAAATGCAGGAGGTCAGAAATGGAAAAGCAAGAGAGGACCATCCCGTTTGGTCTGTTGTTTGAAGAAGCCGCGTCCCCACCCCAAGGTCTGATCATGCCTACCTATGACGAGGAGACAGATTTGTCATATGTGGAAGATTCGCAGGGGCATCGGGTTCCCTATGTTGAGTTCAACGTAGCTACTGGCACTCAAACTGAAACCAAGGTCCGGCGTGAGACAACGGACACTGATCCAGGAGACGACCGCACTGGCTTTTCTGCCACCGGTACCACTACGTTAACTGAGGTTAGAGTGGAGTCAACAGACACAGACCCAGAAGACGATAACGCGCGATTTGTTGGTAGCGTCGGTACCGACACCATCACTCTTGTCCAGGCAAAGCCGACGGATACAGACCCTAGCGATGATCAGAGCTACTGTGGCATCCGCAGGCCGTTGGTGGGCACGGACACGATTACCGCGGTGGAGTAGCCGACCGATCAATATTAGCCGGACCGGTTCTTAACTGGTGCATCAATGATAATCATTGTGACCAACAGACAGGATCATACAGCCGATTTTCTCATTCTTGAGCTGCAAGAGAGGCAGGCCGACTATGTGCGCTTCAACACCGAGGATTTTCCTCAGCGCGTACAAGTCGTCTGGCAGATAGATGATATGGCCTTTGGCGGCTATTTTTCATTTCCAAAGGCCAAGGTGGATTTCAAGGACATTCGGAGTGTCTGGTACAGACGTCCAGTCCCACCTATCCCTTCTGCCGAAGTTGATGACCCTGTCGCCTACGAATTTGCCTTGGCCGAGAGCCAGGCATCACTTGATGGGATCTGGAGAAGTCTGGATTGCTTCTGGGTGAGCCATCCAGACAACCTGAGGAAAGCCGAGCTCAAACTCTATCAACTAAAGGCTGCCGCCCAGTCGGGGTTTCGACTGTGGCCAACCATCCTGACCAACAGCCCAGAGATGGCTAAGGCTTTCTATCGTGACCAAGACAGGCAGGTGATTTATAAGCCCTTGCGCCGTGGACGACTTGTGCGCGATGAGATCGTCAGTTTGATCTACACCAACCCGATTGGTCCCACCGAAGCGGAGAGGCTGGACAGAGTGGTGTACGCGCCGTCTCTCTTCCAGAGATATGTTACCAAACGCGTGGAGATAAGGGTCACGGTCATTGGTAACAAGGTGTTTGCCGTTGAGATACATTCTCAGGACTATGCCGACTCGCGACACGACTGGCGACGAGGCGAGACGGCACGGCTGCACCATGAGCCGCACCAGCTCCCACCAGAGGTGGAATTCAAGTGTGCATTCTTGGTCAGAGCGCTTGGCCTGGCCTTCGGGGCGATAGATTTGATTCTCACCCCGGAGGGTGAGTACGTCTTTCTGGAGATCAATCCCAATGGTCAATGGGCGTGGATACAGCAGTTGTGCCCGAAAATCCCGCTTCGAGAAACCTTGGCCGACCTCTTGATCAGCGGTGGACTGTCAAACGATGTCTGAAAAACGACTGACTGTGAGCAAGATAATCGAACACCTCGGCCTAGACTGGTTCGTCCTCCTCATTGGGAAACCGGCCTTCGAGGATACGCTGCTTCCCTACCCATCGACTCTTTCGGAGATTCGAGAGAGATTCGATGGTTTGAGGGACAAAGAAAAACTGAATGATGCGCTAGAGTACTGCACTGGCCTGTTAGAGCGCGAAGAGAAACGATCGGATAAAGTCGAGTCAAAGGCTTTCACGCTGATTGGAATCACCGGCATTGCGACAGCTTTTATCACAGGATTTGCAGGTCTACTCCTTGATGGGGGCAAGATCAACTCTGCCTGGGTATTGATACCCTCTGCAGTGTTATACGTTCTGGTAGTGATCTCTTTGATGTGGACTATTTTCCTAGCCGTCAAGGTAGTGACCATTGGTGATTATTGGTTCACCTATCCCAGTGCCAATGACATTCTCAAGCTATCGACCGCCTCTCTTAACTACGTTAGGCGGGAACGTGCGGCATCACTCTTCTACTCATTGGCCCAAAACTGCCGAGTCGTCAACAGAAAAGCAACCTTTCTGGGCGGTGCGCAATTATGGTTCAGGAACTCTATCGTTTTGCTATTGATTGTATCCTTGCTGCTAGCCATGTGTGCGTTTCTAATGCCCGCTCCAGTCTCCGGAGTGGTGACACCAACGGTAGGGCCGAGTGCTACGGTTCAACCCACGACAGCACACATTGATACACCGCAATCAACATCTACGCCGACTGTGGTTGTACCGACAAAAACATCAACATCCATACCCTCAACAACCGTTCAGTCGAGTCCTACGATGATGGCTACCCGAGCACCGTAGAGGCATTTCACTCTGGATGAACAGGCCAAGGTGCAGTGCAAGATTCGCCTAGCCGACGACTTGATTGACCAGATTGTGTATACACTGTATGAGTTTGGACTTTGAACAAATCATGAGCTAAGTTCGAACTTGCACTTTAACAGATCTACGGCATTCTTGGGGTATGGATATTCAAGAAGCCATATCCCAACTCGAGCAGTTTCATCAAGAGCTCTATGATGTCATAGGCCACATTGTTTGAGAGCTGTTTGGCCGAATTGAGTGGGTGGTGAGTGTGGCCAAAAAAGAGGCCCAGATTGGGCCTCTGGAGTTGGGTACGAGAGAGGATCAGGCAATCTGGCCTTTGAGGTCGTCCTGGTCGAGGACTCGGTAGCCCCCAGGAGCAGGGTTGATCTTGCGGGCGACGCCCTTGGTGTGGTGGTGGACGCCGCTGAGGAAACCGTCGCTAAAGAGCTGCCCCTGGTAGCCAGCGACGCGCATGTGGTGCTTAATGTACCCGGCGGTCTCTTTGAGGTCAAAGGGTCTGAGGTGGTAGCGGACGGCGATGCGCTG
>Ga0180432_10005516_pt1 | contig 16785 bp, 13 predicted proteins | sample SS_ome_10_FD_132414 | JGI IMG/M metagenome (GOLD analysis project Ga0180432, IMG submission 132414) | Hypersaline lake sediment archaeal communities from the Salton Sea, California, USA - SS_1_MS_2 metaG | ecosystem: Environmental > Aquatic > Non-marine Saline and Alkaline > Hypersaline >... | reverse complement strand
GGCCAACCTCTACGGGCTCACCCAGTCGCCCAGGAACGCCGTGGCCCCCGGCAAACGCCCGCTGTCGAGCATGACCCCCACCATAATCCTTCAGGATGGCGAGGTGCGTTTTCTGCTGGGCGCCTCCGGGGGGCCGCGGATCATCAGCTCGGTGTTGAACGTCCTGCTGCAGTTGATCGACTTCCAGCGGCCGCTCGCACGGGCGATAACCGCCCGCCGCCTGCACCACCAGTGGCGGCCGGACCGGGTCTTCTTCGACGCCCCCGCCACCCCGCGGCTGATCTCCGGGCTGACCGGGCGCGGGCACACCGTGGCCGCCAAACACCGCACCGGCGTCGTGCAGGCCATCGGTCTGCGCCGGGGCACGCTGCTCGGCGCCTCTGACCCGCGCAAGGGCGGCCGGCCCACTGGTTACTAGACTCGGGTCAGACCCATACCTATACTGGAAAGGGACGGCCGAAGCGGAGACACAAACAGGTGAGTGCTGCCGATCTGAGCTCCGACCGCATTCCGGTCATTGCGTCGCACGCACCGGCGGTTCGCCTATCGGTCCTCAAGGGGCCGGGCGCCGGCAACAGCATCGTGCTTCGCCGGGTCGCCAGCATCATCGGCGCCCGCGCCGGCTGCAAGGTCCGCCTGCAGCACGCCAACGTGTCGCGGGTGCACTGCGCGATCGTCAACACCGGTGACGAGGTGTTCCTCCGGGATCTGGTCAGCCGCCACGGGACCTACCTCAACGACCTGCGCGCCGAACACGAGCGTCTGGAGGACGGAGACGTCATCAAGATCCGCCCCTGGGAACTGCGCCTCTCCATCGTCACCCCCACCACGTCCGATACCAGCGACATCACCGGTCTGGGGCTGGAGCCGGCACCCACCGCTGTCGCCCTGGAGGACCTCACCACCCGCCGGGTCATCAAGATGCCCCGCGAGGTGAGCCTGGTGGGCCGTCGCGACGGCTGTGATTTTGTCCTCGACGACCGCTCCGTCTCCCGCGCCCAGGCGGTGATCTTCACCTACCTCTCGTCGGTGACGGTGCTGGATCTGGGCAGCCAGAACGGCACCTGGGTCAACGGCGAGCAGATCGCCATCGCCAAGCTGCAGCCCGACGACCTGCTCAACCTCGGCGCCCCGCAGTTTCGGGTGCGGATCGTCGAGCCCTCGCCCCTGCACCGCCGGAGCGGCAGCGGGAACGGGCAGGTGGTGCACGCCCCCACGCCCGACGGCACGGTCAGCGACCGCATCGACATCCGGGCGGCCGAGGTGGACCGCCGCTGAGGCCCGCCGCGGCCTTGACCCCCCGGCCGGGGGTTCTTATCCTACCGCCCGGTCTTATGGAAGAAGCAACCGACGGCATCAACCTGATCACCGGTGGCACGGGCCTGCTGGGCAGTCACCTCGTGGAACAGCTCGCTCGCCGCGGCCGGCCGGTGCGGGCCCTGGTCCGCCCGGGTGCCGATACCCGTTTCCTGCGCAGCCAGGGCGCGGAACTGGTGGAGGGAGACCTCACCGATCCGCCGTCGCTGGAGCGGGCCTGCCGGGGAGTGGGCGCCGTGTACCACTCGGCGGCCCGCGTGGGCGACTGGGGTCCCTGGCAGGACTTCCAGCGGGTGACCATCGACGGCACGGGCAAGCTGGTCGACGCGGCGGCGGCCTGCGGCGTCCGGCGTTTCCTGCACATCAGCTCGATCAGTGCCTACGGCCACCCGGACGGCGCAGGGCTGGTGCTGGACGAGACGGCGCCGCTGGGCCAGAGCCTGCACCGCTGGTCCTACTACTCGCGGGCCAAGGTCGAGGCCGAGCGGATCGTGTGGGAAGCCCACCGGCAGGGGCGCATCCGGGCGACGGTGATCCGGCCGAGCTGGCTGTACGGCCCGCGGGACCGGGCCACCATGGGCCGGCTGATCGACTCCATCCGCACCCGGCAGGCCAAGCTGCTCGGGCGGGGCGACAACCGCCTGAACGTGGTGCACGCGGCCAACGTGGCCGAGGCGGCCATCCTGGCGGTCGACACGGAGGCGGCGGTCGGCGAGGCCTACAACTGCAGCAACGACGGGGTGCTGACCCAGGAACAGTACTTCAACCTGGTGGCCGCGGCGCTCGGCGAGCCGCCGGTCACCCGCAGAGTGCCCTACCGTGTCGCCCGGTTCGCCGCCCTGATCCTGGAATGCGTGGGCCACGCCTTCCGCCTGCGAAAGCCCCCGCTGGTCACCCGCTACTCGGTCTGGCTGCTGGGTCGCAAGTGTTTCTTCGACTGCACCAAGGCCCGCGAGCGTCTGGGCTGGTCCTCGACCATCTCCTACGAGGAGGGCATCCCCGCCGCTGTGGCCGACCACCTCCGCAGCCGCGGCGCCGGCGAGGGCGCCGCCGTCGCCGCCACCCAGCCCGCTTCCTGACGCACCCGACCGCGCCGCAGCCCCCGGCAGGCACCGGCGGCGGCTCGCCCGTGGTTGCTCCGGCCGCGGGGTCCCCCTACACTGCCTCGCGGAACCTGGAGACCGAACGCCATGCTCAACGCCGCCCTTGCCGACGCCGACCGGGCCATGCTCCTGGTCATCGACGTCCAGGAGAAACTGCTGCCCTTCATCGAGTCGCACGAGGAGGTTCGCGGCGGAATCGAGTACCTCCTCCGCGGGGCCGGCATCTTCGAGCTGCCCGTGCTGGCCACTGAACAGTACCCCCGGGGCATCGGCCCGACGGTGGCGCCGGTGGCGGACCTGCTGCGGCAGCGGGAGGCGCCGGTCCTGGAGAAGGACACCTTCAGCGCCTGCGGCGACGAGGCGGTTCGCGAGGCGCTCCGCTCCATCGATCGCCCCCAGGTCATCGTCTGCGGCATCGAGGCCCACGTCTGCGTCCAGCAGAGTGTGCTGGACCTGCTGTCGCTGGGGCATCAGGCCTTCGTCTGCGCCGACACCGTGGGCTCGCGCTCCGAGCTGGATCTGGACCTGGGGCTGGCCCGGATGCAGCAGGCCGGGGCGGTGGTGACCACCGCCGAGTCTCTGCTCTTCGAGCTGTGCGGCAACTGCAAGTCACCGCGGTTCAAGCCGCTGCTGGAGCTGGTGAAGTCGCGGCCTTAGGCGCGAGGGCAGAGCCCCGGCGGGTGACCGCCGCTGGGCGGGCAGGACAGGTCGTGAGATGACGGTTGGACAAGAGGAGTACGAGTGGGAGCCTGACGCCGACGAGGGGGACGACGACCCCGAGGAGGACCAGCTCCCCTGCCCGTCGTGCGGGCGCATGGTGTTCGACGACACGGACCGCTGCCCACACTGCGGTGACTGGATCATGCCCGTGGCGGCCTCCAGCCGCCAGCGGCACGCCATCTGGGTGGTGGCGGCCGTGCTGGCCACGCTGGGCATACTGCTCTGGATCATCCGCTGACCCCGGCCACCACAAGGATCACCGAGATGAGTTTCCCCGACACGAGGATGCGCCGGCTCCGCCGCACGCCCGCCCTGCGCCGCATGGTGCGGCAGACGCGGCTGAGCGTCGATGATTTGATCGCGCCGTTGTTCGTCCGCCCGGGCACGGGGGTGGAGAAGCCCATCGAGTCCATGCCCGGCGTGGCCCAGATGTCGGTCGACCGGCTGGTCGAGGAGGCCCGGCGGATCGAGGGGCTGGGCATCCCGGCCGTCATCCTCTTCGGCATCCCGGAGCGGAAGGACGCCGTCGGCAGCGACACCTGGAGCGACGACGGCATCGTCCAGCAGGCCCTGCGGGCCGTCCGCGAGGCCTGCCGCGAACTGGTGCTCATCACCGACGTGTGCTTCTGCGAGTACACCGATCACGGCCACTGCGGCGTGATCGCCACCCGCCGCGACGGCAGCCAGGAGCTGGACAACGACGCCACGCTGGACAACCTCCGCAGGCAGGTGATCAGCCACGCCCGGCACGGGGCGGACATCGTGGCCCCCTCATGCATGATCGACGGGATGGTGGGCGCCATCCGCGAGGGCCTGGACAGCGCGGAGTTCGGCGACGTGGCCATCCTGTCGTACGCGGCCAAGTTCGCCAGCGGCTACTACGGTCCGTTTCGCGAGGTGGCCGAGTCCGCGCCCGAGTTCGGCGACCGCAGCGGCTACCAGATGGATCCGGCGAACGCCGACGAGGCCATCCAGGAGGTCTCGCTCGACGTCGACGAGGGCGCCGACCTGGTCATGGTCAAGCCGGCCATGAACTACCTCGACATCCTGTTCCGGGTGAAGGAGGAGTTCGGCCTGCCCACCGCCGCCTACCACGTCAGCGGGGAGTTCGCCGTGATCAAGGCCGCCGCGGAGCGGGGCTGGATCGACGAGAAGCGCTGCGCCCTGGAGACCACCACCGCCATCAAACGCGCCGGGGCCGACCTGATCCTGACCTACTACGCGAAGGACCTGGCCGAGTGGCTGGGTTGATCGCGTCTGCCTGCATCACCGCGCACGGTCAGGGAACCAGCACCGCATCCAGGTTCACGGAGAGGTTCCCTTCGCGGACCCGGTCGGCCATCTCCAGCAGCGCCGCCGTCATGGCCGTCGTGGAGGTGACCGTCCGGGGCTGGAGCAGTTCGTCGATACCGGGATAGGGGATGGGCTGGTTGGCGTCGTTGTCCGGGAAGCCGGCCGCGTCCGCACCCGAGACCACCGCCATGTAGGCCGAATCCGGGTTGAGTCGAACAAACCTCCCGCCCGCATCCAGCCAGCCGTTCACGAAGCCGCGCACGTGCGGGTGATCGGGCTGGGCCTGCACATGATCGCTGATGCCCGCCACGGCCATCACCGCCATGTCCGGAAGGGCGGCGTGGGCCTGCTCCAGCACCAGCGAGCCGTCGCGGTCGGCCCAGTAGGCTTCGACCTCCGCCCGGGGGGCCAGCCAGGCGGGCACGCTGTCCGGGAAGAGCGCCGCCGCCCGCCGCTCGATCAGCGCCGCCAACTCGAGCGAGGTGTACCCCTTCGGCAGGTGGTTGCCACCGACGGTCTCTCCGGGCCCGCCGAGCGGGGAGAAGGAGAACTCCCCGTCGCTACGGGCCCCGTCGCCGTTCTCGTCGAGGAAAAAGACCCCTTTGAGCACGTAGGCTTCGCTGTCGGCGGGGTCCTGCAGGGCGAACTCCTGCTCGGCGTCGAAGGCCAGCACGTTCTCCATGCCGGGCCAGGGGCAGTCCGTCAGCGTCGACGTGCCGGGGGTGTAGTACGGGTTGAGCAGTCGCTCCCCGCTGTGGCCACCGCCCAACTCCGCGGTGACGTACTGGTCTCCGATGGGGCTTTCCCAGCAGACCAGCCAGGCCAGCCTGGCGAACTCCGCCCCGTGGTCAGCCAGGGTGGTGAGGGCCAGGTTGCCGCCGTGCGACAGGGCCGCCACCCCCACGTTGTTCGTCAGGGCGAAGGGCAGGTGGTCGCCGATGGTGGCCCCCTCGCTGTCGATTAGTTCCCCGGTTGCGAAACGCAGCACGTCGGCGAGGGCCCGCTTGCAGGCCGGTCCCCGGTAATCGTACGTGCCCCCGGAGCCCCCCGCGACGTCCGGCAGCAGCGTCCCGGGCATCGAGTACGAGACGTGGATGAGGCCGTAATCGCCCGCCGCTCGCACCAGGCCCTCGTCGTCCGGGGAGACCATGCCCGCCTCGTGCCCGCCGGGCACCAGGACCATGATCGGTGCCCCTTCGGCGTAGCGGGTGTGATCCGCCGCGGGAAGGTGCAGACGCACCGCGAGCGGGCCGCCCGCATCGCCCGTGCTCTCCGACGGTAGCGAAACGTCGAGAGTGAGCACCTCGGCGTCCAACTCCGGCTCCTGGCCGGGCGACTCGGTGGAGTTCTCGTTGTCCCCCTCGTCCGGTCCGGGGAGCTCATCTTCGTCCGCCGGGCCGGAGGGCCCGTCCGTGGGTTCCTCGGCGCTGTTGTCCGCAGACCCGTCCGCCGCCGGGCCGTCCTGCCCGTCGTGGTCCGTTTCCGCCGGGGTGGTGTCGTCATTGACCCCCTCGTTGCCGGCGCCTCCCCCTGCGGAGCCACCCCCACCGGCACAACCCATCAGGAGCAGACACGTCAGACCCGCCAGCCATTTCGCCGCCATGGGGAGCACCTCCTGGACAGCCACTTCCGGCCAGCTTCGGATGGTACCCGCCACCGCCGAGGCGGGCGAGCCTGCGGTACGGTCGGCCGGACCAAGGCAACGGCTGCAAGCTTTCCCGGCGGCAACGACCGATCCCCGGGCCCGCGTGGCCCGCGGCGCCACCCGCCGGGGCGCCCGCCTGCGCATTCTCACCCATGTCCCGGTATCCACCGGGGCGTGCCCGGGGCGCAGCTCGCCCGCTTGGTGCGGGGTGCTCAAACCGTCTGGCCGGCAAACCGATACACCCATGCCGGTCCAGGCGGGAGTGAGGTGGTGTTCGGGCACCCCCACCGCCGCCACATTCTGCCGTGACGGGTCCGCAATCCCGCCCGACGGCAGGGCCCCAGCACAAGGAACACGCCATGACGCTCAAGGTGAAGCTGCTGACGTCCAAGCTGTGTTTGACCGTGGCCCCCATGGTCATCGTGTCGGTGTTCGCTCTCTGGCAGGCCAAGGCGGCCTTCACGAAGACCGCCGAACAGAGCAGGGCGGGGTTCGAAGCCAACACTGCCGGCGGGGAGGAAGCCCTGATCGCCGCCGGAGACAACGATCTGACCCACCTGGCCCAGGGTGTTTACGCGCTGTGCCAGGCACAACAGGAGCTGCTCCAGCAGAAGGTCGACGCGGACCTCAACGTGGCCCGGGCCGTCCTGGAACGGACCGGGGACGTCGCCTTCGCGGAGCAGACCGTCGAGTGGGAGGCCGTCAACCAGTACACGCGGATGAAACAGAAGATCCCCCTCCCCAAGATGATGGTGGGCCAGACCTGGCTGGGCCAGAATCGCCGGACGGAGACGCCCTCCCCGGTCGTGGACCGGGTCCAGGGCCTGGTGGGCGGGACGTGCACCATCTTCCAGCGGATGAACGAGCGGGGCGACATGCTGCGGGTCAGCACGAACGTGAAAAAGCTGGACGGCGAGCGGGCCATCGGGACCTTCATTCCGGCGGTCAACCCGGACGGGAAGCCCAACCCGGTGCTGGAGGCCGTCCTGGGCGGCCAGACCTTCAACGGCCGGGCCTACGTGGTCAACGCCTGGTACATCACGGCCTACGAGCCCATCGTCGATGCAGGCGGCGACGTCGTCGGCATGCTCTACGTGGGCGTCAACCAGGACAGTGCCACGTCGCTGCGCAAGGCCATCATGTCCCTGAAGGTGGGACAGACCGGCTACGTGTACGTGCTCAACGCCCGGGGGCCGACGCGGGGTCACTACGTCATCTCCGCGGGCGGCAAGCGGGACGGCGAGAACATCTGGGAAGCCCGCGATGCCGACGGGCGGCTGTTCATCCAGGACATCTGCGCCTCTGCCGTGAGGCTCCAGCCGGGCGAGATCGGCGACGCCCGCTACCCGTGGCAGAACCCGGGGGACCCGGTCCCGCGCGACAAGGTCGTGAAGCTGGCCTACTTCGCCCCCTGGGACTGGGTGATCGGCGTGGGTTCGTACGAGGACGAGTTCTTCGGAGCGGCCCGCGAGATGGAGGTCCGGGCCGAGGAGACGCTGGCCCGGATGAAGCAGACCCAGGACGAAACGATGTCGTCCTTCACCACCTGGTTTTTCATCATCGGGGGAGTGGTGGCGGTCATCGGGGGGGGCATCGCCCTGCTGGTGGCCTCCTCGATCGACCGGCCCATCAGCCGGGTCGTGCGGAGCCTGGTGGAGGGTTCGGCTCTGGTGGCCGAGGCCTCCGAACAGGTGAACGGAGCGGCCGCCCAACTGGCCGAGGCCTCCAGCGAGCAGGCCTCGTCGCTGGAAGAGACGTCGGCGGCGCTGGAGGAGATGTCCGCCATGACCCGCAACAACACCGACAACGCCCAGCAGGCCAACGGCCTGGTCACCCAGGTCCGCGAGGCGGCCCACCAGAGTGACCAGGAGATGGGTCAGCTCAACAGCGCCATGGCGGGCATCAACGAGTCGTCGTCGCAGATCAGCAAGATCATCAAGGTAATCGAGGAGATCGCCTTCCAGACCAACCTGCTGGCTCTGAACGCGGCGGTGGAAGCCGCCCGGGCCGGCGAGCACGGCAAGGGCTTCGCCGTGGTGGCCGACGAGGTGCGCAGCCTGGCCCAGCGGGCGGCCGACGCCGCCGGCGAGACGACCGCCCTGATCGAGCAGTCGGTCACCCGGGCGAAGGAGGGCACGGCGGCCGCCGGGGGGTTCGGCGAGAAGCTCCAGGGCATCGTGTCGAACGTGTCCGAGGCGTCCGACCTGGTCAACGGGATCAACCGGGCCTCCGAGGAGCAGACTCAGGGGGTGGAGCAGATCAGCACGGCGGTCTCGCAGATGGACCGGGTCACGCAGTCCATCGCGGCCAGCGCCGAGGAGTCGGCCTCGGCGGTCGAGGAACTCAGCGCCCAGGCCGATTCGGTCTCCCAAACCGCGACGGCCCTGGCGGACGTGATCGGCATGGCGGTGGACACCGCCGACCGCAAGAAGATCGCCTCCCTGATCCAGACCAACATCCGCCAGCGCCGGGCCGACCTGCACCAGCAGGCCGGGGGAAGACCCACCGGCGGCACGACCGCCGGCAGCTCCGCCCTGCACGCCGCCGCCGAGAGCGGCGGGCAGCGGGACAGCGGCGATCTTCTGGAGTTCTGAGCGGGATCGACCGGACACACGGTCCTCCGCGGTCGTCAGGGTGGTGTCGACCGGAAAGCCCGGGCCGCGGCTGGAACATCCGCGGATGGGGTGAGCAGTGCAGGGCATCGTGTTGATCGGAGCGTCGACCGGGGCGCCGCGTACGCACCACCGCTACCTGGGCGAGGTGCCTCGCTCACTGGCGGCCTCGATCGTCATCGTCCAGCACATGCCGGCCGGGCCGTTCATCGAGGGTGTCCTGCGGCACCTGCGGCGTTCGGTGGCCGTGCCGGTCAAACTGGCCGAGAACGGCGATACCCTCCAGCCCGGCCGGGTGCTGATCGCCGTGCCCGGCAGCCAGCTCCGCTTCGACCGGCTGGCCCGGACGGCACGAGTGGCCCGCAGTCGCGGTGAGAACTACTTCTCCCCCTCCATCAACGTCACCTTCAGCAGCGCGGCGGCCGTGTTCGGTTCACGATGCTGCGCAGTGATGACCTCCGGCCTGCACGCCGACCACGACGGGCTGGCGGGCTGCCGGGCGGTTCGCGCCGCCGGTGGCCAGGTCATCGTCACCACGCCCGAAACCACACCCTGTTACCGGATGGTCCATCAGCTCCGGCAGGAGGGCGCCTTCGACACCGAGGCGCCGCTGCCCCGGATTCTGCAGGTGGCCGCCCGATGGCTCCGGAGTTGAGCAATGCCCGAGTTCACCGGAAAGACCGCCCTGGTCGTCGATGACGAAGCCAGCGTGCGGCTGCTGCTTCGCGAGGCCCTCGAGGAACTGGGCCTGGAGGTCAGCGAGGCCGTCGACGGCGCCGACGCCATCGAGCAGTCCCTGGAAACGCAGTTCGACCTGGTAACGATGGATATCCTCATGCCCAATGTGAACGGCCTGGACGCCATCCGGGCCCTGCGCATGGTGGATCCCGACTACCGCATCATCGTGGTCAGCTCCTGCACCGAGGAGAAGTACCTCCGCACCGTGCGCGAACTCGGCGTGGCGGACTTCATCCCCAAGCCGGTGCGGCTCGCGGAGCTGTACGCGGCGGCGCGACGGCTGCTCCCGGCGGACCGGCCATCGTCGGCGGCGCGGCCACCCCACGACGGCGCCGACGGCGGCTGAACCCGGCGGCCGCACCTGCTGCGACAACCGACCCCATCCGGAGCGACCCATGAACGAAGCCAACACCTCCGCCGGCCTCACCGGCGAGCAGAACCAGTCGATCTCCTCAACCGGCGTGACGGACGTGTCGCCGCCGGGCTGCGAGCCGACCCGGGGGCTGCGGATCCTCCTGGCCGAGGACCACCCCGTCAGCCGGGAGGCGGCCGTGGCCGTGCTGGAGGGCCTGGGGCACCGGGTGTTCGCGGTGAACGACGGGCAGGAGGCCCTGGACCGTCTCGAGCAGCTCGGGGACCGGGGCGTGGACGTGATCCTCATGGACATCCACATGCCGGTCATGGGCGGGCTGGAGACCACGGCCGCCATCCGGGCCCGAGGGGGATCCATGCCCATCATCGCCATGACCGCCGACGACAGCGCGCAGGATCGCCAGCGCTGCCTGGCGGCCGGCATGAACCATCACCTCGGCAAACCCATCCGCGCCCGGACGATCCGCGAGGTGTTGCGCTGTTGCCCCCCCGAGGACCGCGCTGCCGGCCCCGTGCCGGCGGAAGCCGTCACCCCCTCGCAGGAGCCCGCGGTGGATGTGGAGGCGGCGCTGGCCAACCTGGCAGGCAACCGGAGGATCCTGGCCCGGGTGCTGGCTCGCCTGGTCGAGAACGTTCCCGCCATGCTCGCCGACATCGCCGACGCGGTGGACCAGGGCGACGCGGGCCGGCTCCGGCTTGCCGCCCACGGAATGAAGGGGGCCGCCGCCAACGTCTGTGCCGAGCCCACCCGCCGGGCGGCCGAGCGGCTCGAGACCATGGGGCGAGACGGTGAGCTCGACGGTGCCAAGGCGGCCGTCACCGAACTGGCCCGCCACGCCGAGCAACTGTCGCCGTTCGTCGCCAGGATGGGCTGAGGATCCCGACCCCTCCGCCGGCTTCGACCGCGGGGCGGCCGGTGCCGGACGCTCAGCGGGCCTGCGCCTGGCTGAGCTGCTTCACCTCCTCGGCCTGGGCCAGGAAGCGATCGGTGTACCGCGGGTCGACCTTCAGGCAGGTGCGGGTGGCCAGCTCGCCGAGGCGCTGGTAGTCCGGGTCTTCGGTCTGAGAGAAGAGTTCGCCGGCCAGGATGACCAGCCGCAGCAGGTGCCGGAGGATGAGTCCCTCCTGTTTGATCAGGTTGCAGGCCTTGATCAGCTTGTAGAACTCGCCGTTCATCTGCACGGCCTGGCCGGCCACCCACTTGGGCTGCACGAAGACCGGCTCCGGACAGGGCAGCCGGGCCTCGAAGGCGATCTTGAGCATCTCCGGGAAGGTCGGTGGACGCTCCTCCTCCTCATCGTCCCAGAAGTCCTCGATGGTGCCGCCGTAGCGTTCGCCCTCCGGCTTCTCCGGCCTGGCCAGGGTCACGCCCATCTGCACCATCAGCGGCTCGAGCAGGTCCTTCTGGAGCGGGCCCGGGGGCAGCTCCTCGGGGATGCGCACGTGCCGCAGGATGGCCGGCGGCATCTGCAGCACGCTCTCCAGCGCCAGCACCTTCTCCTCGAAGCTGCTGCGGCCGAGCTGCTGCTGGAGGTAGGCCCCGAAAAGCGGATCGACGCTGCGGAAGTTGGTCAGTTGGAAGATGCTCTCGTCGAGCGTGACCTGGTCGCCGTCCTCGGACCGGCCGAGGTAACCCAGGGCCTCCAGGTTCTGGATCATGTAGTCGAGCTGCTCGATGAACTTGGCGTTGCGCTCCGGCGTGTTGAACCGCTTGGACAGGAACTCGCGGACCTCCTTGAGCGTGCCGGTCTTGGTCAGCAGGAAGATGAGCACCTGATAGGGGATCATCGACCGGCTGTAGAGCCTGGCGGGCCCGGCCTCGATGAGCTGCTTGAAGTGCCCCTCGACCCAGTACTGTTCGGTCTTGCGGCGGCTGGGCCGCTTGCGTTCGAGCTGCTTGCGGGCCCGCAGGATGCCGGGGTCCTTCGAGTTGGCGTCGAGCTGGTCGTACTTCTTCTTCCACTTGACGTAGCGGACGTCGTCCTCGTGGGCCAGGGCGAAGACGTAGCCCCTGGTGTCGAACTGGGGGCGTCCGGCGCGGCCGAACATCTGGTGGGCGGCCGAGGGCGGCACCAGCTTCTTCTCGCCCCGCTTGCCCTTGAGCAGCGTGCTGAGCACCACCGAGCGGGCCGGCAGGTTGATCCCGGCGGCCAGGGTCTCGGTGCAGATGACGAACGGCACCAGCTTGCGGTTGAACAGCCCCTCGACGACCTCCTTGTGCTTGGGCAGCACGCCGGCGTGGTGCACGCCGACGCCGCGGACCAGCATCTGCTTGAGCTTCGGTCCCACGCCCTCGGTGAAATCGTCAGCCCGTTCGGACAGGTACTCCTCGATCTGCTTGCGGACCTCCGGCGTGATCAGCGAGAGACCCTTGAGCCGTTCGGCCACCTCCCAGCACTCGTCGCGGTTGAAGCAGAAGACCAGGGCGGGCACGCGGCTGTCTTCATCGTTCCTGGCCACCATCTCGGGCAGGTGCTCGGCCAGCAGCTTCTCGCCCACCCAGACGAACTCCAGGGGCACCCGCCGCTCGTCGGAGAGCACGGTGCGGACCTTGCGGCCGTGCTCGTTGCGCAGCCAGCGGGCGAAGTCGTGGGGGTTGCCCACCGTGGCCGACAGCAGCAGCACCCGCACGTGGGCCGGCAGCAGCACCAGCGACAGCTCCCAGACCACGCCGCGTTCGAAGTCGTTGAAGCTGTGGAACTCGTCCATGACCACGCTGGAAACGTGCTCCATGTCGGCCAGTTGCGCGTCGCTGGAGAGCAGGTGGTTGAGCAGGATCTCGGCCACCACCACCCGCACCAGGGCGTCGGGGTTCTCCCGGCGGTTGCCGGTGATCAGGCCCACGTCCGTCTCGGCGAAGCCCCACTTGACGGCCAACTCGCGGAACTCGCGGAATTTCTGCTCGGTCAGCGCGATCAGCGGCGTCGTGTAGTACAGCCGCTTGCCGCTGTGCAACGCCTCGAACACCGCCGCCTCGGCGATCAGCGTCTTGCCCATCCCGGTAGGCGCGCAGACCAGAATCCCCCCCTCGCACTCGAACCAGGCCAGCAGGGCCTCCTCCTGAAAGGGATACAGATCGAAAGGAACGGCCTCGAGGAACTTCGAGCAGATCTCGTCGCGGTCCATCCCCCCAGCATAGCGGGTGCACGGGGCCGGGCAACGGGGGACGTTGCCCGAGCGGTCAGCGACCAGCTATCCGCCGTCAGCCGTCAGCCGGGGGGCGCCCGCGCGATGGAGGCATGCCGGGAGGGTACGCGGAGTGGCCGGGCTGCGTTGCGCTCGGAGCGGGAAGCCCCCGCCCCCCGCCGGCTGGCGTGCAAACCGGCGGGTGCCCAGGGTGCGGCCGAAACGGTAGAATGTCCCCTGTGGGCCTGCGGTCGCCGCGGGCGTGCCCCTGGGCCACGAGGCCCGGAAGCTGTGAATCGCCAGCCGCTTGGGCCTGGACCTCACGCTTCGCCAGCAAGACGGCCGCGCAAGGGTGCAGAAAATTCTTCCTGACACCTTTTCCTTCGGAGGTCGCTTAGCCATGCCAATACTGCTAGAATCGGCCTGGGGCTGGGAAGAGGAGCAAGCGCAGGAGGTCATGCCAAGACGAAGATCCACGGCCCCCGCCGACGAAGCAGCGGCCGCCCTGGGTACGATGCTCATGAATACCCCATTCTGGGTGGGGCCTCTGCTTGCCTTCGGAGTGTTTATCTTCCTCTCCGCTGTCGGTCCGGCGATCCTGGCCGCGGGCCCGGGTCAGGCCGGTGTTGTGTTCGCCCAGCTCTGCCACAAACTCGCTCCTCTCGGAGCGTTTCTAGTCCTGGTCATATGGGTGGGTGCCGAGGTTAAGAAACGCTGGAGGCGGAGGCTTCTGGACAGCCGGTCGGGCATCGACAGTCTCCGAGAGTTGACCTGGCAGCGGTTCGAGTTGCTCGTCGGCGAAGCCTACCGACGCAAGGGGTACGCCGTCGAGGAGACCGGCCAGGGGGGAGCCGACGGCGGGGTCGACCTCGTCCTCACCCGGGGCGGCGAAAGGGTCCTCGTCCAGTGCAAGCGGTGGCGAACCTGGAAGGTGGGCGTGGAGACGGTCCGGGCACTGTACGGTGTCGTGACTGCCGAGGGAGCCGACCGTGGGATCGTGGTGAGCTGTGGCCGGTTCACGAAGGACGCCCAGGCGTTCGCGCGCGACAAGCCGATCGAACTGGTGGATGGACCCACGTTGAACAGGTTGCTCGAGGCCGTCCGGGGCGGCCAGCTGCACGTCAAGGCCGGAGGGAAGCTAGCGCGTTCTCGTCCTGCCGTGGGCGGTGTCTCTTCGCTCACGTCAGCTGCGAGAACACCCACTTGTCCAAGATGCGGAGCAGCCATGGTCCTGCGCACGGCAAAGAGAGGCCCTAGGGCTGGATCGAGGTTCTACGGCTGCTCGACCTTCCCGCGGTGCCGGGGCACACGCGAAGCGTGATCGCAGACCATTGCGCGGGTGGAAAAGGTGTCAGGAAGAATTTTCTGCGCGTTTGCGTGGCCGTCCTCGGGGGCGAAGGGTGAGGTCCAGGCCCAGGCGGCCGGCGATGCGCCGCTTCCAGGCATCGTGGCCCAGGGGCACGCCGCGGACGACCGACTGGCGAACCGGTTGCAGCGCCGGCTCATCCATCGCCCGGTTGACCGCCGCCAGCCAGTTCCGCGGCCGGTCCACCGGCCAGGCCCGCAGCCAGCGGCGGAGCGTGGCCGCGTTGTTCCGCCGGGCCCACAGGCTGCCCCACCGCCAGGCTTCCGCGCGGTCCACCAGCCCGGCCCGTCGGGCGTTGGCCTCGACATAGCGGCAGAGCGTCAGGAAGTGCCCGTCCTGCTGCACCGGGAAGCTCTTGAACCGGCCCTGGTAGAGCGGCCCCTCCCCGGCCGTCCCGGTGTGGGCATGCCAGCGATGGGTGTGCGTGACCGCCACCCACTGCATCCAGGTGGAGAGGCTGGTCCGCTCGCCGGCCTCTACGACCAGGTGCCAGTGGTTGGGCATCAGGCACCAGGCCAGCAGCCCGGGCGCGTCGGGGCGGACCAGGGCCTCGCCCAGCACCCGCTCAAAGGCCAGGTAATCCGCGTCCTTCTCGAAGAGCGGCAGGCGCATGACCCGCCGATTCAAGACGTGGTAGACCACGCCTGGCTCCGTGATCCGAGGCGCCCGTCCCATGCCGCCAGGGTATCAAGACGCCTGGCGGCGTCAAGAAAATCTTCCTGACACCTTTTTCAGCCCCGCGGCTCCTGGATCACCGGAGCATTCTTCACGTCGAAGTCGCACCGGAAGCCCAGCTTCGCGGTGAACGCGCCGTAGTCTTCCAGGCGGGCACTGCCATCGTAATCCACCGTCACGTTCAGCATCATCGGGGTGCCCCACTCGGCGAAGGCGGAGGAAGCCGCGTCCCCCGTCTGGCCGATCAGTCCTGGCGGCAGGTAGGGAATGTCCTCGAACAGGCCCAGGTAGGCCCCGTAGAGCTCTTTATAGGTGATATGTATCGACCCTGCGATCCTCTCGCTGGTGCAGCCCTCCCCCGACTGCTCCCCGTAGCTGCTGCACAGTTCGAGGGTGCGGGGCTCGAGGGCCTGGGCGTACGCCACGATGGCGGCCCGCCTCCGTTCGGCGGGCCGGTCGAGCCAGCGACCCTCCTCGTCCGGCTCGTAGAACGACGCGCTGATGGTGAGCTCCTCGTAGGGGAAGAGGGTCACGCTGTACTCGGAGATGAAGGCCACGTCCTGGGCCGAGGGCTTCTTCCCGCAGATGTCCGACTCCGGGAAGGGATAGACTTGATGCCGGTACGTGTCGAACACGGACTCGATCTCGATCCGGTGGTGGTCGCAGTCCTCCTGTTCGGAGTAGATGCTCACCCAGGCCTCTTCCACCGTGGAGGTGGTGTAGCGCCGGTCGGCAGACTCGTCGTACTGCTCGCAATCATGCGTGTAGCTGCTCTCGGACATGGCCAGGTTGTCCGCACCGCGCGGTGACCAGACGATGTCCTGCGAGACCTGATCGTCGGCGGGCACGAAGGACACCTGTTCCTGGCTCCCGGCGAAGTGCCCGGCGTCGCAGATGGCAGTGAACTTGGGCAGGAAGCGATAGGTGTTATCGCAGCCGTTCATGGAGATGTTGACGTCGCGTTGGCCTTGCCAGTCGACCTCGATCCAGTCGGAGCTGCGCCCCGGCACCCCGAGACCGCAGACGTCCATGTCCAGTTCCACCTTGACCTCCACGGTCTGGTAGGTGCCGCCCGGCAGGTATTGCTCCGGCAAGGGCTCCTTCGAGAGGACTTCCTCGCAGACCGCGCTGGCCAGGTCGGACATGGGCCCCTGAATGCCCGGATGGCAGGCGATGTAGAGGGCCGCTCCAATGGCCGCACAGGGTACCACCGAAAGACCTTCGGTCCACAACGCCGAGTAGGTGGCGCAGGTCAGTGCAATCCCGTCGGCACCCATCTGGCTGATCCCCTCGCAGCCGAACGAGACCAGGAAGTCAACAACCTCCTCGCAGGGCACGTCGCGACACTTCAGGGGGAACCGGTACACGCCGGCCTGGCTGTCGTATTCCGGGGCCGTGTGCCGGGAGACCAGCCAGGGGACGGAGCGGCCACCCTTGCTGAGCATCAGCCGGGAAACGAGAGCCAGCCGGTCCTCGTACCCCGGGATGGGATCACCGCTGCAGTCCTTGACACTTACGGCGACGCTGCGCTCCCCGAAGAGGCACATCTGATCACGGCGCTGCGGTGAGGCCGTGGCTCGGGCCGACGCGGGCGGCGGGGTGGCATCGCGGTGCCGACGCCCTTCGACCCGTGGCCTCCCGGTGTCCCACTCGATGCCCGGGAACTCCTCGTCTGCCGAGAGCGTCGTCTGTTCGCCCGTCACGGTGTCCAGCACGGCCTGCTCGCGCCCGGCGGTCAGCACCCACGTGCCGTCGGGCGTCAGACGCGCGCCGGTCCAGACATCCAGGTGACCGCGTCTGCGCATCCAGCGCGGCTTC
>Ga0180432_10005515_pt1 | contig 16788 bp, 18 predicted proteins | sample SS_ome_10_FD_132414 | JGI IMG/M metagenome (GOLD analysis project Ga0180432, IMG submission 132414) | Hypersaline lake sediment archaeal communities from the Salton Sea, California, USA - SS_1_MS_2 metaG | ecosystem: Environmental > Aquatic > Non-marine Saline and Alkaline > Hypersaline >... | reverse complement strand
CCACGGAGTTTACGATTATCTATGACGAACCTGGTACTCAGCTGCTTGTGGACGATCCTCGTCTGGCGACCGTGAGTTACCATTTTGGCCGGATGGTGATCAACACAAGACGCCTCGGAACCGTTGAACTCAGACTCATACGAAAGAAAGGCGGTGAGGTCTTAGCGACGCAAGCCGTCACCATTGTCTAAACGATAGGAGACGTAACATGGCCGACTTCGCGACCCTCGTCACGCAGAGGTACCTGAAGCCCGCTGCGTACATCGGGCAGCTCATTACGCCAAACGGTGGTACGCTCACGGGCAACCCCCGTATCCCTCTTTACGTCGGGAAGGGCTCCCGATACATGCTGGCTCGGAACTCCGCCATTCGGCGGTCGTTTGTCTACGAAGAGCAGCTCGTTTTCCCCCTCGTAGCTCCCTTCGAGGCAAGTCTGGACTTCCAGTCCAATGGCGACAAGACCCGGGCTCGCATCTATACGTCGGGTGGGACGGAGGTTCCACAGAGTCGTTGGGTCTTCCAGACCGACGTCGTGGCAAACGACCAGATTTTGATCAAGGAGACGGAGTACGATGCGAACCTGACGTACTACATCGAGTACCAGAGCGTGGAACGTGACGTTCAGGACCCGATCCCCTACGAGGACATTCACCGTGTTCGCAAGGTCTCGGTCAATGTCGACCAGGAGGAGTTCGAGGAGTTCGTCGATTTCTATCTGCCCACGACCATCGTGGCCATGACCAGAGACCAGGCCACGCACGACATCTCGGCCTCCATGTCTGACATCGGTACAGCTGATGGTGTGTACAACGAGTACGTAGTTGGAAGTTGTTTGGCTGCAGCTTCCGACATGTCTTCGGACGCCCAAGGCTACATCGCGGGTGGTGAGCGTGTCCACTGGACAGCGGACACAACCAACGTGGTTACGGTTGCAGACGCGGTGTCTACCCTCCCCGAGGCAATTGCTTTGGCCAACGACCTCCGCACTCAGTGTCTAGCTCACTGGCTGGAGGGCGCCACCATCCACGAAGCGACGGACGTCACAAACACGATCACGGCAGTTGCCGCCACGGACCTTCCGTCTACGCAGACCCTGCTCAACGACATCCAGGCCATGTTCAACTACCACATCTCGGACGATGATAGTGGGGTTACGGGTCCTGGTACGTTGAACACACACTGGAGCAAGTACGACGTGGTCAACGCGTCTACCGCACCGGCTGCTGCTGACCTCGGTACGTCTATCACCCTGGCCAACGAGCTGAAAGCCCTGTACAACCTGCACATTCTCTACACGCAGGCCAAGATCGGGTTCGCTTCGACTTCCGCCTACAGCCACAAGTACAACCGTGAGTACGAGCTGGTTCTAACGGTGATCGGGGCCGGTCCCGACTACACCTTCCGGTGGCAGTCGGTTCCTCAGCAGCCTGGTTACGTGTTCGATTCCGGGGCCACGGTTCCTGACCCGATTCAGCCTCCGTACCCAACGGCTTTGGCGAACGACCCGGGCTGGGGTACGGTCAACACATTCACCGTCGACCCAGCAGTTCCCTCGTCTCTGACGCAGACGTTGGAAAACGGGATCGTGTTGGACTTCACGGACGCGGTTCAAGCAGGATCCATGCCTGAGTTCGTAGCGCTAGAGACCTTCTCGTTTACCGCCTACGGTCCCGGTCTCGTGGAGCTGGACGAGCGTCTAGGCGCCAGCAACCAGTTCACGGAGTACGCGGTCACCAAGGTCGTGAGTGGTGGTGCGACCACAGGTACCTTGGCGAACGCCACGACCAGCGTCTATACAGGACTCCGCAACCGGCACTTCCGTCTGGTGTGCACGGCTGCCGTTGCCGCAACCTCCGCCACCTTCCACGCTGTGGAATTCGGTGAGATAGAGGCGGGTGATACCGGCTTCTACGAGACCCTCGGTCCCTACACTCTCACGCCAGCGTCCCCCACGGCCACGTTGGACTTTGGTGTTGCCGTGACAGCTACCTTCGGAACGGGCTTCACCATTGGTGACGAGTTCCAGGTCACGGTCAAGGCGCCACAGCTCTTCTACAAGGCGCACGACAACCGGTACCTTCGGGTCCTGGTCACGGGCGTCACCGATAACTGGAGCGACCCGGCTGGTGTGCTTCCCCCGGGCTTCGGTTGGACCAACACCGTGGACCTCTACTGGGTCACCACGACCTACGAGGGAGGCTTCGGCACGGCCCAAGCTACCTTGGGTATGTCAGGAGGCAGTCTCCTGACCACAACCACTCCGTACGTGGACCTTGGCGACAACGTCATGTGGTGTGTCCGCAACATGTGGCCACGACCCCGCCACAGCAGCGCACGCGGTACGTCTCTGACAAACGACCGGCACGACGCGACCTTCACCCTCAACGGGACCATCGACTGGGACCTCCAGACACAGGTCACCGAGGTCGTGGACACGGACGACATTCAGCTCGACGGTCTGGGAAACGTCACCGGCGTTCCTGGGGTCTACTACTTGAGGCTGAACTACACGCCTCTGTCCATCAGTGCCGTGACCATGGGCGGTTCGCCGTTGGCCTACACCCAGGTCGGTAGCACGAACATCATCTACTTTGCGTCCATGCCCACGGCAGACGTGTCTGTCACGTACCGTCACCGAGGCAGCGAGCCGGACCCGGGTCAGGTCTACTACTTCACGGCGGAGTACCTCCGTCCCGACGAGTACTACAACACACCCATCCGGTTGGTAGGACGTGAACGGGCCAAGCAGTTCCTGGAGCCCATAGGCACCGACAACGACCTGGCCATCATGGCGCAGATCGCTTGGGACGCAGGTGGGGATGCGCTGCAGGCCATCTACATCGTCCAGGTCAAGGACTCGGACGAAGACGGGGTCTTTACCGACTTCGATTACAGCACAGGAATCACGGCTTCCGAGGACACGGACGCGTGTTCCGACTCCATTGTGCTGAATCGGTGGACTGTTCTTGCTGAGCACCTGGCTTCACTCGACCGCATGGCGGATCCGTTCTCCGGATTCACGCCTACCGGCTTCGGGAAGCGTTTGGGTTGGTTCGGGGCTCCTACCACGGTTCCGGTTGGTGACATGACAACAGCCGGGTCCCTGATCTACACGGCCAAGAACACGTTGCAAGTGTACGGAAACAGCCCTGCGCACGGCACGCGTATCCTGTTCGGTAGTCGTGAGTGCAAGACCACGATCCTGTTCGAGGACACGGGTCTCCAGCAAGAGGTCACGCTGGATGGGTCGTTCTTTGCAGGAGCCGTTGCTGCGTTGGTCGCGAGCTTCTCCGATTACGGACAGACCATCCTACGCAAGATCATCGGTGGTCTGGATGAGGTCGAGGTCTGGGACAACGCCACGGACAAGCTGTTAGGCGCGGCTCAGATCATCTACACGGAGAACGTGGGTGATGATGACAACCCGGTGTATCGGCTTGGTGAGAGCTTTACGACCGACAACTACGCCATCGACTTCCAAGAGATCTCGGCCATGACCCAGAAGCAGCAGATGGAGGTTGAGGTCAGGAACCGTCTTGACCAACGCACCATTGCCTACGTACCACGCACCCAGGCCGAGGGTGTGGCCTACGTCAAGGGTCAACTGGTTGCCGTGCTCAAGGAGCTGGTTGGTAGTGGGTACATCGCTCCCTACCAGGATGCGGACGGTAACGTGCGCAAGATCGACCCCAACACGGATGTGAAGGTAGCGATTCGGGAAGGCTCGAAGACCACCTACGACTACATCTACGCCGCGTGGCTCAGGTACCCGATCAAGTACGTCTTCGGTCTCTACACCATCGACACGAACAACTTCAGCATCGTAGCGTAAGAGGAGAAAACCATGGCGATAACAAATCCCTACCAGGTGAGTGTAGCTCCCCTGGACTTCTACGACGGCGATTTCGCAAAGGTCACGAAGTCGTATCATGGCATCTCGATCCTCAACAACGCGGGCTCGGAGGTGGGTCGAATTTCGGACTGGTCGTACAACGTGTTTACGCGTGACGTGTTTCACGTTCGAGAGCTTGGACGCTTTTCGTTCGGGCGTTACGTGGACGCCGTGCCCGGTCCCAGTACAGCCAGTTACAGCATCACGGTCACCAGGGCCGAGCTATGGGGCAACGAGTTCGAGCTGGCTATGGGTGAGACCCAGGCCTACGAAGACCTCGTGGACCAGGTGGCTCCCTTCCGACTGGTCGAGGTGCTCTACCGAGGCAACTCCGAGTACGAGCAGCATGAGTACGTCGGGTGTTGGTGGCGGGAGAAGAACATCCAAGGCTACACTGCCGACGGCAACGCGGTTGTCCAGGTAAACGGTGAGATAGCGTTCGTCAATAGAAGTAGATTATCTTAGCCTTGATTTCTTTTGGGGTTCGCTGTGGGTTTAAGACCCACAAACCCTAAACAAAATACCACCCCCTTCAACTCCACACACTTCCCGGCTCTACCTCTTGTCTAAAGACGTACAAGAAACCGTCTACCTACATCAGACAAGCAGGGAACAATCATGAGCAGACAACAGCACCGTGGATACCATCCCCTCGTAGACGAACTTCGTCGTAAGTTCGGACTGGACGCAAAGAAGCGCTACGTAGAGGAGAACGTCGACGACATGTTTTTCAGTCTTCGTCACGTGGGCGGCGACGACCTGATCTGGGCCACCACGCAAGAAGCAGCCGTAAGCGAGTTCGGTCGGCAGATGTGTATCTCCGCTATATGCGTAGCTGCCATCAACGACGTACCTATCTACGAGGCTATGCAGGTCGAGGGCGTGGCCAACTTCCCCATCTCCGACGTCAAGTACCCACCGAAGGCCATCCGTTTCGCGGCCGCCTCTCGTTTCCTCCAGTTTTGCCTGAGTGAGCCTGGTATGGAGTCGATTCTCTTGGGTGTGAATCAGTTGTACTCCGTGCACTTCGACCTGGCAAACCGTCACTCGATCCCGACGTTGGACGGGGAGAAGGTGGTCTTCCAGTGCCCGAACGACAACTTCAATTCGGAGCTGGTTCCCCGCGTCGACCCCAAGACCAAAGAGGTGTTGCCCTACCACTGCATGCTGTGTGGGTCCGAGTTGATGGCCACCCGCAAGTTCGAGGCAGGTGAAAACCCTTTCGCGCAACCGAAGACGACCCCGACCTCGCCCAGCGGGGATACGTCCTCGCCAAAACCGGAGTAATGCCGAACGACCCGTTGTTCCTCCAGCTTAGCGAGGAGGAGCTTGGGTTCATGGCCTATTGGCACAGGAAGGTAGAAACCAACCAGCTGGATGCGTTGGCCGAACTGCTTGGCGTCCGTTTCCACAGGTCGGACTTCCAAGGAAAGAAGAACTCGAACGTACCTAGAGACACGGTCACGATCCCCTTGTCGTATTTGATGGGGGTCAACGACGTGCAGAAGCTGGTAACCGACCTCTTCAAGAAGATCCCGCCCCTGAATGGTCCGCACCCAACAACTCCTCAGGGCGCGATCAACATGGGTGATCTGGACCTGGACGAATACTTCCAGCTGCGTAAGGATTTGGGTATTCCGGTGCAGATGCCTGAAGGAAAGTCACCACTCTCGTCTAAGGGACATGCCGAAGGACCTCCCGCAAGTGGACCTAGCGCAAGACCTGGACCCGAGCCCCCAGCACCCGTAGAAGACTCAGCACCTTCGGACCTACTGAACATGTTGGTGGGGCGGGGTGATTAGTTTTTACCCGAGCTACCAGCGTACAGGTGACTGACCATGGCCGATCTTCGCCCCGACAAACCTATGGAGGATGTGCTCGGCACACCTACCAGTTCCGACACAAGAACCCTGGCCCAGAACCTTCGGAAGATGGAGAACAGTTGGGGTAAGGCGTCTTTGGCGCTGGAGAAGTACTCCAAGATCGCGGAGAAGCGCAAGGTGCTCTCCGAGAAGGAGTTGCAGTCCCTAAACGACATTGTGGGCGCGGTCGAGAAGACGGTTGCGGGCTACACGAATCTCAGCAAGGCCACTCAGGACTCAACCAAGAGCACGGAAGAACACACCAAGGCCCTCAAGAACGCGGGAAAGGAAACGGAGAAGACCGGTAAGGAGCAGGAAGCCCTGTCGAAGAAGATGGGCAGGTGGGCAGAGACCGGGTGGGGCAAGGCCAAGAACTTCGTAGGTAAGTATGGAGAAACGCTTGCAGCGGGAGCTTTGACGGCAAAAGCAGCTACCTTGGCCTTCAACAGTTTCAGTGACGCGTTCAACCAACACCTGCTCTCAGGTGCCAAGTGGGATCAGTCCTTCTCCTCCATGCTGGACACGACGTGGCGGGTCAACGCCGTCATGGGTGAGAGCGCGGTTCTTGCCGTTCAGTACGGCAAGGGCTTGGAGGAAGTTCAGCAGATCGCCAAGCGTATAGGAACGGGTGTCGCACGTGGCTCGCTTCTGGCTGAGGGCGGCGAGAAGAAAATCACCCGCTTAACAGAGGCAACCCTCCAGTTCAAGCGTGATCTGATGCTATCTGACGAGGAGGTCGGGGCCTTCTTCGAGCAGCAAGCGTTTAGGTTCGGGAAGTCCGAGGAACAGTATACAAGCAGCCTGGCTATGATCCGTGCGGCGGCCGAGGCCAGCAACGAAATGTTTGGGCCCGGCCAGGGCCTCTGGGTCGATCAGATGGCCCAACACATCAAGTCCCTGACCGTAGAGAGTCAACACTACTCCCAAAACACTGACCTGTTCGTATCCGCATATCAGCGGGTATTTGACACGGTGAAGGCGGGTACCAACAACTTCTCGCTTGCTACCGAAGCCGCGGAGAAGTTCACCAAGGCCTTGTCAGCTCCTCCTCCGTGGATCATGACCAAGGTCGGCCAGAACCTGGTCAAGGACGCGCAATCAGATTGGTCGGCCTTCTCCAAGACCTTGGGTGATGTGAGCCCTGACGTCAAAAAGCAGATCAAGTCCATCGTCGACTCCATCGGAATCACGACCAGTGAGTATCAGGCGGGTCAAGCGATGATGGAGCTTGTGGGTCAGGAGTCCATCGGACTCAAGGGCGTGTTCGGAACGCTTCAGGGCCTGGTCAAGGGCGGAGGTGCCGGGGGAACTCAGCTCCTCACCAGCATGTTCGGTATGAACTACAATGAAGCCATACAGACAGCTGACCTGGTTCGTAACAATGACTTCTCGGCCTTCGCCGATATGGTGAAGAAGACGAAGAAAGACACGAAGCCCGTGGGTGGTCAGGACATGTTCAGCACAGGCGGTATGATGCAGATGGCCAGTGGTGGTCTCACGACCCTTGGTAGCATCGTGAAGTCTCCCTTCGAGGACCTTCGGGCGTTGGGTGGGATCATTCCCATGTTGATGATGGGCGGGGCCGTGCGTAAGAAGTGGCCCAAGTGGAAGTCTGGGCAAGGTCTCCTTGGCCGGTTTTTGGGACCGGGCGCCGCAGCCGCGGCCTCAGGGGCAGGAGGTGCAACTGGAGGTATTGGTGGCGGGACGAGCTTGGGTGGAGTAGTGCCTGTGTCGTCATCGGACATGAACATTACTACGGCCACGATCAATATATCCTCGGCTTCTGTCCAGGGCCTTGGTGGTGTTGGTGGGGGAACCGTCGGTAAAGGCGGAGGCTACGTTCCTGTGGGAGGAGGGTACATTCCAAGTGGCGGCGGAGGCAAGAAAGGCTCCAGCATCTTCGGTCCCAAACCCGTTCCACGTTTAGGGTCTGGTTCCGTCAACCCAAACGTGGCGGGAAAGTGGGTCAACGTCGGAGGTAAGTTACACCACGTCCAAGTCGGGGGCAAGATCCCCAAGGTCGGGATGGGGACCAAGATCAAGGGCTTCGGTAAGAAGGTCGGAAAGGGGATGAAGGGCAAGGGTGGAAAGCTAGCTGCTATCGGAGGTCTTGGGATTTTGGCGTCTATGGCGTTTGGGGGAAGCGACGCGGAAGCCGGAACGCCTACCGGGGACGGCACCATGTTTACGGACCCCACTGACTACCTGGACACTGACTACCTGGCAAAAGACGTTCAACAACTCGCAGCAGACAGTCCATATCTCGACGCCCTGACGTTTGGTTACGGTTCGACAGCCACGTCTCTCATTGCCTCGGGGATCGCGGGAGCCAGCAAGGTCATGAAGGGCAAAGGCGTCAAGAACTTCGATCCGGGCAAGTCATTGATGGACCTCCAGATAGCCCAGGCCAAGAAGAACATTCAGGCAGAGGTTGCCAAGAACGTGGGCGCTATTACCGCTGTGACACCTGAGGCCCTCAAGTCCCTGGAGCAGAAGAACAAAGCTCTGCTCCAGGGAGGCACCTTCGGCACGAACAACATCAAAATGCCGATGAAGATCGAGCCCAACACCGGGAACATCATCCTTCAAGGAGGCTACGGAGAAATCGTGAAGATGGAGGGGAAGCGGAAGTTATTGGGGGCGAAGTAGATGGCGAGGAGGAGAAAGCCCAAGACCTTCGTCTCGTGCTTCGTGCACGGATCCGAAAAGCGTATGTTGCGTAGTCAGGCCCACAGTCACCACGTCATCATGCAGGCACGGGGAGGAACAGACCACTCCCAGGTCTACTTGTGCCCGGACTGTCACACCACCATTCACCGGCTCATAGAGGCCGAGGAGCAAGGCAACAAAGGTGACATGGTCTCGTTGCTGGAGATGTACACCGACGACCAAGCCCGTCGTCTCCTGGAGCTGGCCCGTGAAGGTCACAAGACCATTGAGGCGGAGGATTCCGTTGAACGTCTGATATCTGTGAAGCTCCCGGCCAAGGCCGTGGAGGCGTTGAAGCGTCTCTGCGCAGGTAAGAAGATCCGCAACCGTCAGATCGGTGTCTCTCGGTACGCGTCCATGATCATCCTGTCCCACCTGGCTCGAAATGGCGTCGAGTTCTGAATTCTGTTGACGCCGTCTTTCTTTTAGTGTTAGTGTGTTGCAATACAGTGTATTAGAGGTGTATTGACATGCTACTGAGAAAGATGGGGATCTTCGGTTGGGAAGACACCGAGGTCCCGGTTCTGTGCTCGATAGTCGCGGGCAAGCCTCTCCTTATGATAGGGGCACACGGAACGAACAAGACCGATGGAGCCAAACGGCTGGCCCAAGTGTTTTTGGGCCAAGACACCAATTTCCAGAAGTACGACACCCATCTGATCAACAGCGACGATCTGGTAGGTATCCTGGACGCGTGGAACAAGGACCCGACCCAGGCTCTGGACTATCGCCCCACCATCTACTCCCTGTGGAACAAGGACGCAGTGCTCTTTGACGAGTTCGCGCTCGGTAGCCCTCGGGTACAGGCCCGGGTCCTGGAGGTGATCCGGACCAGAGAGGTGATGGGGCGTAAAACAGGACTCAAGCTCGTGATGTGCAGCGCCAACCCTCCAGGCCAGTACGACACGACCTATGTAGGTCTCCAGACCGCGTCGAGGTTGGTGTGGGTGAATGTGCCGTCGTTGGACACGTTGCAGCAAGACGACGTAACGAGAATCCTCAACAGCACGAACCTAGACCCCTTCACAGACGAGGTGCAACTCAAGAACATCGAGGAAGCTCGTGTCGTGTTACGTGGAGCCCGTGACCGATTCGTTTCCGGACCTAGGTCAGTGAACGCGGCTCTGGGCCACATTCTGGTCTCGTTGGGTACGGAGCTGACCAAGCACGTAACGTACTCTGCACGGCAACTCAAGGACCTCAGGGACCTATGGTTTGCGTATAAAGCACTCCGTGACTCTGGGTATAGGCCCAAGGTCTCGGAGTTGGATGATTTAGTCCTGCTCGTCCAAAGCACCATACCCGAGCTGTCCGGCATGGTCAAGGTGAGCCAGTCGTTCCGTGCGTCTGAGACCCAGGACGCGGTCTACACGGTCCTCACGTCCGTCAACCTGGACACCAAGTGGTTGTTTGTCGGGACCTTGGCCGAGATCCTGCAGGTTCGATCCGAAGACATCAAGAACGATCCTAAGGCCTGGGCTCACTTCGTGCTCAAGGCGCTTGAAGACGTAGACTCGAAACCCTGGGCCCGTTCCGTTGTCAAACGGATCAAGGAAGCTCAGTACGACTTGGCTTCGTGCCCGGACGAGATCCGGGCCATCTTGGCCAAGATCACGACCGACACATGGAAGGCCCTGACCCGACTCGATCCCGGGTCCGTGTTCCGACCCTCGACATTCGACAACGAAGTACGGCGTGTCGTGGGCGCGGAAGCTCAGCGTGTCGTGGCCAAAAAGCCTGTAGCCGCAACCGTCTGGAGGACGAAATGACGACACCTGTACACATCGACCTGATGACCTACGACGACCAGATCATCTTCTCCAGTCTGTACATCTACCTAACTGAACACGGCAACGACCCGTACATCAAAGGCAGTCAGAAGCGTGCGTCCAAGTTCCAAAACACCAACAACCGAACGTGGATGTTCACCCACGTGCCTCTCACCGAGGCATCAGGCGACATGATGATCTCATTCATCTCCCCTGATTCCAGCGCCATAATTCTGTACCACACACTTAGTGGGGTTACCCCGGTAAAGACCATGATCCCAATGGAATCATACTTCCGCACAGGCATCTCCCTCCCAGCATCAATGTCGAAACACACGTTCAAGAACTGCGTCAGTTTGGGGAACTTCCCTCCCGTAGAGACCATCACCGTCGATCCTACCTACGAATTCCTTGACAGTCTCCGTCTACTGCCTATAATGGTTGGTGCCGTCATCGCCACCATCTAAAGTCAGGGGTTTTCATGTCACTAGCCATGATCTCAAAGAACGTGGATCGTCTCCCTCGTTCAGCGCGTACTCGTGTCTACCGTGCGTTTTTTGCTTACCTGTTCTGTCGGATCAATGCTGCAACCCTCAATAAGCGGTTGTCTTTCCTTCCACGTGCCATCAAGCAGGACATCATCGACCAGAAGATCGAATTCTTTGACAAGTCTACATACACTACCCGACTACACAGGGCCGTGGTCGAGTACCGAGATACGGGGAACCTGTTGAGCATTGCGTCCAGATACCAGGTTCCTGCCAAGGACATAAAGCTCGTAGAGTTCTACGTCCCCTTGGGCAAAATTGGGCGCATCTTCGACCGACCCCAATGGGACCTCAACGAACACCTTCACCATCTACAACGACACGCTAAGAAGATCGTGCATAAAGCTCGGTTCTCCTGGATGTACGATCAGTCTCACGATGCCGAGGATGCGCTACAGGAGGTGTTGACCGAGGGCATTAGGGTGTGGAAGCTGTACTCGAATCGAGAGCACCTGACCCTGCTCTTCCTCCTCAACAAAGTCCGTCTGTCCATGTCCAACCACATACGACGTAGTATCGACTACTACACGGCAAAGAAGCGTGGGCGTCTTCGATCCTCTTCCGACCCGAGACGTGAGTTCGAGGCCCCTGTTGTGTCGTTGTCCGCGATTCCCGACCGTGTGGAGTGTTCGGTGGCTCCTGTCCGCGTCCCCCCTAAAGTCCTGCAGAAGGCCCTTCGTCCTTCCAACGGACCCAAAGTGCGTCAGTGTGTACGAGCCCTAATGGGTATGGTACCGGCGTTTGACCGGTGGTTGGTTTTGACCAAGCACCGGTCTCCAGACTCCATACCTCTTCCGACCTTGACCCGGTTCGCTGCCGAGTGGTCCGGAATCAGAATCAAGGACGTCAGAGCAAAGCTAAGACCTCTGTATCATGACGTTTTTGGTATACGAAACGACGAAGACCGTTTATGCGTTATGTTGTAGACGGTATCGATCAACTGTCTAAGGAGACAAGAGAATGGTCACTTTCATCTTCACGGTGCTTATGCTTCTGCCACCAGGCGGAGAGCAGGTTCTGCACCAAACCATCCAGCCTTTGGAGTCGGGGTTTCACCAGACCCTCCTCTCCAAGCACTCGTTGCTGGGTGACGCAACCGCCTACCTGAAGCTCGCCAACATCACAGATATAGAGGACCAACACGCGGTCCACGAACTGCTTGGCTACTGGTCCGCCAAGATGAACCACACGTGCTCCCAGCACCCAACGTCCGCCGTGTGTGAAACCAGCTTCCTCGACCTTGTGACCTACGCCATTTGGATCGTGGAGCACAGCAAGATCGTCACGGTGAAGGTTGGGTGGCGAGAACACCACACAACCGTAGACCCGTTGATCGTGGCGGCGATCATCTGGCACGAATCGAAGATCCTGGCCCACGCCGTGGGACCGAACGGGAGAGACAGCGGGTTAATGCAGGTGTGCGACAAGTACACGCCGTACACGAGCCAGGAGCTACTCGATCCCGAGACCAACATCAAGGTCGGGATCGGGTCCCTAGGCTTCTGGAAGACCCGTCCCAAGTTCAAGAAAGACTGGCTTGCTCACTACGCTGATGGCGTGTACCTCGGAGTCCGAGGTCTCGGGTTCCAGATGTGGGTGCATAAGCAGGTGAATCAGTGGCGACTGGCTCAAGAGACTGGGACCTACGGAGATCCCGCGGGCTGATTCAGATCCCAACAACGAACAAAGGGGACCCCTCGTAGGAAGGGTCCCCTTTTCTTGCTGTCCTCGGTCTCTACTTGCTGTAGTGGTGTTCTCTGTACTGATTGAGCACGCAGTGTTTGTGCCCCCAGGAACTCATGCCCCCGGAGTACGTCCAGAACAGCCCGTCATCGTCACGGACCAGACACTGGGTAGCACAGTGGTAGGTCGTGTCCGTAGGCTTCCCACAGACCTCACAGGGCCCGAAACGGGAAGACCCCGCGTTCTTAGCCTCTAGGAGCCGGGCCACGTATTTGCTGACTTGAACAAAACGGGGACCCGGGTCCGGGATCTTGTCACTGTCGTGGATTGTGGGTCGGTCTTGGTTTTTGATCATGATTCGGTCTCCACGAGCTTGAGGCTCTTGTTCTCCGGGAGCAGTCCTCGTATGGTCTCGACGCTGTCATACAGCTCGTGTCTCCACTCCAGGCTCTGCTCATCGCTGTCGGTGAAAGCGACCTTGCACCACAACCCGTTCACGTAGACCACGGTCACGGTGCCCCTGCGTATGGCCCGACCTCGGAAGTTGGCTTCGTCCAAGTCCTTCTGGTTACCGTAGTAGACGGAGAAGACCTCGTCCCCCACCTCATGATCGGGGACCTTGTAGGCACGGGCGTCTGCGCGGTTCCACTTCTGGACCGTCATCCGTTTCTCTTGGCCGTACTTCTTGTGGAAGGGCTTGACCCGGAACTTGATGTCGGGTCCCTTACCCGAGTGTCCCCGGATCTCGGCAATGAGACGCGTGGTCATCGTGGCCGGATCGAAGTGACCGCCTCCCAGTTCCGCAACCAGGTTGCCGACGAACTCCCGGTAGGCCAGCCGTCCCTTGTACTTGGAGTCCGCGTTCTCCGGGAGCTTGGAGACCCGAAGGCCTTTGGTCTTGAGTATGCGCTTCACCTCGGGTCGGGTGAAGTCAATGTCCCGCAGGACATCCAGAGGATCTTGGACCTTGGTCAGGACCTTCTTGTTTACTGCTTGCTTACGCGGCGCCATGGTCGGGCCTCCTTTGGGTTTGTGGGCGGGGGAACCACAGGCTCCCCGTACCTCTGTTCGAATATCTTTCTTGCGTGGTCCTCGAACGGTCTCGACTTCTTTTTGTCGTACATGCATGTGACGCGCGATCTCCTCCTTGGCCAGCCTGGCATTCTCTTTCTCGATCTCGAACGTGCTTTTGGTGGGCTTCACGGTCTCAAGAAGGGGTGTGTTCGGTGCTTGAGTCCTCATGAAGAGCAGGACGCCAAGCACCACAACACAGATCCTCAGCTCGATTACGGCTGCAAGCCTAGTCTCTCCTTACTGGTCGCACAGGGGGATGTAGATGATCTGGGGCTCGTCGCCTTCCCAGTCATAGTTCACGGTGCGCTTGAGCCCACAGGCCTCGCACGTCCACTCCACATACATATCATTGACGTTGGCATCGTCGTGAACGTGCTCACGGTGTCGGCTCTGGCAGGGAGGCTCTTGGGCATGGACCAAGATCTTGACCGTCCGGACCTCGTCGAGCTGTACGGCGCGGTCCCAGGTCAGGTTGGCGGGCCAGACTCTGATGTCCAGGATCTGGTCTTTGAGTCGGTCACCCCACTCACCACTGTCGACGTACTCCTGGGCAGCTGCCTGCTGGTCGTCTGCGATCAGCGTGTACTCGGGGTAGTGGACTTCGCACTGACCAGCGTGGTCGAGACACAGACCTTTGTTCAGAACACGGTCGAAGTCGTGGTAGGTAAACTCTTCGATGGTAACGCCGTTCAACGTGCTGAGGATGTCGTCGGTGTAGTCGGGGTTAGGCGCACTCAGAACCCACTCACTGGGCGGGAAATCTTGGAGCATTTCGTACACGTCGTCGACCAGGTAGTACCCCCACTGTACCAGCTCCTCACCGATCTTCACCATGTTGCTCCGGAACTCGACTTCGACCTCCGGGTTGTTTATGTTGGCGCAGCTCTTGATGTGGTCTTGCTTGGCTTTCAGGTCCATAACATTCTCCCGTTTATACGTGGTTATGCACTGTACTGTACTGTACTGTACTAGACGATGCGCCGGAGGTCAAGAACAAACTCTGTCCTTGGCCCCCGAAACCCAGGCTAGTACTCCCAAGCCAACATGACGGTCATGAGCAGGTCGATGCCTTCCTGACCGTTGTAGTTGTCGATCTTCCAGAAGCACTTCTCACCCTCGACGGTGAAGGTGCCGAAGTCATGTTCCCCGTACGGGTCGTTGTCTTCGGTGAAGTCGTCGAAGGCCGCGACCTTGTTCAGAGCCACGACAACCGCAGCATCCCCAAGGCCCAAGATTCCGGGGGTCACGACCAGACGGTTGTTGCCCGTGGTGGTTTCGGGAATGCCCTTGACCAGACCCTTCCTGAATGCGTCGTACCGGCTCGCGATTTGTTCTCTACTCATTTCATTCTCCCGTTGTGTGATGTTTGTTCTTGATTTGTGTGCTCTACCCGGAAAAGGCCACGACACTCGGTCCGTTGCCCTCGATTCCTTCATCGATGGAAACCATGGTCGTGTGGCTGTACCTGCTGATGTGCATGCTCAGCTCTCGGTCCACGATCCCGGGGTTCTTGGCCCTGTCGTAACGGTCTTGGTCCGTAGGGGGGTTGATCTGGAGGAAGACCTGGGGCCTGGTGTCAAGGTCGAACCTGGTGTCTGCCCCCAACACTACCCGGGCACAGAAGTCGGAGAGTCCCCAGGCTTCGAGATCGTCCGACAGCTTGATGCAGAGGACAGAGTCCCTGGATTCGAATCGGTAGTACCGAACCCCGGTCTCGGGCCTTCTGTTGGGGTCTATGGTCGCTACCGACCGGATCATCCTCAACGTGCTACCTCTGACCAGGGCCAGAGCTTCGTGCTTGAACTGTACGTGCCACATATCGTTCTCCTTGATCTGTTGACGTTGCTAAACATGCGCCCCCGGACCACAAACAGAGTGTGGTCCGGGGAAACGTGGCTAGCAGAGCCTAAAGTTTGACGTTAGATGCCGTTCGGCTTCAGAACGGGATGTACAGGTCGCTCATGGATTCTCCTTACCTGTTGTCGGGGTGAAAGTGCGTGCTGTCCTTGGCGCCCATGCTGGAAGCCATCTCGCAGCAAGTACACTGCGTGAACCACCTCCGCGTTCCGGGGCGCCAAGAGATTCGGTACTCTTGAGGGGACATGGTACGGAAACAGTCCCTGCAAACCCCACAGAAGGTGCGAGAGAACACCTCACTACGCCCTTCTCCCCGTATTTCACTGTACATGCCTCGGCTCTTGACCGTGACCGTCGTACCGTCTTCCTTGCGCAGAACCAGGTCACGACGCTTGGGCGTGACCCGGAGCACCGTAGCTTCCTCGTCGTTGATCCTGAGCTTCGTTCCCACAAGCTCGTCCAGCTTGTCTTTGAAGTTGGTCTGGTTATTGGGATGCGCGCTCATCGCGTCCCAGGTCTCACCCAACGTAAGCCCATGTGCTGGGCTCCGGTCCATGATTGCTCGGCAGGGGTCGTCTTCGTACTCGTGGTAGTACATTGTATATCTCCGTTCGTGAGTTGGTTTTGAGGAGGTTCCACACCGGGACCCAAGCACGTCAGGTCCCGAGATTGAATCTACTCTTCGTACTCTTCCAAAGCTGCTTCGTACTCGTCCATGGCCGCGAAGGCCAAGGTCTCTATCCGGGCAGTCTCCGTGTTGTGAGCATCGAACCGTGCTTGAATCGCGGCCCGTTCATCATCAGAGACCGCGGTCTGTAGGGCGTATCTGTAGTCGTCATCGAGCATCCTCAGCTCCCCCAGCTTATGGCCAAGGTCATAGGCTCTTTTCTCTAAGGTCTCTATGGTCATGGTGTGTCTCCCGTGTTTGTGTGTTCCCTGACTCGCAAATACAGTATAACACAACATACCACACACAACAATCCTTATGATTTCAACGGTTTACGCACCAAAATAGGGTGTATTTTGCGGAATTACTTAGTGATATTCAGGGGTACCGCGATTTAGGGCCTGGAATCAACCCGACTTATTCCTCTATGTAGTCAGGAGTTCGACAGCCCACAAACCGCAGGCAAAACCTCCGCTCACCACGTATCTGGGCAGTCACCACAGACCAGTTGCTCAACCAACAGCTCTCGAACAGAAAGTCCTCTGCTGTGGATATAGCGGCGTTTCTGTCTCCTACCGTAGTCAGGTGGGTTTTGGTGACTGTGGTCTCCGCTTCGTAGTCGGTACGTACTAGATCCACGGTTCGGGATCTGACGAGATGGTTAGAAGGTCGGTCACCTTCTCTATAATGATGTCTGTTCGCTGTGCGCATACTACCTCCGTACATG
>Ga0180432_10005513_pt1 | contig 16799 bp, 19 predicted proteins | sample SS_ome_10_FD_132414 | JGI IMG/M metagenome (GOLD analysis project Ga0180432, IMG submission 132414) | Hypersaline lake sediment archaeal communities from the Salton Sea, California, USA - SS_1_MS_2 metaG | ecosystem: Environmental > Aquatic > Non-marine Saline and Alkaline > Hypersaline >... | reverse complement strand
GGTGCCGGCGCCGGCCAGTTTTGCCATCTCCGATTTGTCAGTTACTCCGAGTGAAGTTAACCTCACCGAGCCAGTTACCATTTCAGCCATGGTTACCAATACCGGAGGCAGCGAGGGAAGTTATACTGTTGTTCTAAAGATAGATGGCGCTGAAGAGGTTAAAAAGGAAGTGGCTCTCGGCGCTGGAAAGAGTGAGACGGTAACCTTCACCGTAGTGAATGACACAGAGGGAAGCCACGCTGTCGACGTCAACGGCAAGGTTGGACAGTTTACGGTTATCGCTCCACCACCATCGACACCGACACCAGCAGCAGCACTGCCGGTCCAGCCACCAACTAAATGGCCGCTCATCGGCGGTATTATTGCTGGCTGTGTTGTTGTTATTGCCGGGCTAATGGTGTACTTCTTCGTGTGGCGAAAGCGTAGCACACCTTTGCCACCATGAGTATAAGTATCTTAAGAGGCAGACGATTCATCAACCTTATAATAATGCCTAGAATACGTGGTTTAGATATCAAAAGCTTACATTGTGACCTCCGGGTAGTTCAGCCCGCCCGGCACAGTCCCTTATCATTTGCCACGCCCGATGCCGGTTAAGGCCCAAGAGAAGCATAGAGTCATCGTGAGAGGTTGCTTGATTGCTGTCAATATGGTCTCTCAGCATTTCAAGGGTATCCCTGCCGTACTCCGGGAAACCTGGCAGCTCCGCGATATTTCACGCTCGTTGATACCGCAGTCCAACTTTAAACGTAGAATCTCTTTGATCTTGCGCACGGACAATCTCCTGTTGGCCATGAATCACCTCCACGGTGATTCTATGCCTTTATCTTGTCCGATGCTTCTCCGATAGGGGCGGCCGATTTGCTCCGAAAGCCTGGCTGTTTTACTCCGAAAAATGCAGTAACATAGAAACGGCTGATTCCAGAATCCTCTTTAATTCAGCAAGGTACTTTCTCCACTCTTACTCTAAAAAGGCACAATAATCAACATCGGCTTGAAAGGAGCCAGCAAATCGGTCTTAGCAGTAATCGTGACTTTAGTAGAGGTAGTAACTTGCTCAAAGCTTCGGCTCAGAGTGATTAGGCAGAGAGGTTACTTGGGCTTCAGGGCACTGGCGAAATAGCTAGTGCTTTTGTCGTTAACCAGTATTTCGGTAAATCCAGCCGCGGACAGCATTGACCTCACTTCATCGGTACCAGGAATGGTGTCATTGCACACAGCATCGATGTGGCTATGAATGTTGTTGATCTCGACCCGACTCTTGGTATGGCAGATTGATAGCCGGCCGCCACGTTTGATGACACGGCATAGTTCAGCGAGAGCTCTGGGCTTGTCCTGGAAATGTGGAAAGCTGGAATAGCAGACAACAGCATCAAAGGTTTCATTATCTAAGGGTATATCCATTACATCGGCACAGAGGTAGTCGATATTGCCGGTATAACCTTTGGACTGGGCTCTGGTTAGCATTTCCTCGGCAATATCTAATGCTACTATACGTCCGTTATTGCCAATCTTCTCCAGGATGAAGGGAAGAAAGACACCGGTACCGGTGCCGACGTCAAGCGCTGTGGAGCCGGACTTTAGATTCAAGCGTTTAGCCATTCGCTCGAGTTTGGCGGTGTCCTTTTCGGCAACGGTTTCATCCCAGACGGCAGCCTTCTGATTAAAATATTCCCTGAGCATTATCATTCCTCCGAGACCAGTTTCTCTTTCAGTCTTCTGACCTTCCTCTTGGGGGAGAAAACAGCGGCTAGCATAAAGATTACTGAAGAGGTAACTACTATAGTGGCACCACTGGGGATATCGAAAAGATAGGAAAACAAGAGCCCTACCCAGCCGGAGAGAACACCGAAACCGGCCGAGAGAAGAAACATTTGCTTCATGCTGTAGGTGAGCTGGTAGGCGGCGGCGGCTGGATTCAGAATCAGGCTGAAGATAAGGAGTCCGCCGATAGACCGCAATGATGCAGTAACGGTGGCCCCGGTCAAGAAGAGGACACCATACAAAATCAGCGTGGCCGGCAAGCCCACCGAGAGAGCGATGTTGCGATGAAAAATGGTAGCCTGGATTTCCTTAAAGAAGATAAGAACCAACCCGACGACAGCAGCAGCCACTATCGCCAGAAGGATAATGTCGCTTCTGGTATTGGTGAGAATACTGCCCCATAGCAGTTCCAGTGCTCCTGATTTGGTGCCGGGCATCAGCCCTATAAAGAGGAAGGCGATCCCCAGCATGAGAGAAAAGATAACCCCCAGCGTGGTTTCCGGACTAAGCTCACCACGGTCAGCAAGCGGGCCAATGATGGCAGCGGCGAGAAGGCTAAAGGCAAAGGCACCGATGAGAGGATTGAAACCCAGCCACAATCCAAGTAGGGCACCGGCGAAGGCAGAGTGTGACATGGCGACACCGATGAAGGGCATATGCATTAGCACCACGAAGACACCCACCGTAGAGCAGGCAATACCACCGAGAAAGGCAGAAAGAACGGCATTCTGCATGAACTGGTAACCAAATATTTCCAAGCTAAGACTCCTTCATGTGTATATGGGGTCGCCGCTCCTCAACCACCGGTGCGGGCATGTCATAGAGACGACTGAGACTATCGGTAGAGATAAGTTGGTCTGGCGTTCCATCAGCCAGAATGAGTCCATCCTTCATCAGCACCACGCGGTCACAGGTGTGGGGAAGAGCATCCAGGTCGTGGGTGACAAATAGCGTGGTCAGGTTCCGGGAATCATGAATTTGCTTGACCAGTTCCAGTATCTCCGTTTGTGCCTTCCAGTCCAGTGAGGCGGTCGGCTCATCAAGGAGAAACAGCTCCGGCTCCTGTGCTAGACAGCGGGCGATGGCTACCCGCTGTTGCTCACCGCCGGACAGGTGCCCGATGGGTCGCCGGGCAAGGTGGGTCATACCGACTAACTCCAGCACCTCGTCCACGATTTGCCAGTCATGCTTACCAGGCCTTCTAAACACGCCCAGCACACCGTAGCGACCTATCATGGCCACCTCACGGACATGCATGGGCATGCGTGGGTCTATATTCTCGACCTGAGCAACATAGCCAACTTTTTTTCTCAGGGAATTACCGTTGCCCCGAGTAAGAGTATTCCCGAGAACCGATACGCGTCCGCTGAGTAGCTTGCCAAGGCCGTTAACTATGGTTAACAGCGTAGTTTTGCCAGCACCGTTAGGGCCGATAATACCGACAAATTCGCCGGGTTCTACCGTCAGCGATACACCACGCAGAGCCACGTCCTCTCTGTAGGAGACGACGGCATCCTTAATGGTTATTATGGGAGTTCGCATTTCATTGCCCTACTTCTCACCTGATGTCCAACTACTGAGATATCGCCCCCAATATTCGTGCAACGTTCTCGTCAATGGTTTTCTCCCATGTCTCGGTATTATCAAAGCCGCCGGGGAAATTAGAGAGAATTATCCTGGCACAGCCGAGCTCTTCGGCCAGCCCTGCCCCGGCATCCTGGCCACTCTGCAGGTTATCAATAATCAAGGTGACGTTTTCTGCTTTAGCCGTGTCCACCAATTTTTTAACCACCTGTGGAGTAAGTGAATCAGGTCTGCCGTAGAAGGTGACAACATTGAGACCAACCCAGTTGAGAAATGCAGCCTGCATGCCAGAGCAAATGACATTAACATTGGCAAGGTTTTCCTCGGCCAGTCTACCCTCTATCTCAGCTCTTTTAGCCTCAACTGTATTTTTGTATTCAGCCGCCGAGGCTTGATAAGCGCTACTATTTTCAACATCTACCTGGGACAAGGCCGCGGCTACTCCATCAGTTGCATTTTGCTGGACTGAGGGTACCATCCAGTTACTCTTAGGGTTACTTGGTATATCAAGCGAAATCACAGTAAGGTCTGGGTTATTAGCGGAGTCGATTAGCTCCTGAGAAAACATCTCTCCCTGCCAGCCACCTAGTAGAAAGAGGTCGGCATCAGCCAGTTTCTGAATATCACTGGGCTTAACGTCAAAATGCCCCGGGCACTGTGCCGGGGGAATTATGTTGGCGACATCAACGAGGTCACCGCCAACTCGTTCCACTATTTGAGCGATCAGCGATATGCTGGTAACCACCTTGAGCTTGGCTGTATCTGTTGAGGCACAACCTCCGAGAAATAGAGAAATAACAAGACTGACAACCAGAATGGCGACCGTAAAAATATTGAGTTTTTTCATGATTGTGACCCTCCTTTCCACTACTACACGGCGATTATCAGGCAATATAAATATATTTGATAAAATTTACGCAGCGACCTAAAATAGCCAGATGCTTCAAATCAGCAATAAACCCATGCCCCGGTAGCAAAGCATCTTTACGGGGAGTGAGTAGTGACTCTTTAAGGTCAAGGGTGGCGCCACACTCGCGACAAACAGGGTGATGGTGATGTCCCTTCTCCACGGGATGATATCTGACCCGTCCTTCTCCCAGGTCAGTACATGTTACCAGACCGAGTCTTTCCAACAGCTCCAGAGTGCGATAGACGGTTGAGATATTTACGTTGGGATATGTAGCCACAGCCTGGGAGTAGCTTTCCCCGGCGCTGATGTGGTCATCGCTTTTTTCAATGGTGGCGAGTATCATCATCCGCTGAGGTGTCATGCGGTACCCCTGCTTGCTTAATTCGCCGGTTATATCTCTGGAGTGATCCATGAAACTCACCTAATTAAGAATATCATAGTATCATACAAAAAACAGGATATTTATGCAACTATTCTTATTCACATTTAATTGCATCAAAATTCTGGCGTAGCTTGGGGGAAAAAACACTGGCGAATATCTCAATGCTTCGTTCCTAAGATATTCTACCTCTGTAGACGTATAAAAGTGAATTTGATCCTCTGCAACATGCTGCCGCCATTGCTTCTCTATCTTTAAGTAGCCACGTTAGCACACGACAAGCGATGCTCTCTTTGCAAACTTCACAGCTCCAATTTCCGGAGAAATCCTTATTCATTTCTTCGATATATACGCTGATACAACGAATGCCAGTGTGCAGGTTAATGAAACAAGGTATTGATGAATGTTAAAAATGTCACCGATCGATTAGTAATTCAAGGAGACTAGTCATTAAGAAATAAATCGATTTTCTCTTTGATAGCCCGTATTACAATGGGGTCATCATTCCAGGCGCCCATGTTTTTCATCACTACATCGTCCGGAATCTTGGCCCTATTGATAAGCGCGGGAATATCATACTGGCTGTGCATTGCGTCAGCGGAAATGGCCGCGGAGAAATACAGTATACATTTAACTCCATTTTTCACGAATTCCTCTATCTTTGGCGCTGGACGGGGCTCTTTGAACGCCATCCATGCAAGGGACATATTCTCGTACCGATAGCCATTAACTGCCAGTAAGTCAAGCACGCCTTCGCGGAAACTGAGTTCCTGCTCGGTTTCGGTGGGCCATTCTTTGTCCCATTCATCCGGTTGTCCGTGCCCGACAAGGAGTACACCCACTTCGGACTTATCAAAGCCCCCGCTATTTGCATTGACGCGTTCGAGAAACATGAGTTTCAGAGTTTCTGAATCATAAAGCGGGCTGGTAAAATGGACCGGGATGCCAAACTTGTTCTCGATATCAAGTTCCCTGATCTGGTTCTCTCCCTCGGCGGTATGGTTGGATATGGTGAGAAAGACCGTACTGACGATGATACGGTTCGCTCCTTCATTTAATGCCTGGATGGCGGCTGCTTTTGGCGTCGGCGAAGCATCCAGAAATGATACATAGAAGCGCGTCGTTTCGTCCCCGTCAAGTCGGCACTCACGTTCGAGTGACTTCAACATCTGGTTATGGATAAAAACGTGGTTGGAACGGCCGATACGTAAATAGCCCTTGCGCAACTGGTATGCGAAAATTGGTCTGACAAACCGGGGTATAAAGGAAATACCCTGTTCATCGAATTCGCGAAACTGATTGATCCAGCCTATCGGGTCATACGTCTCTGGTTCTCCATGAGTAAAATAGATCACGGCAGTATGACCGCCTCCGGGATCGCCGGTTTGACGCACGAGGAGAGGACAAGTACGGCAATCCGGGGTATTCAGGAAAATCCTGGTACGGATGGAATAACCGGCGATGAACGCTACCAAAATGAGTGGCAGGGTAATATACAGATACTGGTCTTGGAACAGGGTAATCAGTATCACCACGGCACCCACAGAACACAAAATGGTCAAAAGGAGAGAGCGGCTCATCTTAAGGGGATGTATCGTCAGATAACTAACCAGAAACCAACCTGAGAAGAACGCAAAGATGAAGAGCGGTACCCAGCGTACTATTTCCATCTTTTCATCCTTTTCCCCGGTAGATTGGGGAAATGTCTCATTAATGCTGTAGATATTACAGCCATTCGGCAGGAATTGTCAATACTATTCCAGCCCCAATGGTGATATATAACGATACCTGCTATAGTTCTGTGAACGTAACCGGCTTGTTAAAATCTAAAAACTCCATGATAATTTTTAACGTCGAATCTGTTTTCTCGGAGTCAGCGGCGTCCCGGCCTTCCATCATCAAACGACGGACAAGGTAGCCCTCCCTATCGATCCGGAGTTCACTATCAATCGCTAGTCCCGATGTATCTAAATAATAGTTTTCGTATCCCTCTATATCCATTGATAGGTCATCGAATCCCGGTTCACTGAGTATCTCGGAGTCCACTGAGCCTTTGATGTGGTAGCGCAACCCGCCAGGGAAACCCTGAAAACATAACCAGCATAAGTATTATTAACAGAGTCCCCCTCATTCGGCCTCCTCATGATGCGTCCAAGCTTATCTGCCCGACCTTCAGGCATATCGGAGATACTATCCGTTATTACCTGTATTTTCTTTTTTCTCCCTCCAATTACACCAGCCACAATGTCCCGAATATCAGCCAAATCCGCTTAAAAAACTAGGAGGACATCAGCACGGGGAAAAATACCTGCCATGCCAGCAGTGCCTTGGCAGTGAGGCTGAGAATTATATATACCTTCTCGCCATACAGGTAATCCCGCCAGGGTCCCACCTGCTTGTACTGCAATATCATGTTGACGGCGAAACAGTTAAAGAAAATGAACAGCGAGACAATAATCCCGTAGACAAATCCGGGTGGAGGTACCGTCGACCCGGGCGCTACGACATAGATAACTATCGCTATCCAGGGGATGATGCCCGCAAAGCTGCCGAACCAGAAAGGCAATAAATTCGGCTTACCGGGTTTTTCATACTTCTCCTGCAGTGCCCCGAACAGGATCATACTGGCGTTGATGCCGAAGATGGCCAGCAGGGCGGCAATATCGCTGATGCCGCATATCTGGGAGATGAGTACAATCATAATCGAGGAGCTGAAAAAGTACTCTATCCAGCGCCCGTAGTTGCGGCTCTCGAGGAGATTACGCTTATACCAGGGGAAGACCCAAGGTGACGCGATAGTCAGCAGTGCGAGTGCCGAGATTGCCAGGAAGATAAAAACTCCCCAGCCTGTGGAAATGTTGAACCAGTGGTAAAGTTCGGGTGCTGTTCCGGGCGGTCCAGTCATGAAAGTAGCCGTCACCGGCAAAGCAAAATTATTAGTGAGCACCGCGATCAAAACCGCTTGTACTGCGAGAATGATACCGACAACAATATTCCAGATGCGCAGACGGCCAAGTCGTCTTTCTATTGATTGGTCAGTAACCATTTTGTACCTCCTTATTGATATTGAGGTTTTCCACGAGAGCCTTGTTCTATTGCCTGTCAGCAGCCAGGTTCGCCGGGATGTCCACTACCCTCCTTTCATATTATTGTGTCATAAGTTTATAACGGTTGAGTGCAAGTGGGAGAAATACCAGAATTATTGATCCATCCCAGACTAGTGTCTTCCATAAAGATGATGAAATACTTCCACCCAAAGAGAGTGCGCGCATTGTATCCACCATTGGCGTAACCGGATTAATTTGAGCAAACACCTGTAACCATGCAGGCATTGTTTCGATAGGAACATAAAGTGAGCTGGCAAAGACAAGAGGAAATACCCAGACGAAACCAGCTACTTGTGCCGTCTCTATATCTTTTACTGATATCCCTATAAATACGCCTACCCAGGTAAGAGAGATGCCAAATAGTATTATCAGTGCTACACCCATAAGCGCTGGTACTGCTCCATTCTCAAATCTAAAACCCATAGCGCTGCCTATGGCAATTATAATTGCTATCAGCAGAGCGTAACGAGCAACATCAGCAATGACTCGGCCTGTGAGGAACGCCGAACGGGAAATTGGTAAAGAACGAAAACGGTCAATGATGCCTTTGGAAAAATCATCAGCCATACCAACGCTTGTCTGTGTTGACCCAAACACCACAGTCTGGACCATGAACCCCGGTAAGAAAAATTGTATATACTCTATTCCTCCAGTCCTAATAGCACCGCCGAATACATAATTGAACAGGAGTAGCAAGACAGCATTCAATGCGATGTTGGCAATCATCAATTGAGGCAACCTCACGTACCTCAGCAAATTCCGCTGTGTCATAATACCTATATCGGATAGAGTGTTATTTATTTTGGAGCTAGTGCTCATGTTCATGTATCAACTCACGGCTTCTTTGAGGAGTCATACTTTGGAGCCGGGGGGTTCTTCGGCTGGGTGTCCCGTAATAGCCAGAAAGACATCATCTAGAGTCGGTGGTTTCAGAGCAAGATCGGTGATTTTTATATCCACTGCATCAAGACGGCGAACGACTTCCGGTAATAAGGATGTTCCGCTACCTGCAGGTAAAGTAATTTCTCCGGTGTCGGGATAGCTATGTAAGGTATCACCAGCTAATTCTCTTAGCGCACTATTAGCTATAGAGATTTGGTTCCGATTAGCGATCCTCACACTCACCAGAGTGTCACCGCCACAGCAGTCTTTTAATTCTTGATTAGTCCCTTCACGAATGATCTTGCCTTTATCTATGATGGCAATTTTGTTGGCCAGTCTATCAGCCTCTTCCAGGTATTGCGTGGTAAGAAAAACGGTGTTACATTCTTTTGTCTGGGCGGTAATGACCTCCCAGAGTCCTATTCGGCTGCGTGGGTCGAGGCCCGTTGTCGGTTCATCCAAAAATAGTATAGAGGGCTTTGCCACTAAAGTTGCCGCCAGATCCAGTCGTCGCCTCATACCACCGGAATATGTCTTTACCTTCCTGTTCATGGCATCTGATAGTTCAAAATTTTCAAGTAATTCAATGGCTCGCACTCTCGCCTTCTCCTTGCCTAGATGATATAGTCGTCCAATCATCTCCAGATTCTCTTTCCCAGTGAGAATCTCTTCTATCGCTGGATACTGACCGGCAAGTCCAATAACTGAGCGTACTGATTGAGCGTCTCGAACTACATCATAACCTCCAACCAGGGCGATACCCGAATCTGGTTTTAGCAGGGTTGTTAAGATACGTACAAGGGTCGTTTTACCTGAACCATTCGGCCCTAGTAATGCAAATACTGTAGCTGAATCGACTACCATATTAATGTTGTCCAGTGCTCGCACCGTGCCGAATCGCTTATTTATCCCTTCGGCACTTATGGACGAATCCATGCATACTTCACTACTCTGCCTGGCTTTGAGACCGTTTTCCAAACTGGCCATCCTCCGTTAACTGGTAGTATTTAAGTCTTTTAAACCAGAGAATGCTGCTATATTATGTCTCGAAAAAGACTTTGTCAAATATTATAGACGCTTAAAGAGCCAAATTACTCTGTAATTCTGTAGTTTCATTCAGTGTTATTCTATTTTTGAGATCATATTCTGTCTGGATGGGTAGGGAGATGATGATTTAGCTATTCTTGAAATTTCACCCTATGGCTTTTTGTTGGACAATGAGACTTGAAACACGCACTTTCACAACCTAGTAACGAAGCTCTGACCTGAACGCTTGCCCCACGATAGCAAATAAGCTCTAAAAAGGGGTCAAGCGATGGTAACGATGGCAACAGCACCAGCACCGTTAAACGGTGATAACAGCAATCATCAATAATGTACGTTGCTGGAACTCCGGAAATGTTCTCGGACGAAAAAGGATTTGCTGAGAATGATGCATTAAGATCCCGTCTAGAAATATCCGGACGCTTTGCGATAAGTAAGTATACAGACTATCGTAGCGTCATTGTAGACCTGACTAAGACTCCACTCTCTCATGAATTGATGGTGCGACTTGCCGGTCGAATTAGGAGTGTACATGCCATTACCAGGAATTGGGAAGCATAAAAAATCTTTACAACAGAGGTGATAGACGAAATAGTTCGGCAAGTTGAACAAGGTATTTTCCAAATTTCAAAACCGCGCATGCTCGCAGCTTCTGTCGCCACTCTCCTAGATACTGTTGAGCAAAACCGGGAAGCAGATATCCTTGAATTTATCAGTCAAGTTCTAGAACAAGTGAATGTTTCCTTGCCTAAAGAGCCCAAAACCAAGACTTGGGAATAAAAAGCCTTGTATAAGAAGGAATTTGCACAATCACGAGCAAGACAAGCTTTCCGTTATTTGAAAAGAGGTGTTGGTCCTCCCGCTAACATTGAGTTCTTTACTGTTGGCTTGAGTCGCGAACTCTCGGCAATAAAAGGCGCACTCAAGTTGACTAGTGATGGAGGGCCAATAAGTATCAGTCATTTTTTAGAAGCACCGTATGGATATGGAAAGTCGCATCTCCTAAACGTAATTAAATCTATGGCTTTAGAACAAAAATTTGGAGTTGCGCAGATAACTCATGATAGTTATGAACGTGCTTTTAATCACCCCGCTAGGTATATCCAATATTTGTACGAAAGTTTCCTGGTGCCAGGATATTCGACGTTAGGACTCGGCGAGATAGTTGCTCGATTACTTAGAAGCGATCGAAAAAATAGTATGCTCCGCTGGGCTGATAAGTCTAGCATCAGGTGGGGGATCGGCTATTATATTCGTCGGATGGCAGCTTCACCTGACAGTCAGGATACTTTTAGTCTCAAGTATCATATTAATTGTTGTGACATACAATATCGGGGAGGAGCATATTTCCACTTACTGTATGAGAAATTGGCGAGTGCAAAGGGAATTTCTGAGATTGCCATGAAAATGCTGACTTTGTCAATAGTTATCAATCTCTACTTAACATTCAGATGTTTTGTGTCACTTAGATAAAAAGGAATTTAAAAGGTGCACGCCGCTTCGTTTACCGGTGATGAACTCTTACCTCCACTTGTCTATTGATATCGACATACCAAATAGGTAGCCGCCATATCCCCACTGAGTCCCATTTCCGCCAGTGACGATAATCTTAATGCTCTGAGAGCCATTTACAATGATGGGTACTAATGCGTCATCAGGAAGGTCAAGGTGGTCCGGGTTGATCATTTTTGAACCCCGTGGATTTTTCTTAGCCTCCTGACTAGTCATGTAGAACCAGTACTGCTTACCCCACTCACCACGAGTCCGGGTAACATTGTTGTAGAGGTAGTCCTGAAGCTGCTGCATGGTCTTAAAACCATAGTGCTCCTTCCAGATTCTGGCGGTGTCAGGGGTAAAAAGGACAATAGCGCCCCGGCTTTCTTTGCAGGACTTAAGAGCAGCTACGAGGTGCTCCGGCGAGGAGTTTTGCAGCTCAAAGAGATTGGTGGCGTGCTTCACTTCATTAACGCAAGCACCAAGCAGCTTAAGGTGACCACTGAAGCCGACGAGGATGCTCTCATCAGAACCATAGCCCTCGTTTACATTCAAGCCTTCCCATGGGCTATCCTCGCTCTCGCTAAAGGTAAGACCCCATAGGAAAGCACCTATACGCTGGATTGCATTGACTCCCATGACCACACCGCCCAAGTTAATCCCCATTAACGTGCAAGCTCGTCCGATGCTCGCATTAGCAGGATTGCCGGGACTAAGTGCCTGAAATCCTGAGTTCATGCCTATCTCTTTTGCGATTGGTCCACTCACGGTGAACACATGACCGAAGTCTCAATCTCAGGTACAGCCGACACAAGCCCCCATCTCTGCCATCGCCAGCAGCACCGGCATATATTGAGGCTTACAACCCGCCATCACCCCATTTATTGCCACCTTTTCCACGGTAACGATCAATTCCTCGGGAGCCATCTTTGGGTTGACAATTTCATCCGGGGCATGGCTGGTTCCGGTTAGCATCTTTGCCACGCGCTCCTCAGTGGGCGGCGTTACCGAAAGCCCATCAGTCATCAGTGCTACCGGCGCCTTCCCAGAGGGGAAGCGGGTAAGGTCACCTTCAAAATATGCCTGTACTTCATCAAAATTCCCAGTTGTGGCAATCCTGGGGCGCTTGGGTGGCTTATAGGTTCCTGACTTCTTCTCCTCCTCCGTGAGAGGTCTGGTCAAAGCATCAATAAACTCAGGAATAAATTCGGTGACGCTTTTCAGCGCCGTATCCGGGGGGGTCAATACCTGACGCACTTTGGGTACCCCTTCGAACCTGAACGCCTTTTCAGCAATACCAACAATATCTGCCAAGTTCCAGGTCTCCAATACAACCGGAATGCCTCTCTTTTCCATCTTAGCCGCAACTCGGCCGTGATGATTAGCAGTGCCCCCTCAGAAGTTGTGGCCGAGTATCGCGGTATCACAATCCAGAATTCTAGCCCAATCCTCGCTGGTTAACGGGTTTCCCCCAAAGCCACCATCCGTTCTGAAGTATTCGACAGTACAGTCAGGGACAGCAGCCTTGAGGTCAGGTGCTACTGATTCTATTACCTCGTCATTACCCCCGTGCAAGTTTACGACAAGCACCTTCTTGCCTGCCAGGGTATCCAGGCGGGGACTAAGAGGTGTTATCTCTCTCTCCGGCTCCTCAGCCACCGGGTTCAGAACCGTGAATACCGGTTCATCTGAGACTCTTTTTCCTTTCAAGACACACCTCCATCTGAGATATTAATCTTGGTCTGGTTGACGTTTAATTATACTACTTATATATCTGTGTCACATCTGTGAACTTACCCGGAAACAGGAGCGTAACCGGTCCGATGGAAAATAGAGCATACATCATGAAGGAAGTTTAACCTGAGGGCAACAGAGGCAAATGTTAATGTTTCCCTCTCCCACCGGTATCTTAATCCTGAACTTTACAGTAGAATTTAGCAATTTAGGTCATAATCAGGTAGCAATATTTTGCTTTCTGGTGCAAACAACTTTCGTCTTTCCAAAGCGCGTGTTATACTACCCTCTCCTATTGATAATAAGTCTTTACCTACACTTGTCTATTGATGTTGCGAAGTACCATAAGGAAGCCTCCCCACACCCGGCCACTTCCTTCTCCTCCTGCGACTATGGTTTTAATGTTCCTGGGACTCATAAAGCGTGATACCAAGGCATTCTTACGGTCGTATAGCTTGACGAAGGCTACCTTGGCATAAGTATCGATAAAGGTCTGCTGGTAGATTCTGCCGATGCCCTTGAGTGTACCCACGTAGTAGGTATCCTGGGCTCCCAGGTAACCGGGATGCAGGCTCTCGATCTCGCCGTGTGATTCTTTTTCGTCTTTAGCTTTTTCTAGGGCTCTCAGCTGCTCCTCGGTCAGTATCAGGTTTTCCTGGGCCATTTTTGCTTCAAGCGCCTTGAGCCTCTTACGAAATGTCTCCATATCATGGCGGAGCCAGATGGATCTGACCCCGCCGGGAGAAACGAAGAGCCCCTTCTTCTTTAGTTCGTTGGAGGCACGGAGCTGGCCGTAGGCCGGCCTTTCGATGGCGAACTCGACAACGGCCTTCTCGATATGCTCTTCAACACGGTTCTTGATGCAGGGCTTCTTCCGACTGATCTCCTGCAGGGCGAGTTCTCCGCCCTGGTCGTAAAGCTCCTTAAAGCGGTAGAAGCTGTCACGGGAATAGCCCATTACCTTGCAGGCCTGTGAAACGTTACCCAGTGTGCTGGCTAGCTTGATTAGCCCGAGCTTGTTCTTGATGATCTTTTCTTCTGTAGTCATCTGACATTTACTTTCTCTATCTTGTTTAATTTACCCGAAATGTCAGACTAAGTCTAGTCTACTACATCTTCGGCTAGCTGCATCTTCATATTACACCTGTCTCGACCATAGATCTCGAAGCCTTGGACATAAGTAAAAATATCTCGATGATATCCAACATATGGTCTCTTTTCCTAAATGTGATGGGCTTTATAGACTTCCCAACCAAATTCATTCATATTGCGCAATATTACGCTGCATTCCCTTTCGAGGAAAAGGCCGAAACGGATTCGCAGAGGGAATTTAGAATTTTAGCAAGCTTGAGATATTGAGTCCCGGTAAAGCGAAATTATCGGCAACATCGGACATTCACGTGACTTAGATGTGAAAATTTCACCTTCACGTTTGGAATAGACATCCCAAAATAGTAACTTGTGACCTTTGCAGATTGGCTGTTTGAGAACAAGCATTTTTACTTGTTTATCTTCCCGGCTTATCCCAAACGTTTTCCTCTCACCCCTCGCTTTCAGGATGTCGGATAACTTCTTGAATTCTTAACAGTACTTTATTGTTATCTTCTTTCATTGGGTTTATAATTAGCTACCTCTCTATTACCATAGAGATGGCTTTAGGAGGTGTATATGAGTAATGATTATACATCAACTGGCATTGCTGGTGCCGATAAGATCCTCGGCGAGAAGGGAATACCGAGTGGTCACAGCATCCTGATTGCTGGAGGGCCTGGTAGCGGGAAGACCACATTTGCTATGCAATTTCTGTATAAAGGTGCTACAGAATACAGTGAGCCTGGAATATATATATCACTCGATGAAGATCCTGAGGATGTGAAAAAGAATATGTCGAAATTCGGGTGGAACCTTGGCAAGCTCGAGCAAGAAAAAAAGCTTGCTTTCATCAATGTTTCTCCGGTTCGAGTGTCATCATCGGAGAAGATCGGCCTCATTCAGCTAGGGATGAAGGAGTTCAAGCTAATAAAGCTGCTAGAGGCAATAAGGGAAGGCATAGAAGAGGTTCAAGCCAGGAGAGTAGTCATTGACCCCATTACTATCTTCACCCTCCAATACCCTGATGAAGTTGAGCGTATATATGCTATGAGAGACCTGATAGCTGATTTCAGAAAAACCGGCTGCACTAACCTGCTTATCTCCGAGCTAAGAGGCACGGGCCTGGAAAGAGAGCATCAATTTGAGGAATATCTGGCTCAAGGGGTTATACTGCTTCGCACAGTGATGAAAGACGACAGGTTAACCCGGATGTTTCAGATAGAGAAAATGCGTGGACTGGAAGTTGACAATCAGCCACGCCCGTATAATATTACCAATGCTGGCATAGAGGTGTATCCTACTCTGACTGTCTTCAAGTAGTGAGGCTAGTGATGTCCCTAGCCAAGATACAAGAACCACCGGATAAGGGTCTTATCTTGTTGGTCGGAGCTCCGGGGGCTGGAAAATCCACCTTCTGCCACCAGATGGTAGTCAAAAGCATAGCCCTTGATAGGCCGGTTATCTTCATCACAAGTGAGCAAACCCCTGCCGAAGTTCTAGAACTCTTAAGTAGGATGGGTATGGACCGGCCGATAGGTCTGAACTTCATCGATGCCTTTACTGAGACAGTTGGCCTAACGGCCGCCGAGCGTTCTGACACCGTATACGCCAACTGTGTTGACCTGAACAGTTTAAGCATCGCCGTAACCAGACTACAAGAGAGAACAGGCAAACATCAGGGAGCACTGCTTATCTTTGATTCACTCACCTCTCCTTACCTTTTCAGTGGCTTAGAGTTAATTAAGTTTATGAGGTTGTTTCTATCCAGGTTTGCTTACGAAGGGAACTCGGTGTTCGCTTTGATAGACGAAGGTTGTGGCAAAGAAGAAGATTTGGTAGCCATGATGAGCGTCGCCGATGGCATCCTGAGGATGGAGATAAAAGAGAAATCAAGGATTATAAATGTGGTGAAGCACCCAACGGTAGAGCCGACAAGAATGGAACTGGCTATAGAACCCAAACCAACCATAAAATCAACATTTGATGTATTTAAATCGACAGTACTCTCCGATCCGAGTCGGCTGAAGCAGTGGAGGCAAAGCGGATCCGGACAAAATGAAACGGCGGTAAGAAAGGAGGTGGGGGACTTTGTCAACCTGTTCTGGTCTCAGTTCGCCCACTGGAGTAGCATGCTCTGGGACCCTAAAGGGTTCCCGACGATGATATATGAGTTAAACAAGGAGGATGGAGCCTTAACAGTGTCAAGAGAGATGCGCCAGTTTTATCCCTGGCGCTTGAAACTTATTACGAAGGTCTTGTTTTATTTGCAGGCTGTGGGATTCTTTCCCAGGAACTTCAGTCAGGTTAAAGACATGAAAAAATTAGGCGGTAGGCCGTGGGATGTGACGGCAAAGCAGGAGCGAAGCGGCACTATCGAATACCTTGAAGACATCTCCAAGACTGATGAACACTACTTTCGAGTATACGGGAATGCCGACTGCTGGGGACTGGAAAATGTCGGCGCCCCGATTGCTTCACATCTTCCGCCTCACATGGCGGGCCAACTCAAAGGAGTTGAGAGGAATGGGAGAGAGTGGAACACGGTTGAGACCAAGTGCATTGGGTTAGGAGACCCCTACTGCGAGTTTAAATTGGTGCCGAGGGAAATCAGCGAACTAAGGTCATCTCTGGAGAAAGACGCTTCAACTGTGGAAAGGATACATGACCGGCTGATGGAGCGTCTCATGGGATTTCTGCTTGACGGGAAACCTCTTGTGGAAAGGCCTGGCTTTGGCAGCGATGTCCACCTCCATCCGGTCATGCACGGCTTTGGCTTCCCCTATCTAACCCTGGGTGGTGAGAGATACCG
>Ga0180432_10005511_pt1 | contig 16806 bp, 13 predicted proteins | sample SS_ome_10_FD_132414 | JGI IMG/M metagenome (GOLD analysis project Ga0180432, IMG submission 132414) | Hypersaline lake sediment archaeal communities from the Salton Sea, California, USA - SS_1_MS_2 metaG | ecosystem: Environmental > Aquatic > Non-marine Saline and Alkaline > Hypersaline >... | reverse complement strand
TTCCACGGGAACTGGCCCTACATGGGCGATCTGCTCTTTCTCGGCAAGAACTACCCCAATGCTGCGATCGACTGCTGCTGGCTGCACATCATCGATCCACTGTACGCGGAACGGCTGTTGGAGCGGGCAGTGGTGACCGTGCCCCACTCCAAGGTACATGGCTTTGGTGGCGACCACGGAGACTTCCCTGAGCTGGCCGCTACCCACCTGAAGATGGCCCGGGAGGTGATCGCATCCGCGTTGGCCAACCTGGTGGAGCGGGGCTGGCTGGACGAGGAGCAGGCGGCAGGGGTTGCGACGGACTGGCTGTTCAACAACCCCAACCGCTTCTTCAAGCTTGGCCTGGAGCCCATAGGAACCGGTCGGTGACTAGGGGGCGGACGAGACATCCCCTCTCTCTTGCCAGAGGCGGAGAATCATTCACACTCAGAAGGACACACTCTAGTGGAACCCAAGGAGAGCTAGACCATGATGCGTAGATCGTCACCCATCTTCGACAGGATTCTGGAGAGGGTGTCGGCGATGCCCGTAATCGACTGCCACGAGCATATGGCCGGAACCGACCTCGTCAAAGGGTGCACCGAGCCGATTGCGTTACTGGTGTCACAGTATTACATGCAGGACATGATGTCGGTGGGAGCGGACCGGGAAACTCGCGATCTGTTGAGGGACCCGGACATCGGCACCGAGGGCAAATGGCCCACTTTCGAGACGATATGGCGCAAGACCGAGCACACCGCCTACGCTCGCCAGATCAAGCTGATCGTGCAGGAGTGTTTCGGCGAGGAGGGAGTGTCACTGCCGGCACTGCTGCGCATCGGGAAGCGGCTTGCCGCGCGAGACCCGGGATCCTACATGCGGATGTTGGACGATGCGCGGATCGCGCTGGTCATCAGTGATGCGCTGAACCCGACACCGCCGGGGCGGACGGATCTCTTCGAGCGGTATCTATCAGGGGCGCTCAGGTTCCCCGAGAACTGGCGCTTGGTGATTCCTCTGCCACTGTTTCACGCTATCCGTGTGATGGAGATGGGCGTAGGGACCTGGATGGGCGTGCAGCAAATCGGTGCGATGGTGGATCGCCACGTCACGTCTTTGGATGAGTTCCTGGAGTGTGTGTTCGAGGTGCTGAAGAGGGCCAAGGAACGCGGGGCAGTCGGAATCAAGGATCAGTGGGCGTACATCCGTTCACTGGACTACGAGGTGACACCGCGGTGTGACGCCGAGCGGTTGTTCAACCGGATGCTGTCGGATCCGAGGGCGATGCTGCCCTGGCCCGAGGCCAAGCCACTCGATGACTTCCTTTTCCATCAGTACATGCGCTTCGCGCGGGACCTGGACCTGCCCGTGCAGTTGCACACGGGCCACATGGCCATCAACACGCACCTCCGTCCTCCGCTGCTGAACCGCGTGGACAAGGCGAACGCTGCGCACTTCGTCCGGGTGATGGAACTGCACCAGGACGTGCGCTTTGACCTATTCCACGGGAACTGGCCCTACATGGGCGATCTGCTGTTTCTGGCGAAGAACTACCCCAATGCCGCCATCGATTGCTGCTGGCTGTACGTACTCGACCCGCTCTACGCGAAAGAGCTGCTGGAGCGGGCAGTGGTGACGGTGCCGCACTCGAAGGTGCATGGCTTTGGGGGCGACCACGGAGACTTCCCCGAGATGGCTGTTACCCACCTTAAGATGGCTCGGGAGGTCATCGCATCCGCGCTGGCCAACTTGGTGGAGCGCGGCTGGCTGGAAGAGGAGCAGGCGGTAGGGATTGCGGCGGAGTGGCTGTTCAACAACCCTAACCGTTTCTTCAAGCTTGGCCTGGAACCCATCGGCACCTCCGGCGCCTAGGCGGAGAATGAGATAACGCCCTACTCGGCCTGTCGATAGATGGGGCGGCACCGGAGGACGGAGACGGTTGGTGGTCGCCCGTTTGCGCAAGATCGGCGCTCGCCTGCGCCCAGACTTGGCTCAGCTGGCTCGTAGAATCGGAGCTTCGGGGACACCCGGCAACTTGACAGATTGGGATATTTGAGTATAGTAATGTCATTGGTTGACTGTTGACACTTTGCATTGTCTGCCTCCGCGAGTGGCTCGTGGAAGCGCCCGTCTGGACTGCCCGACAGGAACAGGGCGTCACCGGGATGAGTGGCAACTTGGTATGAGGAGTGACTCAATGGGAATATCCTCGCTTGTCGAAACCGAGCATGCGTCGCTCGGCCAGGAAATCGCGGGACAGCTGCGTCAGGCGATCATCGAGGGCCGAATCGCTCCGGGGGAGCGTCTCGTCGAGGCCAGTATTGCCGAGCGCCTGGGGGTGAGTCGCGGTCCGGTCCGCGATGCTATCCTGGAGTTGCAGCGACAAGGATTGGTGGTCAACGCTCCCCGGCGTAGCGCCTTCGTGGTTGAGGTCTCCAAAGACGACATAGAGGAGATCTACACCTTGCGCATGGTCTTGGAGGCCTTCGCGGCACGCTTGGCTGCCCAGCGCATCACGGCAGAGCAGTGCCAGCAGTTGCAGGAGACAGTCGATGCCCTGGAAACGGACTGTGACCTGCAGCAATCCGTGGCACTGGATATCCGCTTTCATGACCTGATTGGGCAGGCCTCTGGCCACTCTCGCCTGCGGGCAACTCTGTCCAACATGCATCTGCAGACTGAGTTACTCATCGGAACGCAGCGTCGGCCGGAGGTATGGCGTGGCCTGGCTCGCCTTGGAGCGGACCACCAGGGCATACTTGACGCGATCCGCTCGGGCGACACCGCGCTGGCTCAGGAGAGGATGCGCAATCACATCGAGGACTCTGGCCTGTACCTTGTTGCGCAGATGAGCGCTACACGAGCCCCTGAGCAGCAAGGCCTGGCTCCACAGAGGACAGAGGCGGGAGATGGAGTTCGGCAGGGATGATCTGCCGGACTCCATGACCGCCCCTCAAACTATCGCGACCGTAGGACCAGCAGAGTCCGTACAGAGAGTCTCGGCACGAGTCGCTTGTGTTGCAGTCAGTCCGACGCTCTTCACCCTGTTGTCCCGTGCGCTGCACAGGCCAAGGAATCCCCGGCGTGTAGCCGTCACCGAGCAGAGCACACCGCCAGAACACCCAGGCACGGACCTTCGAGTGTGTGCAGAGACGCGGTAGTTCTACAGCAGGCAACGAGGAACTGACCGGCATTGTCCTGGTGAGGTCGCAAAGCACCTGCCGGGATGCGTGTCGGAACTCTGATCGCGGTCTACCGAGACCTGACTCTGGAGGTGCAGCGCAACAATGAATGAACGGCCCAACAACGATGGACAAAGCGATCAGGGGAGAGTAGGTGGCTGGCAGACCTCTACGCCCGAGGCTCAGGGTGTGGAATCGCGGGGACTCATCCGCGTGCTGACTGCGATTCGCGACCGTAACCTCAATGTACATAGCCTGCACGTTGTCCGTGCCGGATATCTCGTTCTGGACGCGTGCTTCTGGCCGTATCAGAGCGTTTGGCCTCACGATCTGGCATCGGTGACCAAGAGCTTCACTTCGACCCTGATCGGGATCGCGATCGACAAGGGCCATATCCCGGGTGTGCACACGCGCCTTGTGGATCTGTTTCCTGGGCGCACGATTGGCCATCTCGACGAGCTCAAGCGGGCTATCACGCTCGAGCACCTCCTGACCATGTCATCCGGTTTGGAGTGTATCTGTGAGCCGACAGAGCTGACACTGGAACGAATGTGGCACAGCACAGACTGGGCGCAGTTCATGCTGGACCTCCCGATGACGGACGCCCCTGGCAGTTGCTTCAAGTATAGCAGTGGTGGCGCACATCTGCTCTCAGCCATCCTGACGGAAGCGACGGGACTGAGCGCTTGTGAGTTTGCCCGGCAGCACCTGTTCGGCCCTCTGGGCTTCCAGAAAGCGATCTGGCCGTCCGACTTCTCTGGACGTAGTCGCGGCTGGGGTGATCTGATGATCACGCCCTACGACATGGCCAAGCTCGGGTACCTCTTTCTCAATGGGGGACGATGGAACGGGCAACAGATTGTGTCCACACATTGGGTCAAGGAGGCGACAATGCCTCGCATGACCGTGGACGAATCGCGGCGCCCGCTTTCTGGTTACGGCTATCAATGGTGGACGACTTCTGAAGGGGCTTTTGTCGCCAAGGGACGAGCAGGCCAGCGTATCTTTGTGGTACCCGCAAGTGATATGGTGATCGTTACAACATCGGCTTTGCCGCGCCATGATGAGCAAGACCTGGACCACCTGGTGTTGGACGGCATCGTGCCGGCTGCGCGCTCGGCCACGCCCTTGTCCTCTGACTGGGAAGCGCTGGGGGTGCTCTCCGCAATGGTCCAGGACATAGCACAGCCACCCAAAGACGCACCGGCGGTCGTGCCGATGCCAGACATGTATCTTGTTCCGAATACGCCGACGGAAGCAGCCTCGCACTCTGTTGCGCAGCAATCTGGGGCGAGTGTACAGGGCGCCGCGAGCTGAACGGGCCAAACCCTTCCCTCTGCAGGTGCCGGGGAAGAGAGTTGAAGCTCGACTGCATCCCCTGCACGGTATCACCCTCTCGCTTGCCGTGCCTGCAGAGCCGCAGTTGCGCTGTGCTCATGCTGTCTGTGCGAAGCCCTGGCGTCTCTGGCCGATCTTGTGTGAGATGGGCCTGCGATCCACGTCGACTCCGGGTCTCCCCGGAAGGTGTTGATCCTGTCCTACCTGTACGATCTCTCAGAGCGGCAGATAGAAGCTTTCTGTAATGAGAATCTGCCCGCCAAGTACTTCCTGGGCTTAGCGACTGATGAGCCTGCTCCTGATCACAGCACGTTGAGCGCATTCAAGCGGCGCATTCTGGAGAAGGGTAGGATCACGGCTTTCCAAAGATTGCTGCAAGCCGCAGTGTTGACGGCCCAAGAAGCGGGAGCTAGTATCTCCAGGCAACAGCTCGGGTGGAGGCTTCCTTCCTGGGCTGGTCAAGCTAGATCTCGACTTGGGGCTCGACATCGAGACTATCGTAGCCGACCGTGCCTACGATGACTCTGCCAACCACGTCTTCCTGCAAAGCTTGGACATACACAATGCCATCAACCTGCTGACGATCCGAACGGCTAAGAAAGATCGTTTCAGAGAGGTCTGGCTAGACCCAAGATCTCAAACCTGGTATTCCAGCTCACTGGCCAAAAGGTACACCATCGAACGCAAGTTTGGCGAGGCCAAGAAGCATCAAGGCTTGGGTAGATGCCGCCACCTCGGACTGATCCGGTATGCTGTGCAGGCCTACATGACCGCTATTGCTCTCAACTTGAAGCGCCTGGTAAGGCTGCTTGCCGGGGTGCCCTTCAGAGCCCCCGTGTACGCATAGATCTAGGCCCAGGGTGAAGTGCGCCATCGAGCGAGCGGGCACGCTACGAGCGACTCGTTGGCCCGGAAATGGCCTCCACTTGGCCCCTTTTCCCTCCGAAAGGAGCCCGATCACACACAACTCGCCGCGCTAATCCGCATGTAAATGGTCCACTCTTTCCCCAAGATGAGCTGCCCTCCCTCGAGTTTCCGTTCTTCCCCGGTCTCCACATCAGTCAACAGTGTTGCACAGCAACCAACGCCTTTGGTCTCCCTCGCTAACAAGGCGTTGGCTGCCGAAGGACGATAGGTGAAGTAGCACTACTCGAAGGATAGACGAACTCCTGCACGCGGCAGGTCGGATCGTTCAGGACCCTCCGATGTGCCGCTCCGGGAGTGTCTTATCGATTCCGGATCGGCAACGATCTTCGCCCAGGCCATAAGGGTTGATCCTGCTCATGAAGGATTACTCCCCGAGTTCCTCTCTATGCACTTCTAGGCTTGCCGCTTCATCCTCAGTCAGACCGGGGAAGCGTGCAAGGGCGGCACAAGAGCGCTCTTGAACCAACCCATCCCGATATCCACCCTCTTCCTGCTCTCCCCTGTTGCGGAACGACGGGAAGTCGTCTAGGAGACCCGGCGCCGCTCATCAGTCACAGTCACAATCCATCTAGTCTCGGGCTGCGAGTCTCGGCACACAGACCGCCCGGGTCAAAGCACGCTCAAACGCACCTTCGCAGGCAAGCCGGCACCCAGGGATCCTGAAGACGAGCCTGCATCGGCCCAAGAAGGGAAGGTACATGGAGGGGGACCCTCCCTATCCCATGCGAAGAGCGCGCCAAGGGGAGGGAACCGGAGCTTCCCCTCGCGAAAGAGGGAAGACCGAGGGGACCAGCACAGAAGAGCACTCGTCGGCAGTGGAGATCGGTGGACAGTCGTGAGCGACACACTCGCCTCAGCAGAGTGGCGTACCCGTCGACGTCCACTCAAGGTGTCAGCACGAGTTCCCCTCTGACTCAGCAAGACCGCCCCTCAACGGGGCGGTCTCCTCGTGACCGAGTCTCTCTGGGAAGCTCAACGCTCGCAAGATCCTGGGGTGAACGGGCAGAGCGCTACGACAGCGTGCGCTACCAGAACATGGGGTTAATGCTTGACATGATCTGCTCGACTTCCTCAGCCGGCCTCTTGGGCACCGCGTTCTTCAGACCCCAACCCACGCTGATCGGCACCTGCTTGATCAGCTCATCCACCGTCCAAGGACCCTCCTTGTCGTAGTCGCGGGTGAGAGTCGCGATCACTTCGACTTCGGGGAGAAGTCCTATGCGACCACCCTCCACATGAAACATCTGCCCATTGATGTAGTCCGCCTCCTCAGTACACAGATAGACCACGAACGGAGCTACACCCTCAGGACCATGCAACTGCATGAAGTGATCATACTGCGCCCTGCTGAAGAAACCCCGCTTCAGCAACGCATCCTGCATGTTGTTGTACTGGTCGGGATCGTTGCCATCGGTCATCCTGGTTCGCGCTTCGGGGCAGTAGCCGTTGGCAGTGATCCCCCACATGCCCAGGCTCCGGGCCATAGCCCTGGTGAGACTGGCGATCCCACCCTTAGACGCTGGATAGCAGGATCCTCCAAGATACCCGGTGTGGGCATATGACGAGCAGGTGAGGATTCGACCCCACCGCTGCTCCTTCATGTACTTGGCGGCATGGTGCGAACAGTAGTAGGTGCCATTGAGATTGACGTCAATCACGGGGTGCCAGTGCTCCGGCGGGCACAGTTCGACCGACATCCCCCCGGGCATTCCGGCGTTATTCACCAGTATGTCGATACCGCCGAACGCATCCACGCAGCTCTGCATCATCTCGCCGGCAAACTCGAAGTCGCTCACCGAGCCGGCGCAGGCGATGGCATTCCCGCCGTCGGCCTTGATCTCATCGACCACGGCATTGAGGGGATCCAGGTTGGTACCGGATCCCCCGGCACCATTACCCCTGCCGTTGATGACCACATTGGCCCCCTCCTTGGCCAACAACAGGGCTATCGCCTTCCCAATCCCAGAGGTCGAACCGGTTACGACAGCGCTTCGTCCTTCAAGTCTCATGCCACATGACCTCCATTGTCGATTCTATGAACCACCCTAGATCACAAGTTTACTCTACGAGGACTCAGCCGATCATGCTCAATCCGCCCCACCTCCCACCCCAGGACTCTTCCCCACACCCTGATGCTGCCAAAGCACGACTGTGCGGCCGCATCGAAGGCCAACTCTGTGCCAACATCAGCCCAGATCGGAGACACACTGCACGCCAACCCGACCGTCTACACCGGTCCCCTCTCCGGCCTCCCAGCTAAACGTGCGAATCCTCCGATAGCCATCAGAGCCGGACGCCATCACTTCACAATGCTCGGCCCCAATACCGGTCCATCCCTCCACCCCAAGGCGGCGCTCTGCCACGATCCAAGCCAAAGCGCCCACTATTAGTCAGCACTGTATATAACTATCGCATAGAGAAACCAGCAATGGTTTGCTGGTCACTGTGTTTTATACATAGATGTATAAAACGATTATAACAGAATCCGACTCAGTAGTCAAGCGTTGCGGTCGGCCGTCTTGCAGAGGAAGGAACCTACGAGGGCAAGCCTACCTCCCGGCCACGAATCAGGCCAGGACCCAGGCGAGATATCCGTCAGCGACTCTCTTCAAGTCCTCGGCAGGTAGCGTGAGCGCAGCGTTGCACAGACCCGTCTGCAGGGTGTATAGAAAGAGGGCCGAATCTCGGGGCGATTGATCGGCCCGGGCCTCACCGCGCCTCTGCATATCCTCGAATACGGAAGCGAAGAACCGCAGATACTCTTGCTTCCAATCCAGACTCAAGCGGCTAACATCGGAGGGAACTGGACCGTATCCCCAGGTACTGTGGCGCGAAAAAGATATGTGCAGGTCGCTATCCTCAACCAGATCCAGAACCAGTCGATCCAGGAAGTGCCTAAGGCCCTCGAGTGGAGTGGAAGCTTGCTGGAAGATCTCGTGACGTTCGCGTTTCTCATACCGGATATTGCACTTGATTGCCTCGAGATACACACCGCGCTTGTCACCGAAGGCATTGTAGACGCTACTGCGACACATGCCCATCTCTCGCGCGAGTTCACTGATCGAAGTGCCCTCGTAGCCCTTGCGTACGAACACGCGCATCGCCTTGAACAGGACGGTCTCGAGATCAAACTCCCTTGGTCGAGCCATGGCTCTCTATTGCTCCCACAACGCGTCTCCCGGCCAGAAGGTCAATCACATCAGACCACGACCTCACCTCAGGGTGATGCACATCACCGAGTATGTCAACTCGCATGCACCGCCAAGCCACGTGCACTCTGGCTGCAGCCGTACGGGTCACGACCATTATGCTCGTTCTCGAGCGGACTGTCAATACTGCGGCATTCATACCCGGGACGACCGGCGATACTGCAAAGGGTCATCCCGGACAGAGCAACCGGTCCTCAGCTCAGCCGAAAAGAGAGGTCCTCCTTCACTGCTCACGGCCTGAACCATTTGCACCGCGATCCGGGCAGAATAGACTCTCCAGGTCGGGATCGGGAATACTGCCTAGGCAAACGAACCTCACCCTGGCTGCTTGCCCTTCCCCCATGCCGTTGACCGTTGCCCATCTGATTCAATCCTTTCCGGAGTGACGAGCATCACCACTTCCAGGTGCAAAACCGCGTCTAGCGATGTGGATCGTGCCCTGCGTCTGGACTAGGCGGAGCAACCGGAATCCAAGTGATTGGACCACAGGCATCAGCGTGGCCCCACTCGCTTCGCGACGGTCGAGATGGCCTACCGCGCTGAGCCGACTCTCGCTAGACACCGGGCGATCTCGGGCTTGGGAGCGATAGTCAGACGACGAGGCTGGCATCGGACCGGAGGATTCCTGAGTCTGGTATGGGCGATGGACATCTGCAATCGCTGTTTGACCCTGACGTGGCGTCATAGTGTATAATCCGGCATCAGGAGGCACGTATGAGAGCCTACACTGTCGGACAGCTTGCCAAGACGGCGGGAGTGAGCGTCAGGACGCTTCACCACTACGATCACATCGGGCTACTGAAGCCACGCTCCCGAACCCCGGCGGGCTACCGGTTGTATGAGGAGCAGGATCTCCTTCGCCTACAGCAGATCCTATTCTTCAGGGAGCTCGACCTGTCTCTGAGCGAGATCAGGGGTATTCTGGATGACCCAGCATTCGATCAGGTTCAGGCCCTCGATGATCATCGGCGCATCCTGCAGGCACGAGCGAGGCGGCTGACCAACCTCATAGCCACGATCGACAAGACCATACGAAGAATCACGGAGGACAACACGAAGATGACGGACGAGGAACTCTATGAGGGCTTCTCTAGGCAGCAGATCGAGCGATACAGGCGCGAAGCGCGTGAGATGTACGATCCTGCGCTGGTACAGGAGTCGGAACGGCGACTAGGAAGGATGTCCAAGACGCAGTGGAAGGCCGTGAGAGAGGAGGGTGATGAGATCACGCGGTTGCTCGCCGACCTCGCCGATGGCGAGCCGGAGGACCCCCAAGTCCAGACTCTCATAGCGCGACACCACGCGTGGCTAGACCACTTCTTCACCGCCTCTGCCGACGTGTATTGCGCCCTGGGTCAGGGCTATGCGGAGCACCCGGAGTTCAGGCGCTTCTATGACAGGTATCGCCTGGGTCTGGCTGACTTCATGGCCGCAGCCATGGCGTACTATGCGGAGCACACTCTCTCCGGTGACTAGACGAGCTTGGGTTCGGGTCCGGCGACGCAGTTGAGCCCGGGACGGGTGCTCGCGCGCGCTCCACAGTGAAGCCATCGGGGTCGATGCCGATGATCGTTCCCCTCCTTGTCCTGTTCCTGGCACAGCGTGCACACCTCTTGCGCCACCAGACCCGTCCCACTGGCCACGTCCATGTGGGAGAACGGCGAGGGCAGTCGCGTGAGAGCCTTATCGCTCAGCACGCAGTTCACGTCACGGCAGGGCCTATCGTTGGCAAAGTCGATGAAGTTGTCGGCTTCCGATTGTGTAGCCCACTGTCCTGCTTTCGGCACTTATCTGCCCCCCTCTTGTTCCCGAGTCAGTGTGATGGCTCCATCTTCGCCGAGTTACCGAAGTGACTGCCTCTCGGAGAGGACCTCACGATCCCTCCCCGGCCAAGACACCGTCGCTGCCACCAACTGCCAGCGTCCCACCCTCGGCCGCCCCTGTTCCCATAACAGCCGCTGCTCCCCGTGCCCACAATTGGAAGCATACTGCCGATACTGAAGTTGCGCTGTACTCGGCAGTCTCGGGGAGGGGCATCACGCAAGTCATGCCGGCCCGCCGATCGTCGTAGGTGCGGTTCAGTCCGTGCAGCTAGGACTGGCGTCGATTCGTTAGCCTACGGTCTGCCGTCGAATGGATCGTCGGACTGTCTCTGGGACCTACGGGGCTATGGCGTGAAGGCCCGGTGCAACCGGCACGTTCGGGGGTCAATACGACAACACTCCCTGCCGCAACTCGCAGGGAGTGGAGATGAGATACACAGATTCCACTGGATGAGCCGTGAGGGACTCGAACCCCCAACCCGCTGATTAAGAGTCAGCTGCTCTGCCAAATTGAGCTAACGGCCCTAGCACCAGATAATTATAATCGCTTCGGCCAGGGGCGTCAAATCCGGGGCAGTCGCGACTCCCGGGCAGTACCCTCCCGCGACATGCGCCCTCCCCTACACAGAGAGACGGACTACCCTGAGCGCCACGTCCAGGCGCGACGGGCACGCTCTCGCCGATTCCGTCATCCAGCTCAGGCTCGCGGCGCCTTCTTCGGCTTGTGACGGAACTCGATCACGTCTCGCTCGTCGTACTCATGCCGGACGACGTCGCACGTCTCCAGATAGAACCTCAGCAATCGCTCCTTCAACCTGGTCGCCGTCTGCGCCAGCGTCGGATCATTGATCCGGTTGTGCAATTCGTGAGGATCGGCCTTCAGATCGTACAGTTCATCGGTTTCGTAGAGCCGCATCACGTACTTGAACTCTTCGGTACGTACCATCACGGCCTTGGTGTGCTCCGGTCCGTCGCTGCGCTGTAGCACGTGGCGAGGCCAGTAGAGCGAGAAGGGGTTCAGATTGGGATTGCTGGCATACTCCATGCACTGGGCCTCGCTTCGCCGACGCCCCCCTTCGCAGAACACGGCGTCGCGTTGATCCACTGACTCCCCGGCGATCAAGGGAAGCAGCGACCGCCCGAAATGATCATATCCCGGACTGACGCCGGCCAAAGCCAGAACCGTGGCAGGCAAGTCGATCAGCTCGACCAGCGAATCCCTGATGCCGGGCTCGACGGGCACGTCGGCCGGAGGCTTGACGACGAGTGGAACGTGAATCAGACAGTCCTCGAAGGTGTTCTGAGCCTTCTCGACCAGCCCGTAGTCTCCGTTGTATTCGGCATGGTCGGAGAAGAAGAACACGGCGGTCCGGTCGTAGATGCAGGCCTGCCGGAGTGCTTCCATCACCATGCCAAACTGGTGGTCGAGCCGGGCGCACATTCCGTAGTAGGTAGCGCGGAGCTCGGCCCAGCGCTCCTCACTCCAGCCTTGCAGGTTCTGATTGTGGTACAGGCCACGGGTCATGCTGGGCTTGTCGCTCCACTCCTCAGGGACCGGCGCACGGGGTGGAAGCGCCTCACGATCGATCATGCCGTACCAGGGCTCCTCAACCGCGAAGGGCGGGTGAGGGTACTCGAGAGGAAGATAGAGACACATGGGCTTATCAGCGGGCGCGTTCTTGATCTGCTCCACAGCCCCCAGAACCCATCCCCAGTCGAAGTCGTAGTAGTACGGGTAGCCCTCAGTGTGCTCGAGTTCACCGACGTAGAACGAGTAGTAGGTGTCGCTGCCCGGCTCTCCACGCCACTCGGTCTGTCTGTCGATGGCCCACGGCAACTGGGGCACCGGATCAGGCATGTACCGCACGTCACAGTAAGGCGCGAGACTGGCCTGACCGGGGATCAGGTCGTTCTTGCCACCCCACCACACGAAATACCCGGCGTCCTTCAGAGTCTTGAGCAGTGCCGGCTCTTCGGGCTGCAACAGATGGCGCAACGTACGGTGGCCACGCACGTGAGGATACCAGCCGGTCATGAACGCGCACCGGCTGGGAGTGCAGATCGGGTTCTGACTGAAGGTGTTGCGGAAAGACACCCCGTCGGTGGCCGCTACTCGATCCAGGTTGGGCGTCACCGCCGCCGGATTACCTGTGTGGCCGAGTACATCGCCGCGGTATGAGTCGGGATTGAAGAGCACGATGTGAGGTCTGGCTGCCATTCAGAGCATCCTCCTCTCGGACTGGAACCCTCGATTCGCTGTGGGTCGCACAGCCGACGTCATCGCCGGCCTGCCCACAGGCCACACAAGTCAGATGCTCAGGTCGCTATCCAGGTAGATCGGGTTTGTCAGCGCCAGGAGGTCACCCTCAGGGTCGCGTAGCTCCGCAGTGATCCAGCGCAGCGCCAGTAGCTCTGCCGACCTTGTACCCTCCGAGCTGATCGACCACTCGGCCTGGACGTATCCGTCGACAATCAAGCGTACCTCGCTGCCACCGGGGGCATCGGCCCAGCGTGCCGTGACTGTGACAGACCGGCCGGTTACGCTGATCGCGTCCCCCATCATGGCCACTCTGCCACCACCCACCGGCGCTTCCAGCCACAGCCTGGGGCCACTGCTGAGCATGACGTGGCCGCGCCGCAGGCCCTCCAGCAGCGCCTCCGCAGACAGCTCGTCGGCCCATATGAGATTGAAGCCCGGCCCGACATCGTAGGAATCGGTGCTGTGAGCGTCCGTGCCGGCGGTGGCCGGGAGACGATGACCCGCGTTCAGCCAGCCGTACCACAATTGCAGATTGGTCTCGTTGTTGCAGCGCGGTCTCTCCCACAGGCCATTCCAGATCTCGACGGCATCCAGTTCCCCCGGCATGAACTGATCGAAGAGCCACGTGCACCCTGTACAGAAGGGGTCACCAGCATTGGCGATGTGCGCAGCGACCAGGATCCCTCCCCGCGCATAGATCTCCTCGGCCGCGTTCTCCATCCTGTAGCCTTCGCGCCCCACCCGCCAGTCGATCCAGTCCGTGGTACCCAGGCTCAACGCATGACCATAGTATGTGGTCAACTCCATCCCGGGGATGATGGCGAGGTCGTCGACTCCGTCCAGGTCGGAATCGTATAGCTGCGTCACGTTGTTGTGCTCGGTCAGAGCAACGAAGTCCAGCCCCGTTTGCCGCAAGGTCTCCAGCAGTTCGGCGACGCTCCGGTGACCATCCGAATGGTAGGTGTGCACGTGCAAATCGCCCCGGTACCAGCCCCTCTCCGGTCGAACCACCGGACGCGGAAAGCGGAGCCTCCCCGGTGCCTCAAGTTCCGGCTCGGAGGAGAGCCAGATCTGCAACCTGTATTCTATGGGCGTGCCAGGAAGGATCATGAACGTGTTGAGTTCGGCCGTCCAGCGCCCCGGTGGCAATCGACCGGGGAAGAAGCCGTCGTCGGCACAACTGGTACTCACATCGATGGCTTTGCGGTTCTTTCCACTGATACTGCCGCCTCGAAAGGCCCCGCCAGGCTCGTACAGCGAGACGGTCACCTTGTTCTTGATGCCCTCGACTCTCAATGGATCGAACTGGAACTCGATGTGTAGTGCGGTAGTCCCGGCCGGGACATTGAACGGAAGGGTGATGTCTTCCTTGAAATCCTCCAGGGTGAGCTCTCCGCTGAATTCGTAGTCACAATGATTGGTCTTCAGGTCACACTCTCCGGTAGTCCCAGATCGGCCACAAGGGCCAGGTGATCGCTGGGGTAGACTCCTTCGGAATCGGGTCGATCTCCGGCAAGCCGGATCCCGATCACGCTCACATCTGGCGAGATCAAGACGTAGTCGATGCGCTTGCCGGGCCTCACCTTCCAGCTCAGGACGGTCTCGCCACTTTCGCCCGGACGGGCCACGGCCCATGCGTCGACCAGCTTGCCCCGCTGGCCATCGATCGTCGCCTGTCCGGTCAGGAAGCGAATGTCTACAGAATCGGGGGTCACGTTGAAGTCCCCGGTGAGCACAAACGGCTTGCCGGACGCAGTGCCGTCCACGAAACTTAACACCTCGGTGGCGGCATAGCTGCGCTTGCCCGAACGGTGAGTGCTGAACAGCCAGAAGGGACCGTCCGGAGAGCGCACCAGGCCTCCCAGCACGCCTCGCAGCCACGGGCTTGCCCCGTCCTCACGGCGGCGGGTGAGCTGGCGAAAGCGCTGGTCCACGATCGGATAGCGACTCAGGATGGCCAGCCCCTCCCACTTCTCGCCCAGGTTGTCGCCCCATCCAGGTGCCCAGTAGTGGGCCGGGTGCCAGATCAGCTCGAATTCTGGCAAGCGGGCACGGATTTGCGCGGCCTGGTGGCCGGGATCGTCGAGCCAACTGCGACACTGGATCTCCTGAAGCGCTACCACATCGGCGTTGGCTTCGCGTATCAGTTCGACGATCAGATTGCGTCGCGCGGACCACGGCTCATTGTAGTTCCAGATGTTCAGATCAAGAAGGCAAATGGTCAATCGATCCCTCCTCCGGCTCCTTTCAGGTCCGGCCAACTGTACTTGGGCCAGAAATTGTAGCGGAGGAAGTACCAATCGATAATGGCGTTGGCCAGCCGCCCAACCATCATCATGCCGTTCCTTCGCAGAAGCACCCTTGGGTCGACTTCTGAAGACAGATCGACGAAATCCTCCCAGTCACCTTCAAAGCTGTGCGGCCAACTCCGAGCCAAGGGGTGATCGGCGTTGCGGCATCCCTCATCGTGGAGACGGCCGAAAGTACTCCTCATGTCCGCCACGACCAGTCCGAGGCCCTCCCGCCAGCCACAAGGCAGCAGTCCATGCTTGCCCCACTGCACGTCAACGCGCGGCCGGCCATCGTTCAGCATCGCCTCGTCCGCGGCCTCGGTCAGCGTCAACACCACGCCGTGGTAGCAGGTATACACGCGGGACACTCGTTTCCATGAATCATCCAGCGCGACCCAGGCCACCTCGTGGTCGCAAGGATCCGAGTTGGCCGGGAAGTCGATGTCGTCCTCCCAGAAGAGATGATAGCCGATCAGCGGTAGCTCAGGATGCAGGATAGCGCCAACGTCCTTGAGAGGCAAAGGCTCGTCCGGAGAGGTAAACAGGCGAGGAGCGTGCCGCAGAATCAGCGTCGTCTCCCCGGGATCCGGTTCTCTGGGCGGATCGAGTTGCAGGGCCTGCTCGTAGCAGCGCATGGCGTCGCTCAGACACCGCTTACGGTGGAACGCCACTCCTCGACGATAGGCAGCCAGAGCCTCACGGCTCGTCTCGGAGTGCTCCATCACACTGCATCTCGGAGCCACTGCGCCAGGAAGGGCCACACCCGTTTCTTGTAGAACCGATGCTCGTTGGGACCAACGTACAGCTCGATGCGATCCTCTGCTCCGAGGCTGCGGTAGACCTCTCGGACGGCTTCGTAGGCCTCGCGCACACCATCGATCGGGAACATGTGATCCTTCTCCGCTGCAACGAGAAGCTGCGGCCGAGGAGCTGTCAGTCCGCCGATGTCGCTGCAATCTGCCAGGCGGGCAAGATCGGGCACGAAGTTGCAGGGGCAGTGATAGACACCGAAGATGCTTTGCTCCCACGTGCAGAAGTATCCGCTGACCACCGATGCAGCGATTCTTGGATCGAGGGCAGCCGCGAAGAGGGTTACCAGCGCTCCTCCGGACTGGCCCAAGCAGACGATACGATCGGCATCGACGTCCGGGCGACTGCTCAGGTAGTCGATCCCTCGGCGGACATCCCACACCCGGCCGCCAAGCAGCGTCCGTCCTAGCATGATCGAGCGGCCGGCGGAGCAGATGCACGACTCGTTCCAATTGACCTGCCGGTGGTCCTCGTCCACGCATTCCCCGAAGCCCCGCATGTCGGGACACATGGCGATGTATCCATTCCGCACGGCTTGCAGCCCGTACTCTCGCTCACCCCCGTACACCTTCGCGATCTCTTCGGGCGTATCGGCGATGCCCACAGTGCGACTCTTCCCCGGTCCGTGGCCGTGCAGCGCGATCACCGCCGGGGCTGGGGGGTTCACGTCCTTCGGCACAAGGAGATAGAAGGGCTGCCAGTAATCTGCCTCGGTACGGATCACCCACTTCTGGCGCAGATGATCGCCTTGATCGCTCTGCTCCAGCATCTGGGCTTCCAACGAGACAGGCGCAGGCATCTCTCCCAGGCACTCGACCACCTTCTGCCTCAGCCCTGTCTGCCACTCGAGGGTCGACTGCGATGCCCGGCGCTCGAAGGTCAGACTGGGCGGGTGATCCTCCAGCCACTTCTGGTACATTCGTTTAGGAGCGTAGTTCACCTTGCCGAGCGTGTCCATGGCTAGCTACTCGTCTCCTCCCTTGTCTT
>Ga0180432_10005510_pt1 | contig 16807 bp, 19 predicted proteins | sample SS_ome_10_FD_132414 | JGI IMG/M metagenome (GOLD analysis project Ga0180432, IMG submission 132414) | Hypersaline lake sediment archaeal communities from the Salton Sea, California, USA - SS_1_MS_2 metaG | ecosystem: Environmental > Aquatic > Non-marine Saline and Alkaline > Hypersaline >... | reverse complement strand
GAGTTCCTGCTTCCGTTCTTCCTCGTGCCTGACCTGCGCAACCGTGGGACTGAGGAAGCCTACTGCGAGCGCATGGGGTTCGATGCGGCGATGCTTCACTGGTATCACGGCCTCGAGTTCTTTGACTCGCTACGCTGGGTGCTCAAGACCGGCGAGCCGTACGAGATCCATACCGCCGAGAGCCTCGAGGCGGATCTGGCGCAGTGGCTAGAGATCTGACTGCTCGCAGTGGGGATGTCACCGGATGTGGCTACTTAAGTAGCTCTCGATGCCGGTAGCAATTGGTGACGTGATCGTTGACCATCCCAACCGCCTGCATGAACGCGTAGCAGATCGTCGGTCCGACGAAATTGAACCCACGCTTCTTCAACGCTTTGCTCATCGCTGCAGACTCGGCTGTCTGCGCAGGCAGGTCGGCCAATGATGGCCAGGCATTCTGAACGGGCTGCCCTCCGACGAATCCCCAAAGATAAGCATCGAGGGAGCCGAACGCCTTCTGGATCTCCAGCACGCCACGGGCGTTCCGGATTGCCGACTCGATCTTCAGCCGGTTTCGCACGATGGCCGGATTGCCGAGCAGTCGGCCGACATCGTCCTCCGTGTATGCCGCGACCGTTTGGATATCGAAGCCGTCGAACGCCACACGATACCCCTCACGCTTCTTGAGAATCGTCGACCAGCTTAGCCCAGCTTGTGCGCCCTCAAGAACGAGCATCTCGAACAGCTTGCAGTCGTCATGGACCGGCACCCCCCACTCCTCGTCATGGTATGCGACGTATAGCGGATCGGTCCCCGCCCACGCGCAACGCGTCTTGATCATGTCATCACTGTAGAGAATCTGAGCCAGACACTCCAGTTTCGAATCCCCGGGATGGGAGACCGGGGCTTCTTTCCCCTCGGATGTGCTCAAGCGGAGTGACGAACCCGTGAGAGGAAGAATCCAACTGAATATCGGGCGACAGCCTCTCGACCCAGTTGATATGCTGCATACAGTCCATGCTTCACGCAACTCAATGCGGTATGCCAAAACTCCGGGGATCGGCATCTGCCCTTCTCGTCACCATGATGGACACACATGGCTCTTAAGGACTTGGCTACTAGGTGGCTTGACGGTATACATAAATTGCCTATTATGGCTGTAAGGAGGTTGATATCATGAGGAATGTGCCGGTCAACCGGATAACTGTGGCGATAGGCATGGTTATGCTAGTTATCGCGCTCTCGACCGTCGCGGCTTTGGGAGCATCCAAACTGAGGCCGGGGACTTGTGGTGGTGGGGATGTCTACCTGGTCAAGACGAATCCGCGACAGATCACGACCGTAACACACGAGCCCAGATCGGATTGGCTTGAGAGGAAGGCAAGGGCTCATCAAAGGAAGGCGGAAGTGACAATGGCCATCGCGATGGCGGGCCGTCCAGACTGGGCAGGGGCATTCTACACGGCTGCCTCCCTAGCGATCGAAGTAGCCAATCCTGCGCCAAGGACATACAGATCGACTCGCACCGTGTGGGATCGGGATGTTCGATACGGCAGGCCGCTTGGCGGTGGCGGAGGACGTCCGCTCCAATTCCGACCCATAGACTAGGCTATCCGTCGATCGGGGAAGCAGATGACTGCTTCCCCGATTGGCCCTCGCTGGAAAGCTAGACCCTGCGAACGCACAGGCGGGCGCAGGGTCTAGTACGTCTACGAATAGCGAGCCTGTGCTTGGCGAGCCGTAGGCCGAGGAGGACTCAGTATGCTCGACCGTTGCCCTACTGAGAGGACAGCATGAAGCATTGGGACCTGTTTGCCTCTTCTAGAGCGGTTTGACCATTCGCTGGATGACCGGACGCATGAAGCGGAGGCGTGGCCAGCAAGCACGATCGACGAATCCTTGGTGCCCATATAGCCGCCGGGCGTTGTCATTCCGCCCGGATACATCGATGGCATACTGCGTGGAGCCTCGCTCGCGTCCTCGTTCCTCCATGGCATGGATGAGCACCGAACCGATTCCCCGACCGCGGAAGGCTTCGTCGACGGCGAGGAACTGCAGGTAGAAGTCGCCTTCGTCATACGTGTGTAAGAACCTCATCATCGGAGACAGGAGCGCATAGATGATCGAGATTCGAACAATGCTACGCCCCGCTGCCCGGTTGACGACCTTCCTGTTGAATCGACGATGCTGTTCGGCGGTGTAGCCCGACGCCATGCCGACGACCTCTCCGTCGGCCTCCGCGAAGAGCGCTGTCTCGTAGGAGAGATCGTGATTCGGTTCGACGTACGCCTTTGAGACGATGTCCTCGAGCCGCTTGCCGAACATCTTCCCGAATCCTCCGTCGGATGCAGCATTCATGTACCGCGTGAATCGAACGCCCTCGTCATGGGTTGGATAGGCCGGACGAACAACGATGTCGTGTGAATCCATGAAGCCAGTCTATCGGAGGCTGCGCGGACTGCGCAATGCGCGACAGCGGCCAAGAGGCTGGTCACCGACTGTGGCAAGCGAGACGAAACGGACGTCCGAGTCCGATCGTCCGCGTGAGAGCAGCATCATCGTCCGGGAATCTCGGCAAGACGCTGGAGAGACGGAGCACGGTATCATGGAGGCATCTCTCGCCAGCTGGAGTACCCATGAATCTCATCCGCAAGCACTACGAGACATCTGACGACTACTGGCGCATGCGAGAGTTCTTCCGCACGCTTCGCGCCGCCGCCCCACACCCCAGCGGCAATTGGGACGTCGGCAACTTCGACTACTGGCGATGGCATGGCCTGGAGAACGTGGTGGAGCGACCGCCACACGAGCTTCGGTACTGGGAAACGCCCACTGGTCGAATCGCTGCCGTTCTGGTCCAGGGAGATCCCGGGGTTTGTCATCCGATGGCCGATCCTGAGGGGGCCACGGAGGATCTATTCAGTGACATGTTGGATGTCGCTGAGTCCGAGTTCCTGACTCGACTCAGCGATGGCCGACAGGGGCTGTTCGTCTGGGCGGATGTGGACAATGCTCCACTGAACTCCGTTCTTGAAGCTCGCAGGTATGAGCACCATTCCAGCGATCACGCGACGGAGTATCATGGCCGGCAGTCATTGCTGGAAGAACCACCAACGGCGAAAATACCCGAGGGGTACATCGTTCGATCGATGGGAGATGCCGACGAACACCCGTCGAGGAGCCTCGCGTCATGGCGCGCGTTCCACCCCGGCGAGCCCGACGAAGGGGCTGACCCGAAGGGTGCGTGGTATCGAAGCGTCAAACGTGCGCCGACCTATCGCCGTGACCTTGATGTCGTCGCAGTAGCCGAGGAAATCGGGGCGATTGTCTCATTCTCGACATGCTACTTCGATGATGTCCTGCGGACCGGCACTGTCGTCTCGTGGGCACGGCGCCCGCTCATCAGCGAAAAGGGCTAGGGAAGGCCGTCGTCACCGAGACGCTTCGGCGATTGCATTGGCTGGGGGCGGTCGCTGCCTACGTTTCCTGGTATGAGTCTGTGCCCGGCACGCTGTATCAGTCGTGCGGATTCACCGATGTGAGGATCGGAAGAGCCTGGAGAAAGAGCTTCTAGCGGTTGCGGGGAGGTGCAAGCAGAGAGACCATGCAGCAACTGCCCCGCCTGCTCAAGCAGGACGAAATGGTGTTCCCAGTATCGGCTTCCGCCATATGGACGCGCGTGAGCGTATCCTCTACCCTCTGATTCATGTGCGAACGGATCCTGATTGTCGACGCCTCCCTGGATCATACGGCCTATTGGCCGGTCCAGCAGTGGATACCCTACTTGGGCGGCGCTCCTGCAGATGCAGTTCATCTTCCGTCCACTTCAGCTGTCCCATCTCTCTCTCGATACACCCACATCCTGCTGACCGGCTCCGAGGCAACGTTCGAGGAGCCGGCGCCGTGGTTCGAGCTGGAAGCCGACCTTGTGCGGGATGCCGTCGATCGCGACCTCGCGGTTCTCGGAAGCTGCTTTGGCCATCAGATGCTCGTATGGGCCCTCTCCGGCCCGCAAAGCGTCCGGCGTGCACAGTGCCCCGAACTCGGGTGGGTATCGATCGAGATCCTAGGCAAAGACCAGCTGCTCGACGACCTACCGAACCCATGGCACGCATTCGCTTTCCATCTTGATGAGGTCATCGCCCCACCATCTCCCTGGCGTGTACTGGCGAAGAACGATGCCTGCTCGGTCCAGGCAATCCGGTATGGAGATCAGCGGGTCTGGGGAATCCAGCCCCACCCCGAGACCGATCCGCCCGAAGCCAGACGCCTCATGGAAATGGCGCTTCGTCAAGCTCCCGATCGCGCCGAGGAAATCCGTCGGGCGATGAGCCAACCGGTCTGTGACGATGCTGTAACCGCGCAGCTCGTTGACTCGTTTCTGCAGAGCTGACGTTCGCACTGGAGGATCTCCAGCCGTGGAGGACGGCTCACGTGCGACGGCTTCCGTTTGCCTTGACTTTGAGCGCGCCGCACGTGCGACGACTTCATGTCGCTTTATCGGTTCGACGAAGGCTGGAGGATCGTTGCCCAGACGACCTACCATCACACCAATGCTTAGCCCATTCGATCTTCTCCGGGCGGGAGACCCGGATTGCCTGGAGGTCTTGTTGCAGTTTCGCCTTCGGCATTCTCCATCGACCGGCCGGAACCGAACACGCTGAGACAGGGGTCCCAATCCTTGTGATCGGCTCTCAATCGAGGCAGTATGAATGAAAGGGTCCGAGGGCTCGCGATGTTGTCCTCTGAGCAACGGGTGGATCGAGGGAGGAACGGCCAAGTGGATGAACGACTAAGCTACTCGCGAGCCGGAGTGGACATCGACGCGGCGAACGCCGCCAAGCGGCGGATGGCTCGTAGCGTCGATTCCGGAGATCCGCGGGTGCTCAACAAGCTGGGCGCGTTTGCGTCGCTGGTGGAGGGCAGTTTTCCCGGAATCAGTGATCCGATCCTCGTTCTCAAGACCGAGGAGCCCGGATCGAAGCAGAAACTGGCGTTCGAGTCGGACCGTGTGGAGAGCCTATGCCAGGACGTCATCCACCACCTCCTGAACGATGTTGCGGTGATGGGCGCTCACCCGTGCTACGTGCTCGACTGCATCGTTTGCGGCCGGTTGGATCACGACATCGTTGCTCGTTTGGTGTCCGGCATGGCGAACGCTGCTCGGGCCCAGGAATGCGTGCTTGTCGGGGGAGAGACATCGGTTCAGCCCGGGGTTGTTCCGGACGGTCTGTACGTGTTGTCCGCAACGGCGGCCGGTATCGTGAGCAGGGAAGCGATTATCGACGGATCGAGCATCCAGCCCGGGGATGTGGTTCTCGCTGTCGCATCGAACGGACTCCACACCAATGGGTACACGCTGGTTCGCGCGCTGCTGGAGAAACGCCCCAGCAGCCGCTCGTTGCCAGTCGATCACGAGACGTTCTTCGACGCAATCATGCGACCGCACAGCTGCTACTATCTGGCGATGCGGGACCTCTTCGGACGACCTATGATCCACGGCCTAGCCCACATCACCGGTGGCGGTCTGCAAGACAACGTGGCTCGAATCCTGCCGCCAGGTGTCGACGCGCACATCCGGTTGGATCTTCTGCGGGTCCCGAGCGTCTTCCGAGTCATTCGGGAGCAGGGAGAGATCGAGATGGATGACATGCTCAAGACGTTCAACATGGGCTGCGGCCTAGTTGTCGTCTGCGATGCTGCGGCCAGTGAAGCGACCGTAGCCCACTTCGAGGAGCAGGGTCATGTGTGCTGGACGGTCGGAGAGACTCTTCCGGGATCAGGGGATGTTGTGCTGACGGGTGAGATCGCTGGGTAGCTGTCCGCAGCATGCCACGATTGAGCCGTCGACATCCTACTCGTGAGATTGGTGATAGGAACGCGACCGGGAGGATCAAAGAACGGGCGCCGAGCTTCGTGACAATCCCTATGCGAGGGGCCTCGTATAGGCGATCTGCGTCAAGATGGTTCGCGGGAGAGACCTGGCCAGCTACAGCGCTGTAGCGATTGGAGACAACCGTGAGATCACCGGATCAACCCAACTGATGGATGTGGCTGCTGCAGACTCCAAGGAGGCATTGCAAGACCTAATGCCGTGGCTAATCTGTGCGCGGAAGCCACACGGGCCGTGCGTCTTCGTCCAGGTTGTCCGTGACCTGTCGAAGATCGCTTCCGTCGGCGTTCATGATGTAGATCTCGGAGTCTCCGTCGTGATCCGACTGGAAGGCAATCCTCATGCCATCAGGCGACCAACGTGGGACTCCGCTGAAGCATCCGAGGTTTGTTAGCTGAACGACGTTGGCGCCATCTGCATCCATGACAAAGATCTCCCAATGTCCCGCCCGATTCGAGCAGAACGCGACTCGCGTACCGTCGGGGGACCAGTGCGCGTAGCCATTGAGCGATGAGCCGGCGGTGAGCTGCTGCACACGCGTGCCGTCGGCTCGCATGGTGAAGATGTGAGAGCCGTCGGACGTCCCCCCGCTCCAGCCGATGCTCTGTCCATCAGGAAGCCAAGTCGGCTCGAAGTCGCCGTGCGCATTGTTCGTCAACTGACGAAAGTCAGTCCCGTCTGTGTTGACTGTGCAGATTTCTCCATCGCCATCGGCGAACGATACGAAAGCGAGCCGTGTACCATCCGGTGACCAAACGGGACCAGCGCTGGGGGCCGGGACGTTAGGGACCTTCAGCGGATCCTGACCATCGATATCCATCGTGTAGATGAAGTTGATTCTTGATGGGCGAGAGAAGAAGACGATTCGCAGGCCATCCGGCGATGGCCACGGGCCATAATCCTGCGCACTCCTCTCCGTGAGCCGTGTGGGGTTCAAGCCATCCGCGCCAATGCTGTAGATTTCCCAGTTCCCGTCTCGATTGGTGTCGAACAGGATCGTGTCCCCGGACGCCTCGATTGGATCTGCCGGGGGCGTATCCGAGGAGTAGCAGACAGGGACAAAGCTGACGAGAAGAACGGCGAACACGAGAGCGAAGTACAGCCTCTTCATGGGCAGCAGTGTAGCTTGCGACTGTCCCCAGATCGAATGCCAGGGGGCGGCTCATGGTGGCATGGGACCACGCCACTTGTCGGACAGGAGAAGCCACGACCTCTGGAGAGCAGGGGCAAGATCTGTTCCATCCACGACCCTATGGACGTTGCTCGTAAACAATCACATGCTCGGGAATCCAGCCGTCGTTGGCCTTGCTATAATAGCGATCTTCAAGCGTGCCATCGGGCATGATCTCAAAGGTCTGCCGGAATTCCACAAGCTCTCCCGAGTGGATCGAATAGCCGGCAAGGGTGACTCTGCCGTCGTCCGATGCCACCGTGCCTCTGCTGTGGATTCCGTTGCTGGCGAGCTGCGTGAAGACGATGACCTCTGCCTCCGAGTCCCAGTAGAACATAGTCTCCATTGCGAACCCGATCTGGTTGACCCGCTTCATCCACTTGACAACGTGCCCATCCAACGCAGCCGTCCACTCGATCTCATGGTCGAACGGCGGAGCCGGCGTGCTCACAAACCGCCCGGTCCAGGAGGTTCCCACCAGAAGTCCAAGAGGTGCCAGCGGGTCCTGTAGTTCGGTTGCAGCGGCGGCAAGAGACGTCAGAAGTATGGCGAACAGGATCAATGTGAAGGCGCGCATGAGAGCTCCTGGCGGCTCTCTCCACGGGGCAAGTCGGCGAGGGGAGTGTACAGAGTGTCCAGAAGGCGGGCAGGAGTAGGTTGAGTTGCGCGACACGGCCCTTCGCACAGCATCTTGAGAGCCTCGCGAGACCATTGCACGAAACCGCCGCCACGGTATGGGTGAGCAAGAGCCGCACAGACGCATCACTGAGGGCTGGACCAGATGGCTCGGTATCTGGCCTTGACGGCTTCGATTCGGGCCTCACGAGAATCATCGTCGGTGAGCTGTTCCAACTCACGTAGGCGTTTCTCGGACCAGGTTGCACGCAGGCCGGCGGTGTAGAGCAGCTCGATGGCAAAGTCGATGTAGGCTTGCGGCTTGGCCGTGACGATGTTGCCATCCATAACGACCATCTCATCCACGTAGCTCCCGCCTTCCCACTCGGGAAGCGTGGAGTCAGCACCGAACCCGTGCGTGAACTTCCGTCCTCTCAGGAGTCCGGCCCTGCCGAGGAGCCTTGGGCCTGCGCAGATGGCTCCAAGGGCTATTCCTGACTCACTGGCTGTAGAGAGAAGCTTCAGCAAGAACTCGTTCTCCAGAACGGCATCCGTGTCACCACCAGGAACGATGATCGCCTGATACTGTGTGGAATCCACGTTGGCGTAGCTGTGCGTGGCTCGTAGCGCGATGCCACTGGGGCCCTCGTAGTCCTCGCCGTCAGGAGTCGCGACGTCGATGGTCAGCTCCTCGCCGTGAATCGCTTGGGCGGCCAGCATGGCCTCGAACTCGATGCACTGCGGATAGAAGACCACCAGTGCCTTGTCTCTCATCTGTGCCATCCTTTCGATATACTCTGCTCCTGTGCTGCGGTCATAGCGAATGCCGGGGACAGGCAGTCGCTTCAGCCTCCGTGCAATACGCGATCAGGGATGAGTCCCCCGACTCTCACAACCAGGCTCTCCTGCAAGCTGTTGGCACCGCTGAGGTAGTCGATGGCAGCCTGGAGTTGGGCATCGTAGCCATCCAGCAGCTGATCGCGGGTCAATGAGATCAAGACATCGGGCGTGACACCTACGCCCTCCGGATCGGCGCCGTTTGCGGCCAGCGTTTGAACGAACGGATACATCAGCAGAGCCCCGTTTGGCAGCGGTATCATGCCTGCGCCGGTCACTGCGCCAGATGTGCGTTCTCCGACCACCACGGCGCGGCCGAGGGCTTGGAGGCTGATGGAGAGCATCTCGCTTCCCGAGGTGCAACGTACGTCGACGAGTAGAACGAGCGGGCCGCGGAATGCACTGTCGACGGGGACCGCGGGGACCTCTGCAGTCTGGGATCGCATGACCAGCGTGACGATCACCGCGGGATCCTTCAATAGGTATGTCGTCATGCCGACCATAGCATCGAGTTCGCCGCCGGGATTCCCGCGGAGATCGAGAATCAGACCGCGGGCCTCCCGCATCGACGCGATGGCTTGAGCGAAGTCGGGGAGCAGATCGACGTGAAACGTGTTGAAACGAACGTACCCGATGTCGCCCTGCAACCATTCCGACGCGAAATCGAGATACACCGGTGGCATGCCGGGGGATGGCTCCGAGACGCGATCTCTGGCCCTTCGAACCAGTTGAACCGTCGCGAGATCACCCTGTCTGTCACGATACGTCAGAACGACCTGCGTTCCGGCTTCGCCGTAGACCTGAGCCAGTAACGCACTGTTGGCTGTCTCCTCGGTGCTGCGCTCGTTGAATGGCGGGGCAAGGAACGCCATCGCCTGAGCCACGATCTCCTGCACCGGCACTCCGTCGAACGAGGAGATAGAGAACCCCGGGCGGATCCCTGCCTCATCCGCCGAGGACCCAGAGTCAACACGAACGACGACGGCTTCGTCTGACAGCCAGCGGACGTCCAGGCCGACAGCCCCGCCGGCATACCCGCTCGGAAGAACCATTCCGGCGCTGTCGGGCGGGATCACGGCGGAGTGCGAACGCTCCAACTCAAAGACCATGGAATTCAGCAAGCGGTAGAACTCGTCTGAGTCGGCAGCGTCCTTCACGTGCAGCCAATACTGGTCGCGGACCGCCTCCCAATCCACTCCACCGAATGTTGGATCGAAGTACGCCTCATGAATCGTGCGCCAGACAACCTCAAACGACTCGAGATCAACAGCCCTTGGAAACGCCTCCGATGCCAGGGATGTGAGACAGCCCATAGCGACGGCTCCGGACGTCAGAGCGACGACGAGCAGCCTTCTCATGGGACTCCTTTCGACCTGCGCTGCAGTCTCAGCCTAGAACCTGCTCAAGCATTTCCTAGGACCGTCTCCGGTTCATCTCATCGGTGAAGGCAACGGCAGATCCACCGCGAGCGAACCACTGCGGCACGGTACAAGTCTGTCATGGAGAGTCACACAAGACAAGCGCAAGCGCGGCTGCTTGAAGATGCACCAAGAACGGCATGTGTCCCTGGGTTTGGTATCCCGTATCTGCTCGTCATGCCTCGTCGTATGGCATTGCAGGACCCAGATTGCGGCTTCTGCGCTAGCTCCTACTCCCTCGCGGCGGCTCCCCTATGGCCACGTGAAGATCGGGATTTCGGGCAGTTGCGGTCGTTGGGCGGGCTCGAGATAGATGTAGTACGTTGAGAGCAAGTAGTCCGCCAGCTCCCCATATCCCTCCTTGACGCCCTCGAGTCTCGATTCCGCATAGTCGTTGAGAAGACGCGCCACCTCTACCACGTCTGCGGACGGAATCTCCGATATCAGACCAAGGACGTGAGGCTGCTCATCGAGGAAGGTCATCTCCGCTTTATCGCGGACCGCTGCGATATCCGGATAGGCGTTCTGCCATTCGATGATCGCCAACTGGCCCGGGAGCTGCATGCTCCAGAAGGGGAGGGAGTCGTCGAACGTCGTGAGTCCCGTCGTACCCCACTCGGAAGGCAGTGAGGTCGTGCCGGAATAGATTGGCACGTAGCAAGACGTTGCGGCCTGTCCGAATCCGAACCAGGCGCATCCGCGTGCGTCGGTCGGCCACATGTCGTTCGCCTGGAAGACGCAGGAGTGCGACGTATAGGGAAGGTTGATCGTGCGGCGGTACTTGATGCCCAGGAGGTTGTAGAGGTTTGGGAAGTACGTAGGGCAAGCCATGGGGCTCTTCGTCCCATGCACCTGGAAGGCCTGATGGGCTGTGGCGTCAAACGGGGTTCCCTCAAGCGTATCGCGTTGGATGGCCCAGACGTGGGGTGTTTCAATCGCCAGCTCCGCCTGGACTGAGAACGGGAAGCGACTGTCAGATGCAGACAACTTCAACGACGGCGCGAAGTAACTGAGGACACGCCACTCGCGAGAGATCGAAGAGGGTGAGTTCGAGGGTGCGTAGACCTCGTACCAGACGAAGGGCTCTCCTGAGCTTTCCGACCACCACTTCATGTCCTTGGCGAGGCTGTGCACATTGGGCGAAGCAAGGAAGCGGTCGGGGTCAGTCAGGTCGATTGCACCGATACGACTCCGATTGGCGGATACAGCGACATGGTTGTCTGGAATACGTTGAGCGCACCAGACGGCCCCCGGCTTCGTACTTCCTGGCGACCAGTCCGGCCCGGGGCCGAAGATCTCCATCGACCAGACTTCCCTTGTATCGGCGATCGCCAGTTGCTCGCCGTCCGGGCTGAACAGACTGTGATAGCCGTATGCCTCTGCAAGTGTGCCGATCGTAGCTATCGCTTCGCGCGCGGTTTGTGCGCGTTGAAGCGCAAGCGACATCAGTGCTCTGGTGGGCTGTGTGGAGAACGCCGAGAGCCATCCCTTGCTGTTCGCCAGCTCATTCCTGGCGCCGTAGATCGTCGACTCCGCCACACTAACCCCGTGTTCATTCATCCCGCCGATGTGGGCAAACATCGGACCTGTAAGGATATCGATGTAGCGATAGGTTTGCTGGACCTGAGGGATCGATCCGAGCACGGCTGGCGAGCCAGTCGGCGTTTCTCCCCAGCCAGGCTCCTCGTAGAGGGTGATGCTCCCTCCCGAGGGCTGAGCTGCAGGCTCGATCCGGATTGCCGAATAGACGCATGAGTCGCAGCTATACGTGATGTATGTGCTGTGGTCGGCGGTTGCGTAGCGTCCAATCAGAACATTGGTGCACGCAAGCGCTGGAAGCGCCGACGCAGCAATGAGAAGGACGAGTGTCGCGAACGCCGTCAAGGTCGAGTGCCAAAGCTTTGCTCGGCAAGCAGCTGTTATCTTGATCATAGTACGAAGAGTATAGGACGCGTGAGGAATTGTTGACAAGAGGTATCGGCGCATCGGGTAACCTGAGACGCTGAAGTCAGATGGGCAATTCCGGGTCCCGCAGGTGGGCGTTCGGAGTTCCGGCCCATCGAGACAGGGAAGCGGAAACCCGAGAGATACATATAAGGTAACCACTTGACATGACAGCACAACAACGCTAGTGTACGCAGAAGAGCGTCTGGCGTAGTTCTTCGTTGCACGTGCAAGGCTTAGCGCTCAGACGCCAACGCTCAAAGGAGGCTGCTCATGAAGACTGCTGCCCGAGGGTTGATTGTGGCTGGAGTCGTTGGGATGGTTGCGGTTCAGGTCCTTGCGCTGAGTCCACCATGGTGGACGTTCTATCACACGTTCATGGGAACGATCGGGCGGGATCAAACGCTGCACATCCCGCTCATGACCGAGATCGATGATGGACACTACCAGATTGACGTGTTCGTCGAGGGGACGGATGCACACGAGGTGGGGCCTGCTCTCGCCGGTCTTGTCTGGGCGGACTGGGACTTCGGTGGTGTGCTGGTTATGGTTCGCGTCTGGACACCGGACGGAACCGCGTTTGCACCGCCCACACTGGGAGACTCGGATACACCTGGCGATTTTCTTCTCACCATGGTGGAGACGGGTCTGCGTCACAACCCATTGTTCGTAGAGGCAGTCCATGGTGGGAAGGTCAATCCATTCATACCCGCGTTCCCCGATGTGATTGCCATCTTCGAGCCAGAAGTGATCGAGTACTGGAACGATGATCTGAGTGACTGGTTTGGGTACCGACACCTGGTCGCGCAGGATGCATTCGCCGAGGTGCTGAACAGCGACTACTTCGCCGAGACAGCGAGTCTGGGCGTTGCGACCGAGACTCGGCGACACTAGTCGGTCCACGCCTCAGAGATCTGGAGACGCAAGGTTCAGGACAGAGGGTAGTGTCTTGGCTCTTGAGATTGTATTCCCGCGTCCACTTGCACCCCGGTGACATGGATCGTCACGCGGTAGAGCCACGGATGATCGCGTTGGGTGTGCGACACGAAGCGCCATTAGGCTCGGTTTCTGGTGCCGCACCGCCTAAGTACAGTGAGCACGACGCCAAGGAGCAGGGCTTGGTCCCATCTCCGGTGCCCTCCGTCTCCTCCCTCCTGAAGGTGGAGAGCACAAGGAGCGGTGCTCTGCCCCATTCCAATGCTGTATTGCACCATTTGATGCATTACATCACCGCGGCACCGTGTGACTTGATCAAACGCATCAGCTCGATCACAAAGGGTACAACCGAGCTTTCGCAAGCTACCTGATTGAAAGTCCCGCAGAACGATGCATCTGCTTTGGGCCAGTAGAACATGAAACAGCTCGATGCACCGATGTGTCCCCAAATAGTGCCCATGCCATGGCGTGATGCATCTGTATCGCGATCCAGATCAAAGCGCATCAGGCCCAAGCCGTACGAGGCGTTGCCGCTCCACTCCCTCCAACTGAACATCATGTTGCGTGTCGACGGCTCCTGGAAAACTGCATCGCGTGACAGCGCTCGCAGGAAGCGATTGAGATCCTCGGGTGTCGAATTCAACCCTCCACCGCCCCAATCGGCGGTCAGTGCACGCCACTCCGTGAAGTCGATATCACCGTGGAAGACATGCGCTACCTGAGAGGACGCTTGCAGACGGGGAGCTTCAACGAATCGGCGGTAGGTCGACAGCATCTTGAGAGGCTCGTAGATGTAGCGGCGATACGCATCATCGAGTGAAGCTCCAGTGGCTGCTTCGACTATCAAGCCGACGAGATTGTAGTTCACGTCCGAGTACCTGAAGCCCTCGCCCGGGGGGAACAAGGGCGCGCAGTGCTCCTTGATGAATTTCACTGAGTCTTCCGGCTTCCAGATGCGATTCGGATTTGCAGCGATGAGGTCCATGAATCCTGGGCTTCCGAAACTGTCAGCCAGCCCACTGGTGTGGCCTAGGAGGTGTCGCACGCTGATCTGCTTCGCGTACGACTGACCTTCGAACGTATGCAAGCCGTCGAGAAGCTTCGCAGGTAGGTGTGCCGGCAGTGTGCTGTCGAGATCGAGCAATCCTTCTTCCACAAGGCGTAATGCGACGGTTGCTGTCATTGTCTTGGCAACACTGGCGACGTAGATCGAGTCATCTGCATGCATCGAGGCTTTGCTTTCCGGATCAGCGAGTCCAGAAGCGCCCTTCCACAAGAATGTCGGTGTTTCGACAAGCAGAGATGCGCTTGGAGACTGCGGATGCCTCTCAAGAAACTGATCGATCTGGTTCTGAAACGTCTGGGTGGCGGCATGGTCAACCATTGGTACCTCCTCGCCCGGCCTGCGGGCTTGCGGGTCGAGATATCGTAGTGCGCAGTGTATAACATCACGATGTTCTTTTACAAGGGGTGCGATGACATCGTGCCTCCAGCGATACGATGGTGTCTAGATGTCGTGTTCTGCCGGAGAATGGTACTTGCAGAGAGCCTGCAGATGGCTTGCGGTGTAGCGCCGGTTTCGCCTCCTGAGGCTGTGCCGGAGTCACCGTCTGACATGGTCAAAGGACTCCACGTTATAGGTGGGCGGGCGATTTGCCCAATATCCCGATTGTACTGCACAAAGTCGACTCCCGAATGCTTACACGCGTGTTGTTGAGGCTTGCGCATGACGTTGCTTGACGAAAGAAGCAGTACGGCCTTCTACCCCCAAAACATAACACTGTTCGTATAGCTTCGCATCTAAGAGCACTGCCAGGCCAAGGTTCAGGCTGGCAATCTACTTGCAAGGGACTTGGGGTGAACCTGGTCTTGTGTAGTGCCTCGCGGGTTGGCGTCAGCTCCAAAGGGACTGCGATATGAAGGCAGATAGGAACTGCTGGAGGCGTCCCTTCACCCACCGGCTCTTTGATGACACGGATCGTTGAGTACCAGAGCCCAAGATTGCCGCAGTCGGCAATCTTGGGCAACGAACCTCGTCTCGGATTCCCGGTGGCCGCGTTGGGGTTGGCGCATAGTGGCAAGAGAGGCCGAGTGCAAAGCGTTGCCCCATTTACTACTTGGTCGCCTATCTGCAAGCAGTACTGCGGAATTCGACAGCCTAGAGATCCAAAGGAGCGTTGGGCTGACTCCTCAACTTGCCCAGGACGTCCGCCAGCTCTTCAATCCCTTCGACCTCAAGATCAAGCTCCTTCCCCTGCAAGGCGCAATGGAAGAGCTCCTCACTCTGCGGAATGGCCGCGATAACTTTGTTGGAATCCAAGGCCCCGAGTAGAACATCCTTGGCTTTGCCTTTCAGCTTGTTGAGGACATAGTAGACGGGTTTGTCGATCGCCGCGGCCATCTTGGAAATCCTCTTCGCGAGGCCTATCGACTCTCGTGACGGTTCAACCACCACCAAAATGAGATCGCAGCCCTGCTCGATCCCTCGACCAAGATGCTCGATCCCTGCATCAGTATCCGCAATCAGGACCTCATCCTGTTCGAGATCTAGAATCTCCAAGAAGCGTGATGAGAGTGCGTTGATGGGGCAGGCACACCCTTCGCCGAAGTTGTGGATCTTTCCCATTGCGAGAAGCCGGATGTTTCCCTTCTCTGCCAAATACGCAGCAGGGAGTTCGTCTATCCCCCACCCCTTCTGGAGGGTCTTCACTTTCTCGAAGAGGACCTTCTTGCCACCGAAATGGTTCATGAAGTCCTCGGGCTGCTCCAACCCCAAATGCGTATGAAGCTCGAAGTTGGACTCATCCGTGTCGACAACCAACACCTTGCTTCCCTTCCTGGCGAGAGCTTTGGCCAAGAGAGTGGAAACGGTGCTCTTCCCGCAGCCGCCCTTCCCCGCAACGACGACTTTCATCTACTCCTCCTCAATGAGAACCGTGGAGTTCAGGAAGTCGATCTCCTTGATCCTGGCCTTCAGGGACTGGTCCTCCCCTAGAAAGGTCCGCAGAAGGACGCTCTCCCCCTCCAATCGGATCCACGCGACGTCCTCGGCGAGAGAAGCCTCTTCGCCCTTCTTCTCACTTATCACCCTTGCCAGGCACATAGGTCCCTCCTGAGAGATCCCGTTCCTTTTCGCTGGTCGATCTGTGTAAACATGTCTCCAGTGCCCTACCTACGAGAGCAAGTCTAGTCCTCCTCACATCGTTCAAGCAAGACTGGCTCTCAGAGACAACACCCTACATGCCGGAGCCCGTATCCAAGGCTGCTATGAAACCTGGCTTCGCTGTACTTCCAGCGCGCGTTCCGGATTGCTGGCAATGGTGCTCACGACATCGAGTGCGCGGAGAAGGTGTTGGGATGTGAGGGTGTTTGGAGAGCGAGTCAAAGCTGCTTCCGGAAGGTCATTTGGCACGCGGTCCATCGCGGCCGCTTGGATCTCCATCTTCTACTTCTCGGCTTCGATTGCGTCTGAGAGCAGCCCCATCAAGCGATCGAGAGTAATGCTGTAGGATTCAACCGGAATACTCATCCAGTCAGCGAATGCCAGTATCTCCTCTGGACACTCCAGGCTCTCTCTCTCGAAGAAGCCCAACGCATCCAGAACGATCGCTTTGTCGTATCTGGGGAACGTCTCATTGGCCTTCGCCGCATCCCATCCGGCGAATATCGCCTTCCAGTACTTGAGCCAACCTGGGGTAAGCCAGTAGACCTTCTCTCCCTCACAGATCTCTTCCCTGTCTTCCGAATCGACCAGCATGTCGATACATCTGGCAGCGTCTATCCTGGAGATATTCCCTTCGCTCCTGCTGAGCAAATCATCGATGTGCTCAGGGGGAGCCTTTTGGAGATCCAGGTAGCAACGGCTGCCGTAAACAACAGTGATGTTCTTTGAATACTCAATTGCCTGCTCCAGCCTACCCCTGAGCTGCGCTTTGAGTTTCCGATAGTCCTCGTGCAAACCAGGCGCGGTATACAAGATCTGTTTTGCGTTTAGGAAACCGCTCTCTCGCAAGT
>Ga0180432_10005506_pt1 | contig 16819 bp, 12 predicted proteins | sample SS_ome_10_FD_132414 | JGI IMG/M metagenome (GOLD analysis project Ga0180432, IMG submission 132414) | Hypersaline lake sediment archaeal communities from the Salton Sea, California, USA - SS_1_MS_2 metaG | ecosystem: Environmental > Aquatic > Non-marine Saline and Alkaline > Hypersaline >... | reverse complement strand
TCGGTCCGGCAGGTGATGCAACGCAGCGCTGTCGGGCGCCCCATCACGCGACCTCCCCGGCGAGGCGTTCGGTCGCCTCGATTAGGTACGGCGCGCTCGACGCGATCCCCTCGAAGAGGACGAGCATCTCGATCGCCGGGCGGAGAGAGAGCGTCCCGTGGAACGGCGCCGTGGCTTCGATCTCATCGACTGAGCCGTCCGGTCCGAGGAGAACGCTGACGTGCTCGGTTCCGTAGCGATAGCCGCGCGAGGCGCGGCGAAGCGTCATCTCTCGTCCCCCTTCTCGACGTCGGAGTCCGTCCGACTCGAGGAGGAACGCGTTCTCGTCTTCGGCCTCGAACCCGTCGGCGCGGAGGAAGAGGCGAGGCTTGTCGCGGAACGGGTCGCCCGGATGGACGCAGAAGGTCGAGCAATTCCCGCACGCGTTGCAGAGGTCGTCGACGTGGACGATCTGCCGGGCTTGCCGAACGGCGACGGGCTCCTCGCCGCGTGTCGACAGCGTTCCGCCGACCATCGCGAGCGTGGGGAGAGTTGCCTCGATCGGGCGGACGAGGATCGCGACGTTCGCGCGATTCGGGCAGACCTCGACGCACTTGTCGCACAGGGCCGAGCACTGGAGGCAGCGCGCCGCCTCAGCCCGGGCGTCTGGCTCGTCGAAGGCGCCTTCGACGAGCTCGAAAGCGGCCCGCTCGTCGGCCGGTCGGTCGACGGGCCGGTGTTGCATGGATTTCTCCGCGCGGGCGCGCTTCGAAGAGAGGATGCCTGTCTCATCGATCTCCGCTTCATCCGTCGGGACCGTGCGGAACGGGGCGCCGAGTTCGGCGCAGATCGCCTCAGCCGCCCTCCGGCCGTCGGCGCACGCTTCGACGATGATCGCCGGACCTCGGGTGACGTCTCCGCCAGCGTAGATCGGGGCGGCCGCCGCACGTCCGGTCGACGCCTCGACGACGATCCCGGCCTTCGATCGGATCTCTATCTGGCTTCCGTCGAGGAATCCGAGATCGGGGCGCTGGCCCGTCGCGAGCACGACGGCCGTCGCGTCGAGGGTGAACTCGGTCCCCGCGATCGGGACGGGGCGGCGTCGGCCGGTCTCGTCCGGCGGGCCGAGCTCGTTCCGGACGCACTGCACCGCGCGGACGGCGCCGTCGGCTGTCACGATGCGGACCGGAGAAACGAGTTCGAGGAGCCGGTTGCCCTCGTCGAGAAGGTCGCGAACTTCCTCGGCCTCGGCCGGCATCTCGGCTCGGGTCCTCCGGTAGACGACGGTGACCGGAGAGCCCGTCAGGCGCTTCGCCGTCCGTGCGGCGTCCATCGCGGTGTTCCCGCCACCGATCACCACGACGTCGGCGCCGAGGTTGGGCGCATCGCCTCGGGCGACGCGGTCGAGAAGCTCGAGGGCACCGAGGACGCCGCGCGCGTCGATTCCGTCGATCTCGAGGCCCGCGTCCGTGGCGAACCCGCACGCGACGTAGACGCCGTCAAAGCCATCGTCGAGCAGGCGCTCCGGCGGACCGTCGACCGAGGCGCCGGTTTCGATCTTCACGCCGAGCCCGCGGATCCGGTCGATGTCGGCCGTGACGATCTCTCGGGGGAGGCGGAAGGCCGGCGCGATCGCCGGCATCCCGCCGGGGAAATCCTTCGCCTCGAGGATCGTCACGTCGATTCCGGAAAGGGCGAGGAAGAAGGCGGCGGCGAGGCCGGAGGGGCCGCTCCCGATGACCGCGACCCGATGGCCCGTCTGCACTGCGGGCTCGAGCGCGACCATTCCGCGTTCGGTGGCAAATCGCTTCAGCTTCCGGATCGCGACCGGCTCGTCGTTGTTGTTCCGCGTGCACTTCGTTTGGCAAAGGTGCGTACAAACGTAGCTCGTCACGCCGGGGAGCGGATTGCGGGCGAGAATCGTCGCGAGCGCCCGGTCGTCGTCGCCGCGAGCGATCCACCCTACGTACGTCGGGATGTCCTGACGGATCGCACAGGCGTCGACGCAGGGCGCCTCGATGCAGTCGAGGAGTTCGAGCGGAGTCGAGGTCTTCGGGAGGCCGTGGGAGAAGAACCTTTTCGTGTAGCGATCGGCGGCGAGGGCGTCATCCGCCAGGCGCGCGAGCCGCTCCCTGCGCGCTGATGCGAACGCGCCGAGCGAGCGGGCGTCCGCGTCGGCCATCGCGCGCTCGAGGTCCTCGACGTACTGGCGAAGTTTCGCATAGCCACCCGGCTTCAGGAGGTCGGAGGCCGCCGTGATCGGGAGCGCACCCGATGCGACGAGGTCGGCAGCGTTCAGCGCGTCCGCGCCGGCGGAGAACGAGACGTCGAGATCCCCGTCGAACTGATCGACGAGCCTCGCGAAAAGGTTGACGGTGACCGGGAAGAGAGCGCGACCGGACATGTACATCTCGTCTCCGGGGAGGACTTCCTTGTGGTTCGCCATCGCGAGCGTGTTGGAGAGCTTCACGCCGAATCCGACGCCACGCGCGGCGGCGAGTTCGCGGAGGGAGCTGATCATCTCGACGGCACGGGCGTAGGCGAGATCCTGGTCGAAGACGGTGTCCGGGATATCGATCTCGGCGAAACCGAGGCGCTCGTGGAGGATTGAGAGGACACGCTCTTTGCCGAGCAACGTCGGATTCAGCTTCACCGTCGTGTGCAGTCCGCGCTCCTGCAGGAGGTAGCAGGCGATTCGCTCGATCTCGTCGGGCGGGCAGCCGTGCATCGTCGATAGGGTCACGCTGTCGACGATCCGATGCGGAAGGTCGATCCCACTCAGGCCGCGCCGTCTCTCAAGGATCTCTCGGATCTCGGTCAGCTCGTCTGAGGCGTCCTCGAGCCGGTCGATGAACGCCTGCATCGGCGGGGCGAGGATTCCGGCGAGGTCATAGCCGACACTCATGTTGAAGATCGTCCCGAAGCGCGTCTTCGATTCGAGCCCGAGGAGGCGGCGGAGGACGTGGATGAGCGCCCACGCCTTGGCGTACTCGCTGGCCGACTCTCCCAGCCGGAGCTCCTGGGACCACTCCACGTTGTACCCCTCGTCGGCCATGTCGATGCACGGGCGGGGGATCTCGAGTTCGTCCATGATCTGAACCGTCTTCAGCTCGATGAAGCGGCCGCCGCAGACCCAGGCGGAGACAATGTTCTGGGCGAGCTGCGTGTGCGGGCCCGCCGCGGGTCCGAAGGGCGTCGCGAGGTGCGATCCGTGCAGCTCGGTCGCGCAGCGGGGCTCGGACTCGGGAAGGAAGAACTGCGCGCTCGGAATCCCGAAGATCGAAGCGTTGCTCCGGTACTCGACCAGGATCCAGTCGAGGAGGACCTCGAACGGGAGCGGGCGCATTGCAGCGTTCATCGAATAGCCTCCTTCACGCGACCTTCTTCCACAGGACGTCCGCGACCTCACGCGCCTCGGCGTAGACCGCGGGCTCGTCGATCTCCGTGAACGCGCCCCGACGCAGGACCGGTCGCCCGGCGACGAAGAGGTCGGAGACGCGGAGCGTGTGGACGGCGACGCCGAACAGGAGGTGTCCCAGGACGTTCTCACCTCGGAGGGGCGTGGGCGGGACGTAATCGAGGAGGGCGATGTCGGCCGGCGCACCGGGCTCGATCCGACCGACGCGAACCCCGAGGAGGCGCTCGGCGATCTGCGGGTTGTTTCGGAAGAGGAGAGCGTCGAGCTGGTCGAACGTTCCGACGAGCGAGTCACGCCGAGTGTGCTTCTGGAGAACCCCGGCGGTGAACAGCTCGGCGAGCAGGTTGCAGCCGAGGCCGTCAGTTCCGAGTCCGGCGAGGACTTTGCGGGAGAGGTAGCCGTCGAGGTCGAAGGCCCCGACGGCGTTGTTCATGTTCGAGCGCGGGTTGTGAACGACAATGGCGTCCCGCTCCGCGAGGAGGTCCTTCTCCGCTTCGTCGAGGTGGAGGCAGTGCGCCAGGATCGACCCGGGACGGAGAAGGCCGAACCGATCGAGCCGCTCAAGGATCCGAACGCCGTGGTCTCTTTCGCAGAGCTCTTCGTCCTCCGGCCCTTCCGCGACGTGAACGTGCACGCCCGCCTCCTCCGGGAGGATCTCCGCGGCGCGGGCGAGAGTCGCGTCGGAGAGGGTGAACGAGGCGTGAAGGCCGAATTGCGCTGCGCAGCGCCCGTCGTCTCCGATCTCGTGGAAGAAGCGAGCGTTCTCGGCGATCCCACGGTCGCGCGCGCCGTCCCCGTCTCGGTCGGAGAGCTCGTAGCAGAAGACACCGCGGAGGCCGACCTGGTCGCAGACGACCTCGCGCAGCGTGTCGAGAGATTCCGGAATCGCGTTCGGGCTCGCATGGTGATCGATCAGTGTCGTGACTCCGCAGCGAGCGGCCTCCATCGCGCCGACGAGCGCACTGACGCGAACCGACTGCGGATCGAGCGCCTTGTCGAGTCGCCACCAGAGCTGTTCGAGGATCTGGGTGAACGTCGTCGGGGCGAAGCCGGGGATGGACATCCCGCGGGCGAGGCTGCTGTAGAGGTGCGTGTGGGCGTTGATGAGGCCCGGAATCGCGAGCTTCCCCGCTCCGTCGATCCGCTCGTCGGTTTCCGTCGCGTCGTGCGAGGCGCGCTTCGACGCCGGCAGGACATCGGCGACGCGAGCGTCCTCGATGACGATGGCGGCGCTCTCGTGGATTTCTTGATCGCCGTTCCAAACGTCAATGGGCTCGATAATGCGCTTCATCGGGCGACTCCTTCCTCGCTCCCGATCTGTTGGACTTGGACCGATTGATCCTGTAGGATAGCCCTTGTCGGACTGTCAGACAACTTCGCTGATCGTCCCGTGGGGCCGCGCAAACGGCCCTCTCAGGATCTAGGCGAAGGCAGGAGTCGCTGCTCAGGATGCGAACGGAGGCCAGCCTGACGACGTCGGTGCCCGACGGGGTGAGGGCCGTCGTGGAGATGCGGGGGATCGTGAAACGATTCCCGGGTGTCGTCGCCAACGACGGGATCGATCTCACGGTGAGCAAGGGCGAAATCCACTGTCTCCTCGGCGAGAACGGGGCAGGGAAGACGACCTTGATGCGGATTCTCTATGGCCTCTACCAGCCAGACGAAGGCGCGATTCTCCTGCACGGACAGGCCGTTCGCATCTCCTCTCCGAAGGCCGCCTTGGCGCACCGCATCGGCATGGTCCACCAACACTTCCACCTCGTGCCCACGCTTTCCGTGGAAGAGAACATCGTCTTGGGCCTGTCCGAGGGGACGGGCCCGTTTCTTCGCGTTCGGCGGACGCGGGATCGAATCGAGCGGCTCGCCGAGGAGTACGGCCTTCCGGTCGATCCGGTCGCCAAGGTTTGGCAGCTGTCGGTCGGGCAGCAGCAGCGCGTCGAAATCCTGAAAGCGCTCTATCGGGACGCCGACGTCTTGATCATGGACGAGCCGACGAGCGTGCTGACGCCGCAGGAAGTGGAGAGCCTCTTCGGAACGCTGCGGACGCTCGTCGACGACGGGCTGACGGTCGTCTTCATCACCCACAAGCTCGACGAGGTCATGGAGATCAGCGATCGGGTGACTGTCCTCCGAAAGGGGAGAGTCGTCGCGACCGTTCGAACGAAAGCGACGACCAAGGAGGAGCTCGCCACGATGATGGTCGGTCGCGAGGTCGTCTTCCGCATCGAGAAGACGCCGCCGCAGCGAGGCGAGAAGGTCCTCGAGGTGAGAGACCTATCGGCGGACAACGACCGAGGGCTTCCGGCGCTTCGCGGCGTCTCGTTCGATCTCTACGCCGGCGAGATTCTTGGGGTGGCCGGCGTCTCCGGAAACGGGCAGCACGAGCTGTCCGAAGTCCTGACGGGGTTGCGGAAGGCGCACCGTGGCAGTGCGTTTCTTGAGACGCGGAACCTCGCCAACGCCAGTGCGCGAGAGATCGCCGACCTCGGCGTCGCCCACGTTCCGACGGAGAGGATCCGGATGGGGACAGTTCCGACGATGACAATCCGAGAGAACCTGATCCTCAAGAGCTACCGAACGGCACAGTTCTGCCGTTGGATCTTCCTCGACGAGAAGGAGGCACATCGGAACGCGTGCGGGGCGATGAAGGAGTACGAGATCTCCGCACCGAGTGACGGGACGATCGCCAGGAACCTCTCGGGCGGGAACATCCAGCGGCTGGTCCTCGCGCGGGAACTCTGCGGAAGTCCGAAACTCGTGGTCGCCGCGCATCCGACCTACGGCCTCGACGTCGGAGCGACAGAGCAGATCCGGCAGGTCCTTCTCGACCAGCGGGACCGCGGAGCCGGGATCCTCTTGATCTCAGAGGATCTCGACGAGATCCTTCAGCTGTCGGACCGGATTCTGATTCTCTTCGGAGGAGAGGTGATGGGGATCGTGCAGTCCAGTGAGGCGGATCTCGAGGAGATCGGGCTGATGATGGCCGGGTCCCGTCGCCGCGAGGTGACGGTGTGAGTCTTCCAGGCTGGCTCACGGTCGAGAGGCGACCTGCGCCGTCGGCCTGGGTCGTGTTCGGGATCTCCTTCGCCGCGATCATCGCAGCTCTAGTCGCTGCCGGGATCTTCTTTCAGGCTTACGGAGTTTCCCCGTTCCGCGCGTACGGGGACATCCTTCGAGGGGCGCTCGGGAGCGAACTCGGTCTGACCGAGACGATCCGGCGGATGATCCCGCTTCTCGTGATTGGGATCGGGCTTGCCGTCGCCTTCCGTGCGTTGTTCTGGAACATCGGTGCGGATGGACAGCTGCTGATCGGGGCGGTCGCGGCAAGCGGGATCGCTCTGTTCTCGGGAATCCCAGATCCTCTGCTCATCCCGGCGATGTTCCTCGGAGGGTTTCTGGGGGGGGCCGCGTGGGGGGTGGTCCCCGCGTTCCTCAAGGCGCGGCTCGGGATCAACGACGTGATCACCACGTTGATGTTGAACTACGTCGCGATCTCCATCGTGGAATGGCTGATCCACGGGCCTTGGAAGGGACCGACGATGCGTGGGTTCGCCTACACGGACAAGTTCCCCGCGGCAGCCGTTCTGCCGACGATCGCGACCACGCGGATTCACTGGCCGACGTTGTTGATCGGGCTCGTTGCCGCGGCGATCTTCTTCCTGCTCGTCCAACGCACGCGGCTCGGCTTCGAGATCCGAGTGGTGGGAGAGAACCCGTACGCGGCGCGGTTCTCCGGGATCAGCCGGACGAAGGTGACTGTTCTCGCGATGGTCATCTCCGGCGGATTGGCCGGGATCGCCGGGGTTGGGGAGGTCGCCGGGATCCACCACATGCTCCTCGGGCCGTCTCACATCTCGCTCGGCTACGGATACACGGCGATCATCGTGGCGTGGCTTGCGAGGAGGAATCCGCTCGCCGTGATTGTGACGTCCTTCCTGTTTGGGGTGATCATGCGGGGCGGGGACGTGATCAAGGTCTCGTTGGGCTTGCCGTTCCAGCTGGTCAACGTCTTCAACGGGCTAATCCTCTTTTTCCTGATCGGAAGTGAGATCTTGATGCGCTATCGGATTCGCATTGGGCGAAGGGAAGCGGCATGACCTGGGAGAGCTGGATCGTCGCGACGGTGAGCCGGACGCTCGCTTACGGGACGCCCCTCCTTCTTGCCACTCTCGGTGAGATCTACGCGGAGCGTTCGGGCGTCCTCAACCTCGGTGTGGAGGGGATGATGGTCGTCGGCGCGCTGTCTGCGTTCGCCGTCGCGTACACCACCGGGAATCCGTGGCTCGGCGTCCTCGTCTCGGCCGCCGTCGGCGGCGCGTTCTCGTTGATCCACGCGTTCGCGAGCGTCACGCTGCGTGCGAATCAGGTCGTCTCCGGTCTCGCGCTGACGATGCTCGGGCTCGGCCTCTCCGGCGTCCTCGGGCGAAGGTGGGAGGGATGGCCGCTCCTGACTCCGGTCAAGGAAGTGAGCGTCCCCGTGCTGGGCAAGATCCCCGTGCTCGGGCCGGCGCTGTTCGAGGGGCAGAACCTTCTCGTCTACGTGGGAATGGCGTTGGCGGTCGTGCTCTGGTTCGTTCTCTACAAGACGCGGATTGGGATCACGATCCGGTCGGTCGGAGAGGACCCTGCAACCGCCGACTCGCTCGGAGTGAACGTCTCGCGCGTCCGCTACTTGTGCGTTCTCGTGGGAGGGATCCTGGCAGGTGTCGCGGGCGGGTACCTCTCGGTCGCGTACCGGCCGTCCTGGACGGACGGGATGACGGCCGGCATGGGGTGGATCGTCATTGCACTGACGATCTTCGCCTTCTGGAATCCTCTGCTCGGTATGGTCGGTGCGTATTTCTTCGCGATGCTCTTCCACCTGTCGTTCCGGCTTCAGGCGTGGCTCGCGCCGGAGCTTCTGAAGACGATGCCCTACGTGTTTGCGATTGTCGTGCTGGTTCTCGTATCGAAAGGAACGTTGCAGAAGCGGATGGGGGCCCCCTCGGCGCTAACGATTCCGTATTCGAGAGGGGAGGACTAGATTGAGAGGAGGTGGGCCAGCTCGCGTGGGAAAGCGAGGAAGAGGATGGCGCACAAACCACGTTTCAAGGAGGTCAACGTGTTGAAGAGGAGTCTGTTCGTGCTGGCGTTGTTCGGACTGCTCGCTTCGGTGAGCACGTTCGCTCTCGCCGAGGAGTACGTCCCCGGAACGCCGATGAAGGTCGGATTCATTTACGTTGGGCCGATCGGCGACTACGGCTGGACCTACGCGCACAACGTAGCTCGAGAAGCCGTCGAGGCGCTCCCGTGGGCGGAGACTGTCTACGTCGAGAACGTTGCCGAGGGCGAAGAAGAGGCGTTCATCGACGATCTGATTACGCTCGGCTGCGACGTGGTGCTAACGACCAGCTTCGGGTTCATGGACGGCACGGTGGACGCTGCCCTGAAGCACCCGGACAAGATCTTCGGGCACGCGTCCGGCTTCAAGCGGGCGCCGAACCTGATGACCTACATGGCCGACTTCTATCAGGTCTACTACCTGAACGGGATCGTCGCCGGCGCGCTGACGAAGACGAACAAGCTCGGCTACGTGGGCGCGTTCCCGATTCCGGAAGTGAAGCGACACCTGAACGCGTGGGCGATGGGAGCGAAGGCGGCGAACCCGGACGCCGAAGTACACGTTCGCTGGATCGAAGCCTGGTTCGATCCGGGCGCGGCGGCCGAGGCGACCGAAGCGCTGATCGCCGAGGGCTGCGACGTGTTCGCGTTCACCGAGGACTCGCCGACCGTCGTCCAGGTGGCGGCGCAGAGCGATCTGATGAGCTTCGGCCACTACGGGTCGCAGATGTATACCTTCGCGCCCGACTACGTCGTCTCCGGACAGGCGATCGACTGGGCGGCGATCTACGTCGACTTCCTGACGAAGGTCTACGAAGGTGAGTACACGGCGCACAACATCCAGAACGTCGACTACTGGTGGCTGATGACTCAGGGAGCGGTGTACCCCGAGGCGTCCCCCGGCGTTGCCATCAACCCGTTGTACATCGACGCGTTGAAGGCGTACATGATCGACGATCCGGTCTACGGAGCGATCTCGGCCTACGACCTGCACAACCTTCGGTTCGCGCAGTTCGCCGACCCCGGGGTCACGTTCGATCCGTTCCAGGGACCGATCTACGATCGGAAGGGGAATCTTCAGGTTCCCGAGGGCTTCCTGCTGACGGTCGACTCTCTCATCACGCTCGAGTGGGCGTTTGAGAACGTCGTCGGTCCGTGGCCGGGAGAGCCCGACTGAGCATGTCTTCTGGTCGGGGCGGCCGGCGTGAGTCGGCCGCCCCGGCGTCCTGTCTTCGCGCACGAGGTCCGGTTGGACACGGCCGGGATTCCCGTCGTAAGCTTTCTCAAGGAAAGGAGAGGGCGTGGCACTTCATCACGTTCGGGACGTGATCCGTCCGCTGACCCTCGAAGAAGCCTGGCAGCGGAAGCTTGAGCATGGACCGGCGGCGCGGTTTCTCGGCGGCGGGATCGATGTCGTTCTCTACGCGCCGCCCACCGTGTCGACGTTGATCGACCTGGAAGGTCTCGACCTCTCCGGTGTCCGGGAAGATGCGTCCTGGATCTCGATCGGCGCGATGACGACGATGACCGAGGCGATCGAATCGGCGACGCTCGGCCGGTACGCGAGTGGATTCTTGGTTCGGGTCCTGAAGGCGGTCGCTTCGCCCCTTCAGAGGAACCTCGCGACGTTCGGCGGAACGCTCGGAAGCGCTCATCCGTGGTCGGACGTCATCCCGGCGCTCCTCGTTCTTGAGGCGGAGCTGGCGATCTACGACGGGTCCGAGCGGACGGTGGCGCTGGGGACGTACCTCGACGAGCGCAAGGCCGGCGAATCTCCCGTGATCCGCGCGATTCGGCTCCCAAAGGGCTCCGAATCGGCTCGTGGGGCGTTCGCCTCGTTCACTCGGACCGGTTTCGACGTCCCCCTGTTGAACGTCACTTGTCTCGCCGTCGTCGGAGAAGGAGCGTGGAAGGACGTCCGGATCGCGATTGGTGGGACGCCCGGTCTTGCGAAACGGCGTCGGGACGTGGAGGAGGAGCTCGTCGGGCGGCCGATTCGCGTAGAGGGGATCGCCGCTGCGGCGCGGTCCGCGGCCGACGCGATCGATGCCCGCGACGACGTCCGCGCATCGGCCGGGTACCGCAGGCGTCTCGCTCGGGCCCTCGTCGAGCGATGTCTCCTGGAGATCGTCGAAGGAGGCGCGGAATGACGATCACGCTGACGATCAACGGCACCACGCGAGAGCTGTCGGCCGGCGCGGGCGAGACGCTTCTCGAGGTCCTCCGCCGAGAGGGGTTCACCGGGGTCAAGACGGGATGTGGGACCGGCGACTGCGGCGCGTGCGCGGTCCTGATGAACGGACGTGCTGTCAACTCGTGTCTCGTTCTCGCGGCGAAGGCCGACGGCGGCGAGATCGTCACCGTCGAGGGGCTGGCGGACGGCGATCGACTCCATCCGCTCCAGGAGGCGTTCCTCGACGAAGGGGCGGTCCAGTGCGGCTACTGCACTCCGGGCATGCTGATCAGCGCGGCGGATCTGCTCAGTCGGAAGCCGTCTCCGACGGAGGAGGAGATCAAGGAGGCGCTCTCGGGGAATCTCTGCCGCTGTACCGGCTACACGAAGCAGATTCGCGCGGTCGAACGCGCGGCGGAGCGGATGCGAGGCGGCGACGATGAGTGAGCGAATGGATCGAGGTTTCGACGTCGTCGGGAAGAGCGAGCGGAAGGTCGACGGACTTGGGCTCGTGACCGGACGACCGAGGTTCGTCGATGACATCCGCTTGCCGGAGACGCTCTCCGTCAAAATCCTCGGGAGCCCGCACGCTCACGCGAGGATCGTGTCGATCGATGTCTCCGAAGCGGAGTCCCTCCCGGGGGTCGTGTGCGTGCTGACTCACGAGAACACGCCGCCCACGCGCCACACGACGGCCGGGCAGGGGTATCCCGAGCCGTCTCCGTACGATGCGCGCATGTTCGACAGCAAGGTGCGTTTCGTCGGCGACCGTGTCGCCGCCGTCGCGGCGGAGGCGGAGCGCGTTGCGACCGAGGCGCTGAAGAGGATTCGCGTCGAGTACGAGGAGCTCCCGGCCGTCCTGTCGATCGACGAGGCGCGCCGAGAGGGGGCGCCGATCGTGCACGACGAGGCGGACGCGACCGGGATCTACGATTCGGCTCGCAACATCGTGGCGGACGTCGACATCGACGTAGGGGACGTGGCACGCGGGTTCGAGGAGTCGGACGTCGTCGTCGAGACAACCTGCGAGACGCAGTACGCACAGCACACGCCGATCGAGCCGCACGTCGTCCTTTCCTACCTCGATCCGGACGATCGGATCGTCCTGCGGACGAGCACGCAGGTCCCTTTCCACGTGCGGCGCATCGTCGCGTACACGCTCGGGATTCCGATGCATCGGATCCGCGTGATCAAACCGCGGATTGGCGGAGGATTCGGGACGAAGCAGGAGGTGCTTCTCGAGGACATCGCGGCGCTGGTGACGCTCCGAACGCGGCGTCCGGCCCTCCTCCGGCTCACACGCGCCGAGGAGTTCATCGCAGCGCGGACGCGACATCCGATGCGTGTCCGCGTCAAGCTGGGGGCGAGGAAGGACGGGCATCTGCACGCGATCGAGATGGAGGCGCTGTCGAACACCGGGGCCTACGGGGCACACGGGCTGACGGTCCTCGCGAACACCGGCTCGAAGACGCTGCCGCTGTACAACAAGGCTCCGAATGCCCACTTCTTCGGACAAGCGGTGTACACCAACCTCCCGGTGCCGGGGGCGTATCGCGGATACGGGGCGACCCAAGGCTACTTCCCGCTCGAGACGGCGATGGACGAGTTGGCAGAGAGGCTCTCGATCGACCCGATCGAGCTTCGAGCTCGCAACCACATTCGCGCCGGAGAGACCTCACCAGTCTTCGAGAAACTCGGCGAAGGGCGAGAGGGTGTGTCGCAGACGGTGAAGAGCTGCGAACTCGCGCGGTGTATCGAGGTCGGCGCCGACCGGATTGGCTGGTCGCAGAAGCGCGGGTTGCGTCCGAAGGACGGGCCGTGGGTTCGTGGCGTCGGAATGTCGGTCATGATGCAGGGATCTGGGATACCCGAGATCGACATGGCGGCGGCCACGATCAAGATGAACGAGGACGGTTCGTTCAACCTCCTGATCGGGGCGACCGACCTCGGGACCGGGTCGGACACGATTCTTGCCCAGATCGCGGCCGAGGTCCTCGGCGTCCCGCTGGGGAATGTGATCGTCACCTCCTCGGACACCGACGTGACTCCGTTTGACGTTGGAGCGTACGCGTCGTCGACGACCTACGTCTCGGGGACGGCCGTTGTCCGAGCCGCGGAGAAGGTGCGCGACCAGATCTTCGATGTGGCGGCTCCCTTGCTTGAGAGCCCGGTGGAGGCGTTGTCGCTCTCGGGCGGCGCGGTGATCGCGGGGAACGGCAGGCGCGTCGGGCTCGATCGGGTCTGTCAGCGGGCGATGTACGAGTCGGACCAGTTCCAGATCGCGGCGACGGCATCGTTCGTCCCGTCGGAGTCTCCCCCGCCGTTTCTCGCCAACTTCGCCGAAGTCGCCGTCGACACGGGAACGGGACAAGTGAAGGTGCTTCACTACGTCGCCGTCGCCGACTGTGGCGTGGCAATCCACCCGAAGCTCGCCGAGGGACAGCTCGAAGGGTCGATCGTGAATGGGATCGGGTACGCGCTGACGGAGGAGATGCTGCTCAGTTCTCGCGGGCGCGTGCGGAATCCGTCCTTCTTCGACTACAAGATCCCGGGGGCCCTCGATCTGCCCGAGCTGGAAGTCGTGCTCGTCGACTCGTACGAGCCGACCGGACCGATGGGTGCGAAGTCGATCGGCGAGATCGGGATCAACGGTCCCATTCCGACGATTGCGAACGCGATCCACGACGCCGTCGGCGTCCGTATGAGACAGACGCCGTTCACGTCGGAGCGGATCCTCGCTGCGATCGAAGGGCGATGACCAGGCTCGTGTCGTGGAGGAGCCGCCGCAATGCGTGACTCGTCGTGCGATCAGTGGAACTTGTCGAGAGGGAGTCCGAAAGGAGAACAATGTGAAGGTTTTGGTGGTGACGAGCAGCCCGAACGAGGGGGGACTGACTGCCGCCTGTGGTGAGTCTGCACGACAAGGTGTCGTCGACGGCCGAAGCCCCGCTCGCGTGATCAACCTGAACGACTTCGCCATCGAGCGCTGTGCGGTCTGCGACGAAGGTTGGGGCCCGTGCTTCAACGAGCACCGGTGTAGCTTGGAGGACGACTTCCAGAAGCTCGCGACGATGTTCGAGGAAGCGGAAGGGTACGTGTGGGTGACGCCGGTCTACTTCGGCGAGCCGAGCGAACCGTTCAAGGCGCTCTTCGACCGGCTCCGCCGGTGTGAGGCGACGAAATCGGGCTCTGCGAAGAGCGCCCTGCACGGCAAGCCGGTCGTCTGCGTGGCGGCGGCTGGGGGCTCCGGGAACGGAGCCGTCCACTGCCTCGCGGTGATGGAGAGGCTCGTAAAGCAACTCGGTGCGACCGCGTCCGACTACATTGCGATTACGCAGAGGTCGCGGGAGTACCAGCTGGAGACGATCCACGATGCACTCGTCGCCATGTGCACGCAGCAGCCGGAAGAGGCGATGCGACTGCCGCTGTCGGCGAGGAAGCGTCGCAGACCGAGGGGGCGGCGGGATCGAGGAACCGGCCCGAGAGGCCCCTCCGACAACTAGCCTCGGCCGGGGGCGTCCCGCCGGCGATGTGTGGATCGCTCTAGATGCCGTAGATCTCGCCGAACTTCGTTGTGACGTAGCGGACGAGGTAGGTCGGGTCTAGCGTCTCGCCGGTGATTCGCTCGATCAGCTGCTTCGGCTCGTAGGTCGCTCCGTGTCGGTGCACCTTCTCGCGGAGCCACGACAGGAGGTCGGCGAAGTCGCCGCGCCGGATCCGATCGTCGAGGTCGGGGATCTCTTTTCGAATCGTCGCGTCCATCTGCGCTGCGTACAGGTTCCCGAGCATGTAAGAGGGGAAGTAGCCGAACGCGCCCATCGACCAGTGAACATCCTGCAGCACCCCGTCCGCGTCGTCCGGTGGCGTGACGCCGAGGTAGCGTTCCATCGCTTCGTTCCAGAGCTTGGGGAGTTCTTCGACCCCGATCGACCCATCGATCAGGCCGGCCTCGATTTCGAACCGAAGCATGATGTGGAAGTTGTAGGTCACCTCGTCGGCTTCGACGCGGATCAGCGACGGAGAGACGACGTTCGCCGCGCGGTAGAGGTCCTCCGGCGCGACGTTCGCGAACTGCGGGAAATGCTCGGCGAGGATCGGCTGGAAGAACTTCCAGAACGGGAGGCTCCGGCCGACCTGGTTCTCGATCATCCTCGACTGCGACTCGTGAATCCCGTTCGAGGCGCCGCCGGCGAGGCCGAGACTGAACAGGTCCTCGGTGTTCCCTTGGTTGTAGAGCGCGTGCCCCCCCTCGTGGAGGGCGGCGAACAGGCCGGGGCCGAGCAGGTTGGCCGCGTAGCGATTCGTGACGCGGACGTCGCCGGGGGCGATCGTCGTCGTGAACGGGTGGGCGACGTCGTCGAGGGCGCCGGCGGCGAAGTCGTAGCCGACCGCCTCGAGGGCGCGGTGCGCCAGCTTCCGCTGGGTCTCAACGTCGAAGCTGCCGGCGAGGACGGTCGCATCCGGCGCCGTCCCGTCCTTCATCAGGCGGGCGAGGAACGGGACGATCTGCTCGCGAAGCGGATCGATGATCTCGCGAAGCTCGGCGCACGTCATCCCCGGCTCGAACCCCTCGAGGAGCGCGTCGTACGGATGGTCCTCGTAGCCGTAGAACTCGGCGAGCTTCCGCGCGTAGCCGACCATCTTCTCCAGGTGCGGAGCGAAGTCGGCGAAGCGGGAGGCTTCGCGGGCGGCGGCCCACGCTGCTTGCGCCTCCGACCGAGCGATGCTGAACTCCTCGATGAACGCGGGCGGGATTGCCTTCTGACGGCGGTAGTCCTTTCCGACGCGACGGAGGCTTCCCCGTTCAAGGTCGGACAGACCTTCGCGCTTCTCGAGTTCCTCGATCCACGCGCCGAGCTCGTCGCTGACCGAGAGCTCGAACCGCATCTTGGCGAGCTTCCCGGTGACCTGGGATCGGAACGCGACGCCCTTCTTCGGCATGTGGGTGTGTTGATCCCAATTGAGCAGGGCCAGAACGGAGCCAAGTTTCGCCATTTCCGTCAGGTGGTTCCTGTACGCGGTGAACGTGTCCAAGGGATCTCCCTTCGGCGCGCAGCCGGGAGAGGGCGGCGCGTGGATTGGAATGGTTCAGTGTACAGGTCAAAAGGCGAGACTTCGAGGCTACTCGATGATCGCTTCGAGCGTGCGCGACGTCAGACTGGTCGGGTGTCCCTTGAATCGAACGACGCCGTCGCGGTCGATCACGAGCGTGTGCGGGATCCCCTCGACTTCGAACTGATTGGCGACGCGCGCCGCCGCGGTGCGGGACTCCCACAAGGCGATGATGTCCCCGAACCCGGTCGCGGCGAGGTACGCCTCGGCGTCGGTCCGGCTCCGGTCGAGGCTGACCCCGACCATCAGGACGTCCCGGTCGGCGACGCTTTGCCAGAGCGCGTGGAGTGCGGGAAAGGTGATCTTGCACGGCGTGCACCAGCTCGCCCAGAAGTCGAGGATCACGACCTGCCCGCGAAGCTCGGAGAGCCGGACCGGCTCCCCGGCGAGGGAGCGAAGTGTGAAGTCGGGGGCGAGTTCGCCCGGATGGGGCCCGATCGCGAGGCTCGGAGTTGCAGAACCCTCGGAGGGCGCGAGCGCGTCCACCTGCGATCGGTTCCTCGACGCGGTGCCGAGCAGGATCCCGACGACGGCGCCGGCGACGATAACGACGACGGCGATCGGCCATCCCCATCGGCGAATAAAACTGCGTTTGGCAGGAGCTTTCTTCGATTTCTGTGATGCTTTTCGGGTCATGGTGTGGGCGGACCATACGCGAGGAGGGCGGCCCGATCAAGGGCGGACCTCCGCCTAGCTTCCGACACGTGTCTCGCGACAGGTTGGCGATCCGACGACGCGCGCGTACCCTCGCGTTGGGTCCGTTCGGGGATTCGGGAAAGGGGCGACGAGGTGAGCCGGAAGACGATCGGATACCGCCTGTTCCGGCTCGGCCGGGTTCCGCGGGGCGTTCGGCCGAGGCTCGAAGCGGAAGGGGTCCGACTCCTCGACGAAGGGATCCGCGTCGACCTCTCGCTCCGTGGGTACCGAGCGCCGGGGCGTTTCTTCGGCTATCGCCGGCAGCTTCTGAGCGGCTCGATCGTCCTCACGAGCGCGCGGCTCGCCGGATACGTCTGGTGGGGGACGCTGTTTGACGTTCC
>Ga0180432_10005505_pt1 | contig 16821 bp, 18 predicted proteins | sample SS_ome_10_FD_132414 | JGI IMG/M metagenome (GOLD analysis project Ga0180432, IMG submission 132414) | Hypersaline lake sediment archaeal communities from the Salton Sea, California, USA - SS_1_MS_2 metaG | ecosystem: Environmental > Aquatic > Non-marine Saline and Alkaline > Hypersaline >... | reverse complement strand
TTCTGCTATGTTTAAGCTGTCTAATTCGCGCTCTACTACAGGAATTCTGCGCGGGATGAGAATCTCATCGCCTATTTTCAGGTCCCTCGCTTTTAGCGCGTTTCTCTTAGGATCAAACAGACTATGATCTTCTGTTACTTCTATAGATCTACCCAAATGAGTATGTACTCTGAAACCAGATTTAACCACATGATGTCTAATAAAATCAGAAACAGGTCTGATGCACATATCGCCAGTAGTAGGATCAAAAGCAGGAACATGTATTTTCTTATCTTTAGCTAGTTCGTAAGCAACTCTTGCAGGCTCATGTATTAAGACGCCATCGGCAAAACACAATACATACTGAGAACCAGTAATACTATTGAAAAAGCGGGTGGTGGCTATTTTTTTATGCTCCTTGTTTCGAAGCACAGAAGCGGCTCGTTCTCCAAAACGTTTAGCCCACCCATAACCCTCGTTAGTAGGTTCAGGGGTATCTAATAGGCCATAAGACTCTGGAGTAGGTACCGGAGCATCATGAGGATAGACGCAGGCAGTGGATGTAAAAACAGCCCTGTCCACATAACGGCACACCCCTTCCAACATGTTCAACGCTATAATGCCATTATGCCATAGCATGTCATAATTATGACTCAAATTGTAATGAATACCAGTAACTTTAGCAGCCAAGCAAAAAGCTACCTCAGTGTTGTGTAACATGCATATAGCAGCCGGATCCATAAAGTCCGCTCGTCGAAACTCTATAACATTGAGTACGGAAGCTAGGTTGTCCATAGAACCTCTGGATAGATCATCTAGCACTGTTACCCTGGCGCCTTTGGCTACTAATTCTTCTACTACATAGGAACCAATAAAACCAGCCCCACCTATAACAGTCACGCGCCTGTCTTGCCAATTAAACACGATGAATACCTCCGGTTCCCCAATCAGATAACTGACGTATTGTCTGGATAGTCAAATTCAAAGAAGGAGTTTTTATACACTCAACTTTAGTAGGCGATGCAGCTTTGGTATACAACAACGCCATCCTGCAAAAAATTAGATCTTCGTCAGTATGTATAGTAAGTATCCAAGGGACTTCGGTAGAGGCGGCTACAGCGGTTAGGCCGCTGTCTAAACCTAAAAACCCTTCACTTCTCTCTATAATCCAAGCTACCTGGTTAATAGAGGCATCTTGGATTGTAATAACATTAGGTCCAGATAGTACGGGTTCTCCTGGACGACATAAAGCTACTAGCGGATAGGGAAGTAGAGAGGCTAGAGCTTCGTATCTCTCAGAAGGCCAAACAGCTTCTCTAGTAAAGGATACATGAGATACAGTAAAGTACTTATCAGGTAGAGGAGTTAAATAATCTAAAGTAGCTACAAAAGGTTTGCGTGATACTGTTTTGTTTAGGGATATACCTGCATTTTCGGCACACAAAGTTAGATAATCGGCCTTCACTTCAGGATCAGCATACCGTGCATGATTATCAGGATAAATTTGAGGTAGTACTACTTTGTCATAATTTCTTGCACCAAAAAGTTTTACCTTCTCCCAAGTAGGCTCTATAGGCTTTACTTTCCCTTGTACAGTAAGTACTTTATCTATAGAAGGGTTACGATAGAGCACAGGAGCAAACTGTTCCAAAACCGCCCAATGTATTTCTGCAGTAGGGTTTTGCTTACGTACACGTCTAGCTATTGCCGTGTTATATACTACATCACCTAAAGCAGCCAACACTCCAAATAATATCCTCATAGGGAGTATCCCAATTCTATTAAAGTATCACCTGCATGTTTATGAAAGAATAAAATATCCTCGGAAGTAAAAAATTCACGCCATGTACTAATTTTACCCCTCCAAGGAGAAACACACATATCAGATAAAGTAGGTTTGTACACCTCGGAGGGTAAAGATTGCCCTAATATAGAAGCTAGGCGAGTAACTACTGAAGTAAAATCTGAAAGTAGATCCTCATACTTAACCATATGAACACCTTCCACATCTTTCCAACTATCTATATGAGTTATCCATCTAGTAACAGTATTAGCTGTAGCCGCTTGAGTATATCCCTTAGAATAAGGAAACTCACTAACATCAGTACGTAATAGATCTCCCACATGTTTGGTATGAGGAAAAGCAGTATCGGGCGATTGATTAAAGTAGTTCCAACAGCTGGTGAGTACGTCACGCCCATCACGTACTACATAAAAGATATGGAATTTTTCAGATAGTGCCTCTTCGTAAAAGAAAGGCATATACACAAAAAACTGGTGATGCGACTTCAGTATACAAGATTCTTCTCTATTATAGTAATTGTGAAAAAAAGAAGAGGCTAGCCCATACTGAGGTACGTTCACTAATGGACTCTCACATGCAAAATTAGAGGCTATAGTATTTATCAAAAAATGAGTGCCCGATCTTTCATGACTTACTACTAAAATAGGCTTCACCTGCTGAGCTCCTCCCATAATGGATGAGTGTGCATAACAGAAGGATGAGGCCCTTGGTATGGGGTAGTGGCTCCTCCTCCTCCAGGAGTAGTTCCATAGAGAGCTTCTACTCCTGTAGGATTTGCAGACCATGCTTGCCATACCTTAGTAAACCAATCAGAAGTCATACCTACTTCTTGTGCTTCATCACTAGTTACAGGATTAGATACGTAGCCTAAGAAAAATCGAGACTTCCATAAAGCTTGTTCGGGAGTAACGTAAGAGTAATGAAAAATGTGAATATCCTCAAAATGATGAATCTCTCCTAAAGAAGACCAAGGAATGCCTTGTGCATTTAGCAATACAGGTGGCTCATGTGATTGCCATGAAGATCCTCTCTCTGATCTGTATACCCTAGTAAAAGGAGACATCCAGTGGCCACCACAAGTAACAGTATGAAAGTTATGCCAGAAATGATATACGGGAAAAGTACCTACAGTAACTTCCATATGATCATCAAAAAATCGAGTTACCTTTTCAACATCTTCCTCTAGATAAACCTCATCTGCATCTACCTGCCACAGAAGATCTCCTGAAGCACATTCAGCGGCCTGATTACACATGACATCCTTATTAGGCCAGAATCCTTTATTGGTAATTACTCTAATCTTATGCATAGGATCAGGAAACTCTGCTAACGTATACAAGGTTCTATCTGTAGAATGTCCATTTTTTGTGGCGGAGAATGCGGCTTGAGGAACAGCTCCCTCTACTACGAAAATCTCATCTGCTATAGGATAGATAGACTGTAGAGAAGGTTGTAGAAACAAATCAGCATTAAAGGCTAGCATCATCACGGAAACCTTCATACCTCTACCCTCCTACACATATAAATAGTATCCCCGCCTACAGCAGTACACACAGTAAAAGTAAATCCCAGTTCGCTTAAACAGGAAGTAACATCCAATCTGGAATACACATTGGTAGGTAATTCAATTCCTTTATGATCGTGGGTACGAATAACTGTGTGATCTCCAGGAGCTGAAGCAAAGATGAGCACTAAGTGTTTTTTCGTGACTCTAGCCATTTCAGCGAGGGCCTTGTTCATATCTTCCAGATCTTGTAGATGCTCCAATACATGACGTTCATACACCAAATCAAATGCTCTATCCTCAAATGGAATATTCAAAATGGATCCTACTTGAAAAGGGGCATCTTCTCCAAAAGTAATTAAAGCTTGTTGAATAAACTTAGAGGTCCAGTCAATACCTTGATATTTAATATTAGGCACTTCTCGTAAAGAGGAATAATCCACTCCAGTAGCACACCCACAATCTAGAATGAAAAGTTCTCTCGCTTTCGCCATTTCTTGTAGTATACCTCTGAAAAAAACTCTGCCCTCACTATCTTTACCTTGCAAAGGTACATCGCTTAGATAATGACCACTATCAGGATTATACCTTTCACCCATCTTCTGCCAATTCTCTTCTAACAACTGAGTGTTCATAATACAGCTCCATAATGATCTACGGGATTGAGATATTTTTCAGGAGAGGCTATTCCCTCTTTGAGAGCGGCCTCTAAACGTGCTACACTATGTGCCCACGTATACGATTGCACCGCAGCATAGGCATTATCAACCAATCTATGTAGTATTCTCCTATCCTTATATAACAGCATAAGAGTCTTACCTATAGATTCAGGATTTCTAGAAGGAACTAAACATCCAGTTATCCTATCATAGATTACATCCTGAGTACCCCAAGGAGTAGTAATCACAGCAGTCTTACAAGCCATGGCCTCTATGACAGGCAGTGGAAACCCTTCTCGATACGATGCGTTGATGTATACACTAGAACGGCCGTACAAATTAGCTAGTATATCTTGATCGTTATGAGTCACATACTCCAAGTTACTCACTCCTGCAGCAGAAGGAGGAGGAGCATCAGAGCCGGTCATAATCACCTTAATGTCAGGAAAGAACCTTTGGGCTAGTCGTATGCCCTCCATAGCATCGTCCACTCCTCTAAAAGTACTATGACGATCCATGACAAAGACAGTAAACTCGTTTTGAGCAGGTTCTACTGCTTCAAAATGATGAAGATTGACACCGCCGGGAACGGTAACATCAATGGTACGCCTATCATAAAAAGCTTCTAGTAGAATTTTCATGGTACGAGAGGTGCAAAATATCATGAGAGGTAGCCGATAGGATTGCTCAGACAGCTGCTTCCAACCAGAGGAAGAGGGGCGAGGGAAGAGGGGCTCGTAAGCATGTGCGTAATAAAACTTGTACTGCGCATCGGCATTGGCCACTATTTCAGCAGTAGGAGTATAAGGAGATACTAATACTTCTTCGTCTTTACACCTACTCACAGGTAAAATAGGAAAGTAAGAGGGAAGCCAACTTACTCCCTCGTCTTTTTGTACATAACACACTACGTCATAGCCACGTCGTTTGAGACCGTTAAGCTGTTCTATAATACACCTAACCCCTCCAGACACTGCAGATAAAGTTTCTGTTACAAAGGCTATTCGTCGCATAATAATTGACCCTTTACTAAGGAGGCTAGTCTATCACATACTACTATAACTGTCTGTAGGGCAATAATCTCCTGATCGGTGTTTATCCAGATAATATCATTATCAGAAAGATCTGGGGCATCTTTAGAATAGACGATACTAACAGCTGCTCTAGGTTCATAATAGGAACCAAAAGATATAGTATATCTACCTGAATTCAAAAATGTAGACTCTGTAGGTAGTCCTACATGATCTACAAACCTGCGGGAAAGAAAATAACTGAGCAAAGGAAATTCTGGCGCGTAAAAAGAAGGATGCCACCCAGGTTTAGCGCATAAGGTCACTAATATTTCAGTAGCCTTAATCCACCCAGATCCTTCTTCCCTAGGTAGTGCAGCCATTAACGCCTCTGCCATATTTCTATCATAGATCATAATTGAGAATACCTCCTTTGAACCAATTGAGTTTCTGACTGACACTTATCAAAATTGCTTCTGGTGATAGTATTACTGTGGTCTAGATAAAAAGATAGAAATTCAGGTATACGTTGGAACTTCATACCTAAAGAAGCCATCCTCAACCACATCTCATAATCACCAGCTACTGTCATATTCTCATCAAATCTTCCTGCTTTGTTTAGATCTGCTTTTCTCATCATAACGTGAGTACCAGTATAACAGTACTTAGCCAAAGTTACAGGATCAAAATCTGGGGCTACTTCTGGTTTAATAACATTGCCTCGTTCGTCAACACGTAAATAATCATTATACACTAGAGATATCGTTGGGGAGGTATCTAAAATTTGGACTTGTTTAAGTAGTGCAGAAGGCTCGTGTCTGTCATCAGCATTGGCAATAGCTACATATTTACCTGCTGCAACATCTACTCCCCTATTCCAACTAGCATAGATACCCTCTCGCTTATAGGTACGAATGTATCTAACTCTGCGAAACTCAGAAAGCCGCTGTAGTAGTATATCTACATCATGTGTAGGAGAATTAGCATCGATAAATACTATTTCAAAATCTTGAAAATCTTGTGAGGCAAGGTCATCAAAAAACGAAGGAAGAAAGCGCTCCGCTCCATAAATAGAAGTTATAATAGAAAGCTTAGGCTCATAATGTGAACCGAATACTCTAGTCATAGAAGCTTGTGAGTCATGTAAAATAGCAGTATGTAGTTGTACAAATTCGTTTACCCGGCCATCCAAATTAAATTCTTTAGCCGTTTGTATCACTTGCGATGATCTTTCCTGATAGTAGTTGGGATCATTATACTTCTTAATAGCTGCAACCCACTCCTCTGGCTTCTTATCCGTAATACAATTAGCACTACCTATAACCTCAGGTATCCCCCCTACAGGTGTGCCTATTACAGGAATGCCATTATGCATAGCCTCTACACTTACTCTTCCAAAAGCCTCTGCTACTACTGAAGGTACCAACAATAACCTGGTTTGTTTCCAAATAGTACGCATGTCTCCAGTAGGAGGTACTACTTCCACGTTAGACAAATTATCAAAAATACCAGGGGCACAATCTACGCATAGAAAAGTCTTATCAGGAAGCAATTGCGCTAACGTTCTTACTAGATGGGCACCTTTTTGAGGCCAACCTCTAATGAAAGTTATCTTATCTCCTGTGCTACTTACAGTGTGCTTATTCATGTCCATGAAAGGATATATAGTAAAGGGACGTTTACCTGTCATACGCCAAACAACACTTTCAACAAACAGGCTACAGGCTAGCAAATGTTTTGCCCAATGTAAATCCTTACCTCTAGGACAATTAGTACACTGAGTAAAATCACAAGAAACTAATTTCTCTGTGTCAATACAAAAATGTTCAAACGAAGGGATACGTACGAGTACGGGGGTATCGATATCATGCAGCTCAGGGGCACCTGTGAGTTGAGTGAGCACTAATGAATGGTTAGGGGCAATAGTTTTTGCCTTTCTGATTAAAGAGGCAGGTGAGGAATGTATCAGTTGTATACCTTCAGAAGCCACAGTGAACTCAGAAAGAGCAGTAGTCTTAAATCCATGATTAAGAGCTAGCTGCTTTAATAATGTTTCGACGCAAAGAGAAGCGCCCCCTAGAGTAGGGAAGGGGGAGGTGCTGACATATAAAACAGATTTATCTCTCATGATAGCTCTTGTAAAAGAGTCAACTAATGCATCAGGATAAGCAACTGCTGAGGTGACCCTAGAAGAAAGTTTAGAAACTGTAGTAGTAATATCAGCTGATCTTATAACTAATACCTTCCCTATCCTATATACTCTGTCTACTATATCCGTAAAGACTAGATAGGCAGATTCTTCTGCAATAAGTTTTAATGCAGAACTTTCTCTCTCGGGTGACCATTTACCTCCCACAACAAGGCGCATTACGTTACTCCTAAATACCTAAACAACAGTATTGTTATCTAAATAAAGGCGTCGTTCTAATGCACGAAGTTTGACACCTATAGCACTAGCTGCGGATATAACGTCTTCCAAAGCAATAGTGACATGACATCGAGGGCAAAAATAACAGTCTGGTTTGCGGACTAGTGGAGTGCGGCAACTTCGATGGTTTAGTCGAGCAATGGCACGCCCATTCGCATATATGAACTTTAACTCTATACCAAAGTTAATAGGACGAGCAGCCTCTCTTATCTTTTCCATATCCAAATCTTGAGAGTGTTCATTGTGTAATCCTGCAAGATCCGTTTTCTCCTCCACAGAGTCTGTAATTAGTATATTATTGTCTAGTAGTTCACGGAGCTTAGGAGTGATTCTAAAATTGGCACCACATAATACTTTCAGATTCAAGGTTTCTCTTGCGTTAAATCTTACTGGAGTAGCTATATCTTCTCTAATAAGATCATCTATACAAAGAACTTCATCTGTAGTATTATGAAACGTGTTCGAAGACAAACATGTTCTTGCCATCTAGTTCCTCCAATAACATCTGACACCTAAGCTCTCTAACAAAGTAGGATACTAGATGTTCCCATATTTGAAATACAGTTAAAGGCTCCTTTAATGTTATAGTTACTTTAATAGTACCATCATCCCACGAGCGAACATTGTTGACATCTGTTGCCCATTGTAAACCATAGCTGACATCATGAACCAGGGTAAGAGGGGTGGGTAGCGATTGTATCACATGAGGTACTCCTAATCGCTGTTGTAGTAAAGACTGGCCTAATTCTTGATCGTTATCTTGATCGTGCAAAGATGTTGCAAAATCTATGGCGGGCATACTATTACGATAAAATGTAGGTAGGCTACGTCTTCTGTGGCGCATAAGGCCAAAAGTCCTCAGTGGAAAGTTTCCCATCCAAAATCTGTGTTAATCTGTCCTTTATTCTTCTGCCCACTACCTCTACAGAAAAATTTTTATCTGCAAATGTACGGGCTAGTTTGGCTTTCTCTTTTGCTTCTTCCTTATGATCATATACCCAACGCATGGTACGACAAAGATCATCATAGTCTGGATCAGCAAAAAGGGCGCCCACATATTCCTTAGTAGCGCCAGTAATCCAATCACAACGAGGTTCTACACAAAAACCTTTGTTATTGATGGGAAAACTATGTTCAGAATACATGAGATCAGAAAGAGCAGTGCCCTTAGTAGCAATTACAGGGGTCTCCAACGCAAAACTTTCTAAAGGAGGTAATCCAAAACCTTCACCTCTGCTAGGAAAGACTAAACAGTCTATGGCTTTTTGTATACCTAAGATATCAGTATCAGTCAGTTCTTCAAAGTAATACAAAATATGAGGCAAATCTTTACGGGTTTTACTAACTACTCTGTCTCTTTGCTCAGAAGATAGAGCATTAAATACTTCTCCCTCTCCTTTAAGTAAATCATCTACATCTTTAGGAAATAACCTACCTCCGTGTCTATCACCCTTTATTAGTAAGGCTACATTATCTGTAGCGTCAAACATCTCGGCGTAGGCTAGCAATAACAAATCTGTGCCTTTTCTAGCAGAGTATCCGCAGATGATACAAAATACAAAATCATACTCAATACCCCAAGCATCAGTGATAATTACATCCGAAGGTATCTGAGGATCGTAGAGGCTTGTATCTAATCCCAAAGGTAGGTAAGCTAATTTATCTGAGGGACAATTTGCAAGAAAGGTCTGAAAGCAAAAAGTAGAAGGGACCCACACTTCATCACAGAGAGCACAGGCAGAGGTAAATCTAGCGGGATTGTTCAATGATTCAAACATAGACATACCTATCTTATGGCCGCCTAAATCGGAATCAAAAGAAAAATAACACTGAGGAGCTAGATTGAATTGAATGTCAGGTTTCCAAGTAACAGAGTAATAACTCAAAATACGATCATATGTTTCTGAGTGTATTACACCATCGTAATGAGGTTGAGCACCTAGTAGTCTAATCTCTACTCCCTGGGATTCGAGAGCTAGAAGTATATCACGTCCAGCTCTCGCATACCCAGAAGATCCAAAAATCAAAGGAGCAATGACTGCCACTCTCATCTGGCCGTTCTCCTTTTGTAGATACTACTCAGTAGCTTCTCTAATCATTCGTGCTCGAGCACTTAGTGGATCGCGGGAGCTACGCTTGAGCTTCTCTTCCTCAGCGTTATCCTTTTCTATAAGATCAGCTAACTTAATATCGAACGTGTTAACGGCGGCTTGATAAGTCCCCTCTTCACGTACCCAAGGTGCAGAAGATGCTATAGGTACATCCTCTGAAGTACTAGTAGAAGTAACCCACCCTTGTGCAAAGGCTGTGGCCAGGTTCATACTGGCAATAATGGCTTGCTTATCAAAAAAGCGGAGAAGGTTGATAGGTTGTCCTGGAAGTAGTCTAAGGCACTGGCCGGCGGATACTCCCTGAACTGCACCCCTACGCAAATCGTCCACAATGACTACATCAGGGCGTATGTTTACAATATAAAAAGGAAGATTTGCCTCGGCAGCTTGCTCCACTAGGGTAACCAACTGATCTTGAGCGTCTGCAACTACTCTGTGATCTACAGTAGGTGCAGTATTAGCAACAGGGTTCTCGCGCATAATAAAACCTCTCTTTATTGAAAATTTGTAGATATGCACATCATGTTTCTATTATAACATTTTTTCTCCAAAAATTCAACAAAAAGAAAGGGAACTACTAGAAATTGTTTGATGATCATCTTCATTCATAATCATACTAGTACCCCCTTAAAATATAAGTGCCGGACTGAACGCAGATCCCCTGCGGTTAGATGAAAGTCCGGCACAGCTTGTTTTAGAGATAGTTACTAAAAGCAATCAGACAATTTACTTTTTCCTAGAGAGGTTGTTAATACTTCCTGCGCTTTACTCCACACATCACCCAAGGCGTGCAGCTCTGCAGAAAACATATCGATCCTCCCCTCTATTGCTTCTACTACCTCTAACACTGTTATATCAGAAGCAGGTCGACCTAGAACAAAACCACCATTGTGCCCGGGATAAGATTTCAAGATATTCGTCTTGGTTAGCTGTTGAAAGATCTTTGCTAAGTAAGGAACAGGACAGCCTGAGGCGGTGGCTATCTGTGCTACAGTTAGTTTCTTTGGTGCTTCCTTTGCTAGCTGTATGGCGCCTGCCAAGGCGTACTCTGCTTGTTTACTAATTCGCATCATGATCTTTTTCTCCCTTGAGTTATCTCATTCTTTTCATGTTTTAATTATACCAAAAAATAAGCAAAAAGAAAAGGTGAGAATCCAAAGGACCCTCACCTTAATGTGAATCGTCTGTTACAAGAAAGCTTACGCAGTGAATGTAACTCGCGTAACGCCCTGCGTATTAAAGACCGTCATACCCAAATATTCGTATCCAACAAAACCCAACCACAGATTGTCAGGGTCATCTGCTGGGATTACTTGGGTGTCGCGACGGAACGGTTCCCATGCAAGGAACTTAGGTGGTGCCATAATATACATCGTGCCAGCATCCACCTGATCACTTACATAGAAATCTGCTCCCCAGAGGCTTCCAAGATAACCGGTTTCGCGAATTTCTTGAAGAGCCAACTGATCGAGAATCGTCCACAATCTGTTACTTTAATGACCATCCTAAGATGGCGGGGAAGCACTTCAACTTCCCTCTACACCTCGCGATGTAGTTCAGACTATATCATCATCTCTCGGGAACTGAGAGAGGCTAGCGTGTAGTCGTTACGGATTCAAACCTAATTTAGAATTCAAACACTGCGGTAAATCTAAGCGTCTGAACTTCTGCAACAACCTCTTAGAGGGTGCATACCTGGAAGTAACCGCCCAAACATTTTGACGATTGTTTTTCCAAGCTTTACACTTCATTTCCCAGCTACTATTCAAATAGATACAAAAACGCATTACATCTTCTTCTGGAGTATTACCTGCTAATAGAAATCTGACTAACTTACGTTGAAACAACGTACCATCATCAGCATACCAATTAGCCAAAGCAAATAAATCTAGTTGGGAAATGACCTCTGAAGGGACTCGTTTAACTCCCTCCTGATAAACCATAGACCGTAGATCTTTGAAATGTGGATGAGCTATAGTCTCTAAACGAACTATCTTGCCAAACTTTTTATCCACACGTCTTATCTTAGACACGAAGGGGTCTAAAAGCTTTGCACGCCACAGTACTAATTCTTCTTGAAGTACACTGTGTTCATCTAGCAAAGCTCCGTGCTTGTTTATATAACTATCTCCCATTAACATGCCAAGTACCATAGATTTCTGTATATCATCTAAGGCTTGTGCACGTAAGGAATCATTAGCACGACCCGCCTTTAAGCCATTTTTCCAAAGCCACTGTCTAATGGTTTGAGGTGCTTTACCGTATTTGTCCGCCATCTCCTGGATCCTAAGACCCTGATCGATGTCCTGGACTAATTGTTCCCGGTTCATTAGGTTTGTCTTTCCTCGGGGTTATCTCCACCTTAGTCATTTCTGTCTAAGGATACACAAGACGTTCTCCGATTTAGCTAGCTTATTGCCTCCTCATCACTGAGAAGCGGGAGCGGTTTGTTTCTCCCAAGAGCGGATATCTCGAGTACCATACGCGGACATCAAAACGTTAGCCACTGGAAGACGACGGTTTTCCAACTCTGCAAAAGCATCGGCCAAAGCTGCCTTGGTCAAAGCTCCTGCTACTGCTACACCTGCGTTAGGTCCGGCAGTGAATGCGGACTGTAGAAGGCTGAAGAAGATAAGGTCTTCGCGAAGTTCGATACCTTGAATCAAACGGTCCTTCGCACGATCCAGGGCACGAAATCTTCTACTGAAGAGCTGCTTATACGGAACTTTTGGACGGCCGACGATCTCGAAAGGTTCAAGCTCTACGCGTTCGGCCTCCATCTCAATCATAACAACGCCACCATCGTGAGCTACCTTAGCTGCAGGTACCTCAGGAAAGTCTTTGTCGTAGATGAGTGGAACACCGTCAGGAACTTGTTCGATGACGGCAAATTTTCGGCTAATACCCTTGTACCTTAAAGTTACTTTAGTAGCCTTAGCTAATAAAGCGTTGTGATTATGCATCACAACCTCCAAGTCGCCTTGGAGAGCGGACTATGTCATCCGATAGAACTGTATCGGGTCGGCGTATAGTCTCTGAGGATTCTAAGTCAAAAAACTTACTAACCATAGGAGGAGGAAATGCCTCACGTAATTTACCTAAAAGCTTAGCACTATCAGCTTTAGTCATAGTAATAATGTAGGCTGTATCAGTGTTAGAACGAAAATCTGCTGCCACATCATAAGTTTTGCTAATGTGATTAACCGCCGCAGCTAACATATTTTCACCCTGATACTTACCCACTACTATGCGCAGTCTTCCCATAGGATCTACCAATCCATCATCACAAATCCAAACGGCCAAGGCGAAGGGGGTAAGGTGTTTTACTACCTTCGAAGGTATCATCTTCTTACCTTTACCCTCATAAGATAAGTAGAACATGGATCGATAATAATCAAACGCGGGATGTCTGCGAGTCTTAAACTGGTAAAACTTTCCCTTACCATTGGCAAGTTTCTGTGCTTTAGGAATGCAAGAAGCATCTATAACAAAAGGCGCCAGTATTTGTTTTTTCCACATCAAATAAGATAGTTGCTTTTCTGAATGAGATACATAAAAAGCACAGTGATTACAATCTCTAGGAGGTTCGCAACCACCATCGCCAAACATAGATCCTAACAAAAACTCACGTTGTTGAGCAGTTAATTTTTGTCTCAACAACTCTCTAGGTGTTTGTATCGATCTAATACCAAACTGGCGTATCTTTTTCTGTATCGTAGAGAGACCATAACCATAACGCGCAGCTATCTCCCTTGTTGTCATATACTGATACACCTTTTCCAATTCCTCTTTGGTCAAGGGAATGTGTTCTTTGACTGAGTCTTTCCTGCAGATTGTCTCACCAACTGTTCCTTCGAGCACTTGGTCTTGAGAGTTCCCTGCATTTAGCCGACTTTTACTTGGACTACCTGAGGTTAATCCAAGACTTCGCGAACGGGATTCACTATTGTTACTACTCATAAAATGAGCGGGTGAGTCATTTCTGCTCACCTCCTCACATCGCTGTGAGGGTCGGACTATATCTTCACCTTTAGGTGCCTGGCGCTCGTCATTGAGATCACTCTCAACAACTGTAGTCTCTGAACCTTCCTCAATTACTCCTGAGGCTTGGCTGCTGATTGTCTGCATCGGGTGAGGATTGTCACTCATAAGGATACCTACTTCCTCTTCAAGGATGTCTTTATTGTAACTTCTTGAATTTTGGAATGTACGTATCATTTTATAAGTACCTCTACCATACCCAGATGTTCCAGCAATTCACCAGGTTTTACATGACCCATCTTATTAAGCCATGTTCGCAGCGATCTTACGAAGGCCGCTTTCAGATGTAAGTGCTCTCGCCAGTGTCGCTTCTTTTTTCAAATTAGCGGCATATTTCTTTTGGCGATCAGCACGTGCTGATTGGCGTACACCTTGCTGCTGTGCAAGGGTTGATGCTACGGCAGATCCGACGGCTTGAGAAATCTGATTGACATCGTATCCACCCATTGGATTCGTATTGGATCCAACACGGGCCATGGTTGTATTCCTCCTAAATAATTCATGTGAGGGACCGAAGTCCCTCACTGAAGCTCAACAGGTATAAAGGAGCGAACCAAAAAACCTGTTGAACAGCTCGTAGAAACTTAGCGGACGGTTACGGCAACCAGATCCACAGAGGACGTAGGAGCGACAAGAACGTAAGCCACGGGACTAGAACTCGCAGGAACGCTAGAGCCTGAGCCTCCTGGTGTCGCATTGGACAATTTTCCGTTGGTATCGATATACAGATCTTCACCTACGGCATATGAGAGAGTAGAATCGTACGGAAGAGCGTCACTGGGATTGTTGGGATCAGTAGCATTAAACGAAACTACATTACCGGAACCGATCAATACTCCCGCATTACCATTGTAGATATCAGAGTACTGATCAGTAATACTTCCTGAATGACCAAGAGCAAGCCCTACGTGATTGTAAGTAGCTCCACCACCCTGCTGATAACCTGTAGTATTCAACTGAAGCCCTGCGGCAACAATCTGAAGAGGTTGACCAGCGGCGTAGGCGGAGGTGCTAGTGTTGACTCCATAATCACCAAGACGACGTCCACCTACATATCGAACTTTCATACCCATGATATAATACCCTTTCCATAGCTGTTGCTAAAGTGGTTGGTGAGGAGGCCGCAGCTCTGCCGTGGTATACCTCCCCACTAAAGTAAGATTAACCAAAGAAGTTGGGATTCTCTAAATCCCACTCAGCAGAATTCTTAGAATTAGACATGCCTCGTGAAATCACAGGATTCCTCAACGCTGTTTTGTTGCTAGGAGCTGACTGTCCTTGGGGATCAAGTGCAGACTTTACTGCCGATTCAATTTCGTAGAGACCCTTATCATCAAGGGTCAGAAGTTCGTCGGCTTTGTCCTGCACAAGGGCTGCCACCTCTTCGGGAGTAACAGCTTCGCCAAGTCCTGGGAGCATTTCTTTCTGTGCCATCTCTTCAGCTATACGAACACACTTCTCTCGCTGAAGCTTGGCAACACGTGCTCTCAAAGCTTCTGGGTCATCACTAGCTTGCTTACTAGCCATTTTGGTGTCAGGTCCAAAACTGTTGCGACCCATCTCGGTCTTGAACTCTTTCTCTTCCTCTGAGGTGGCTTTATCCGCAACTTCTTGAGTTTCTTCAGTCCAGTTAACATCTGTACCTGTTTCGTTTTGACCTACTACTTTAATCTCATCAAAACCTAGGTAAAGACTACCTTCGCCAAAAGATGCTAGCACTTCTTGTTCGTCTTGATCTACTTCATGAATGACACCTTCAAGACCTTCGTCTTTCCATGTAGTAAGATCCGTTAGCAGTTCGGCTGTCTCATCACCAGTAGGCAACCAATCATCGGCAATTTTGATTACAGCACCAACTACTGGTGTACCTGAAGCAGCTTCCAATTGCTTCTTGGCCTCAATAGAATCAGTGATGATATCTTGGCCATATTGTTCGCTATTAAACATCTCCACAACATCCTCATCCGCAGGTAGGTTATACTCTTTTGCCATAACTTCAGGATCAACATCGGCAAGAGCAACCACTACTGCTTTTTCTTGCTGGGGAGTATACACTGCCCAAGAATTAGTACCGTTGCCTAAAGCAACCCAACCATTCTTTTCAACCTTAATAGTGGCTTGGCCTACAGCCTCTTTAAGATCGTTGGCAAATTCCTTAGCCTGCTCTGCATCTTCTGCGGCAGCTAGATCGGAAGAAGTAGTTCCCTTAGAACCTGAGGGCTTGTTGGGTGCAAGAATATCACTACCCGTGCCTTCTGCAGCAGTTCTAATGGCTTTCTTCTTATTGTCTTCCTTGTACTTCTTAGGAAGTTTTGTCCAAGCTGCTTCTTCAGCACTCTTCTTCGCTTCGCCTTTGGCTTTGCCCTTTACTTTCCAAGCATCATACAAAGCGTTGGCGTAGGTTTTGCACCAGCGATCACGTACGTTAGCAGGTAGGTCTGCCAGCTTTTTCTTGATAGCAGCGCTGCCTTTGGTTTCTTTATACAGAGCGTCGATTTCCTTTTGTCGCTCTGTTTTGCCTTCCGCCTTCAACTTCGAAAGGTCTTCTTTGCGGCCCATGGATACGAGATAGTCTTCGAAGTCTCCTGAGGCATTACGAAACTGGAGTTCAGCTTTTCTAGCCTCTTTCAACTCCGCCTTAAACTCACTATCCTGGGATTTGTTTTCTTGATCGCTAATACTGATAGTTTCAGGATTCCACAAGGTACCTGTTCCCCTAGTAATATCTACGTCAAACTGTCCTACGTCCGCAGCTGTTTTACGACGCATAGCAGACGAGCGAGGGAACTCTCTTTCGTTCATCTCGGCAGGAGACACACCGGCATAACCTTCACCAGGTGAAGAGGGAGGACCTGTAGGTGCCTTAGGTTTATTCTTAGTGCCAGGAGGACGTCCGGGGCTTTTGCTCTTGGACTTATCCTTTTCCTCGTCGTCCTCTTCATCATCCTTTTCCTCGTCGTCCTCTTTACCTTTGGGAGGCTTAGGAGGAGTAGCATCACTTCCCATATAACCAGGACCGGTGCCTGGCCCAGTATCACCAGCAGCAACAACTTCTTCGTTCTCGACAATAACTGGATTGGTCGCACTACCATGAACTGGGCACAAAGCGGTAGTACCATCCCGATACTCGGCAATCTTAACAGGAGGATAGGCTACATTGCATATAGGACAATGGTAGAGGACGGCTTTCTTAACAACCATCTTGCCCTCTTTCTCGGCCTTTTCCTTCTCGGCCTTTTCCTTCTCGGCCTTTTCCTTCTCGGCCTTTTCCTTCTCGGCCTTTTC
>Ga0180432_10005504_pt1 | contig 16823 bp, 16 predicted proteins | sample SS_ome_10_FD_132414 | JGI IMG/M metagenome (GOLD analysis project Ga0180432, IMG submission 132414) | Hypersaline lake sediment archaeal communities from the Salton Sea, California, USA - SS_1_MS_2 metaG | ecosystem: Environmental > Aquatic > Non-marine Saline and Alkaline > Hypersaline >... | reverse complement strand
TCTGAAATCAATCGAAAAATTTCCAGATCTCAGACTCTCCCAAAATGTCAATTTCTAATTTTTAAAATTTAATTTGTGAAATTAGTAACTCTATTTTTTATAAACTTTCCAGTATATAAATATTTTTCGATTGTTTTCAGAATTATCGATTGAAAATAATCGAAAAATTAATCGAAAGTAAAAATACTGTCATAAGAATTGTTATGGTCGGGGAAATTTAGAGGCAGACCCCTATGCTCTTTCATCACTCTGTATATTCTTGCCGATTTTCAGGAATACTCGGTTACCTGTTCCTAATTCAGGATCAGGTTGTCTGGTATCCAATGATAGGATCTCTACTCCTATGCGGTTAATGATAATATCACGATCGCTATAATTAGTAAAGGGAATACTCGACTCAGCATAACCTGTAATGATCCCATTATTCTCATTATAATTACTTACAATTGATGCCACTTGGAAATCCATCGTTCGGGGACGCTTAAATGCCCCCACCTGACTTGCATTGAAATGCAGTTTCACCAAATATCCTCCCCCAGATTGGATCGGATTCTTATTTTCACCATCTATACCCTTACTTACTCCCGTTACATCCAAATACACGGGATTATCCGCCGGTGGGACTGGTTGTTTCCGAAATTCCGTTGCCCCTATTGGGAATGCATCTAATCCCATATATCCCCTGGTTACTCTGGGTGTCATATCATCCAAGCGATAATACCGAACTCCATTCACATCTACTTGCAAGGGTACTATGGCTTTATTGGCCAATCCCAGTAAATCCTGCCAAAATGATCGTGGTTGCATATCATGTATGATACAGCCCGTGGCCGTTGCTATCGGATGATATCGCAAATTGTTACTGGCTGGATCTCCTGTATGATACACTGCAATTAACTGATTATTTGGCGATCCTACCTGTTGCATCGGTGTATGAAAATAGGGTATACTAAAAGCATCTGTGGTCTGATCATATTCTATATCTACTACTTGTGCCCCTACCACATATGGTAAGGTTTGTCCAGCCGTACTATCATAATAGAAATAGGAATTATCATTGTTAAATTCCACCTCATAATCATCCGGTTGTGATCCTGAAAAATCCACCAATCGAAAAAACATATCCGTATTCAATGCATCATCCGTTCGGGTTATCAATGGATTATTAGGTGCGAATTTCTGATTTTCCCCCTCTACAGGAGCTTGTAGTTCCAAGGCATCAGTCAGTTGTTTGGTCATGGCTTTGGCAAGATTACTCTTACTATATGTAGCCCCTACTTCTAGACCCAGATGTGCTACTTTGACATCCAGTTGATTTTCACTACTTGAGCCTGTGGTTTGTACTTGTACTAATCCAAATTGTGACAGTTTGTATCGATTGGTTATTTCACCGTTTGTTAGATCATATCTCTCAAACTCTTGGGGATGTGATCCGGCAATTGCCGAGCCAGCTGATTGATCCCCTTCATCATTGGAAGGATATGTTCTTTTACCTCCATCATTCATAAATGCTCCTGCCCATCCTCCTTCTACTTTCACTAATTGCATCGACCCTTCTTTGATTGTTGGGAATGTGCCTCGGGCGGTTCTATCACTATTGCATGGGATCATAGCCAACCATCCATCTTCCAATGTTACTCCTGATGCCACTGTGGTTTCACTCCCACTCATCATTCCATAGAGATTACCGATTTTCTGGGTATTGGGATAGTTTGTACAAGTCAAATATCCGATTTGCCCAAATTCATCTATGTAACTAAATGTGGCATAAAAAGAAATCTTGGGATCAATATTGCCATATCCATCTTGTACCCAGGGTGCGGATGGGATAAAACTTCCTCCTGGGATATCCCATTCCGGATTCCCATCCTCATCAGACGGTTTCCAGAATCCATTGATCTTGATCACGATATTAGTTACCTGGGCATAACTTACATTGTTATAACCCGCATAGTAACTATATGTGGCATCTGGCCAATCACCTCCCTTATCATACACTACTTTGTCCGTCTTATCATAATCCACATCATAATAACTAAATGCTATGGTTGGTGCTTGTTCCGCTGGATCGATATAAACATTCGTATCATCCTGACTCGGGGCATTCAATAGGATCTGCCATCCTGTCGCACTCTCCATTGGTCTGATTATGGTTGATGGTACATTACACCAGTACACTCCGTTGGCATCTACTTGATATGCATCCTGTTGACTTAACTCAAGAACCTCAAAATAACTCATTATATTATATATTATATGGCGATTAACTTTGATGCAGATTTCTGCAACTATACCAAACAGATTAGTCAATATCAGGATCAAGTCAATAGCTACAAGAAACAGTTGCAAGCTTTCAAGGATAAGCCAAGAGAAACTCTTGCTCAGATACTTCCTGAAGTCGGTATTCCCGCAGTCTATGAACTAGCTAAAAAAGGTTTGTTTAGTTCCGTTGCCAGTAATACAGGTCCTATCCAAAACAAAGTAAATCAATTACTCGGTGAGAGTCCTGAAGAACCCGAACAAGCTATTAATACTGATAGTGCCGTTCAAGCCAATGCTGAAGGTATCGAGGAAACCAGTTTCCCTTCCGATGTTTCCGAATATCCCGAAGCCACAGATGGTGTTGGGGTTACAGATGGTGAAGGTACTGCAAATCCATTGGAAGAGGATAGTTTGAAAACTATTCAATCATTTGGCATGGAAGAACCCGAAGCCATGGCCGGTTCATCCAGTAATATCATCGGGAGATTCCTTTCATCTATGACCGATTCAGAAGCTGCCCAGAGACTTGCCACCAGTGCCAGTGAAAGACTTGATGCCGTGGCTCAAGCTACTAAATCTACCACTCAAGTCGCTCAACAAGCTCTTAATGAAGGAGCTTCTGCCATTGCCGATGGTAAAGATATTGTTACTCCTACTGAAAAAGCCAGTTCTGAGGCAATTGCCGGTGCTGAAGATGCAGGTGAAGCCCTTGATACCGCTGCCGAAGCTTCCGCCGCCACTTCCGAATTTGATCCCTTCAACTTGTTAGTCGCCGGTGGATTAGCCATTGGCGGTTTACTGACTGATGCCTTCGATCCAAAACCAAAACCAGTTGCCATCCCCAATGTTCCTATCCCCACATTCCAACCCGGGGTCGGTTCCACTTCTCAGTAAATGTCCCGCATCGGTTGAAATTCCAAAGTAAACTCTGAAATCAATCGAAAAATTTCCAGATCTCAGACTCTCCCAAAATGTCAATTTCTAATTTTTAAAATTTAATTTGTGAAATTAGTAACTCTATTTTATTTAAACTTTCCAGTATATAAATATTTTTCGATTGTTTTCAGGATTTACTATTGAAAATAATCGAAAAATTAATCGAAAAGAAAATACCCTCTCATAAGAATAGTTATGGTCGGGGAAATTAGAGGAGCAGGGGGAGATGAGAAGGGTCATGGGAAGGGGAATAAGGCGGAGGGGAAGCAGAATCGGAATTAGGCGCAGGTTTCCAACCGATACTTTCATAGAACTCATTATGATTATAGATCTTAGCATAATAGGTATTATCACTGGCCTTCTCAATTCTTATACGGTACTTATCCTGCAACTCATTCCTGAATTTATTGTATTGTTTGGAATTCCTCATTTGGCTTCTACAAAATATTCTATATTCTTCATAAAAGGGTTTCAATTGAACCGCTGGTTCTTCATTCGGATTCCAAATCTTATCCTCCAATCTACTTAATATAAATTCCCCTATAGTTCCCAATTTCAACTTTTTAGCATCTAATCTGAATTGATTATCGGGGATTGGTAAAATGGTGTTTAAATCATAATCATATGTAATGATATATCTGGCAATGAGTAAATAATGATCCCTTATAGTTTTGTTTAACTTAGTAAAATACTTGTAATTACATCTATGTTTAGAATCGGATTCTAAAAAGAGATAACGTCTATCCGTAGCCGAGCAAGGGAAACAATTGCGATTGTTAGTAGAGAGAAAATACAGAATGGAATTATTAACCGCACATTCTCCTTTAAACATTCTTCTTGAACGTCTATCTCCATCGGTAACCATGGCTTTGAAATTTTCAAACAGTTCAGAATTTTTGCAATTGTATTCAGGTATTTCATTCATAAAAGCCACCAATTTATGCTCCAGGGCATCTGTGAAACCGGTGGGATTAGCTACAGTTTTAAAGCCTACCTGACCGTTAACATATGGATCTCCAAAAAAGCGTTTGAATAGATTAGTCAGAGGTGTAGTTTTACCACTTCCTTCCAATCCTAACATAATGATGGCTTTACTGTTATGATTAACCTCAAATGGTTTAAGTAGTTTATGTTTAAAAATTCCCATTAGATAATGATAGATCTCCTCATCATTGCCACATAGAATATTTTTCAAATGATAAAGGAAATCTTGTATTTTCTCCAGTTCCTCATCAGTAAGTGGTTCTTGATTCTCCCGTTCATATGGCAATGTATTACCATATTCATTATATTCCCCCTTTTTCACATCACTGGGATCTTTAAACACTATATTTGTATAACAGGGAATTGATGGGGATCCATAATGGGATGAAAGAATAGTGCCGAGAGTAGTATTTTGGAAAGCATCTTTTGAAAGCCCTTTAGGGTTAACTATTATACCAGTTTCACAATTGATGAAATGCCATTTATCCATAATGCGGATGACATATTTCTTGAGTACCAATTTAACTAATTCCTCTATTTCTTTCTCTGTCAGTTTTTGGAACTCCTCTCTATCATGTTTCAAATCCTCCAAATCCAAAATAGCGGTTGAGGGGACTAACGATTTTACTAATTCATGATCGCATCTGTTGGCATTCAATTCATTATCACCCAGATACCATCGGAACAATTCATCTGTTTTCGGATGATCCATTGGTTTAGCCAATACATTCACTGAAAATCCCAAATTTTGCTTTATGAGTTCCATTGATCGCTTGCACAACTGTTCCTCTTGAGCCTCGGTTAGAACATCATCATTACAGGATACTAACACCCCATCATAACAAAAATCTATTATCTTAAATCCTAATTCCTCGGATGCATTATAGATCTCCGTTACACATAATCGTTCCATGTTCTGCAATAGGGAACTGAATTTCCCGATATCTTTCCGATCCTCTCCCTTTTCTTGACAATAAGGGAGTTTATCCCAAGTTTCCGGATATTCCGATTTAATTTCCTCCGCCAGTTTCTTGCAATGAGCAGTAAGATTAAAAATAGTTTTGTAGATTCTCTGCAATTCGGGATGATCCTTATCCAAGCCTAATTCCTTAAACCGATTATCCACCGAACCTTGATAGAGAAAGGTGAATCCCAGTTTTTTGGCATCATCTCGGGTTATTCCCCCCGGTTTAGTGGAATATTCAATACATGTTTGATATACTTTTTCCCGTTGGCTATTCCATTCTTTGAGTTGTGGCATTCTTTCATTAAACATGTGTAGATAGAGATCATCAGCTAATACAATATGGCATCCTACAATATCTATATCAGTTGCATACTCTCTCACCAGGAATTGGCGGACTGGTCTGGTTATTTCCACCATACTCTTATCGCTTTTACTTAGTGGTCGCAATCGCCCATATTTATTTGATGATACTGGTACTCCAAATTTCACTATTTTCCTTGCTTTGCGTTTCCCTTTCAGGCATTTCAATTGTGAACCCAATGCTCCTGTTTTGTGAAACTCATCGCCGAGTTTGTTCATGATTTTAGTACAATTATCATACAAGAACTGGATCTTTTCCCTATCATAAAACACCTCCAGTTCTATCGATTTGCGACAGGGAGCCATCAATTTGTCCATTTTTAAAACCATTTATATATTTATTTAAAATAAATTATTTTAAGTTAAATAATTTTCATTTTATAATATATACATGGATGATGATGTGCGACGCGAATTTTATCGGTTTAGTTACTATTGCCGGGCATATGGCATTCCCAAGGATCTGGCTAATGAATTAACCAAAGAAGTATCTATTGATGAATTAAAACTAATAGGTCAGATATTCAAAAACCTGAATAAAGCCCAACAATCATCAAATAAGAACATGCCGGAAATCATTAAAAAAGTCATTAAGCGGGCTCAGTTTAATTGAGTCCTTTTCCCCCTTTTCCCCCCTTTTCCCCCCCTCTCAATATCCCGACCATAACAATTCTTATGAGGGCGTTTTCTCTTTCGATTAATTTTTCGATTATTTTCAATAGTAAATCCTGAAAACAATCGAAAAATATTTATATACTGGAAAGTTTATATAAAATGGAGTTACTAATTTCACAAATTAAATTTTAAAAATTAAAAATTGACATTTTGGGAGAGTCTGAGATCTGGAAATTTTTCGATTGTTTTCAGAGTTTACTTTGGAATTTCAACCGCATCGGGAGGAGTGTGTGGGGGAGTGGGGGATGATGAGGATGGCATCGGAAACAAAATAATATAATTTATATATTAAGAAATCTTAAAAGAATAAATCCTCTAATAATTATAATGGCTCTACGATATGTGACAAGCGACAGTGACTCAGGCAGCGAACCAGATACCTATGGAGAAATTGTGGATGTAGAATGGTTGAATGCAATGCAGGATGAGTATCGTGCTCAATGCGAGGATAAAGGATATGAGGCGCGATTGCGATATGTATTGGGGGAAATGGGAGGGTGTCCGGAAGCAAGAGATCCGAAAGTATGGGAATATGATAAGACTATCCGATCACATAAAAAAGGGCATTTTAGATGTGCATGTGGACATGATATAGAGGAATTGAAAATAGTAAAAACAACAGATGCCGATGGAGTACAATATGAAGCATTGTTGGGGAATCACTGCATAGAACGGACATTTGAAAAGGCGGAAGTGCTGAAAATGAAAAAGGATGTGAAAGAAAGGAAAGAGAAAGCAGATGTAAAAAAATATTTGGATAAATTGCCATGGGATATTGAAATCTGCCCTGATTGTGGACACAAGAGATTGACCAGTAAGAAAGGTAATCTCTATTGCCCATGTTATTTTAATAAGGATACATGTACCAAATACATAAACTCAAAAGGGACAATCTCATTCAGGAAAGATTGTCAGGGATGCGGAGGAATATTAAGAATATCGGAAACTAAGCATCTATATAAAACAGTGCATAAACATTGTTGGAAGATGTTAAGAAACACTACCATGATCCCCCCAACTTAACACGCCGGAATTTAGGCTTTTCAGGCTTTTTAGGCTCGGGTTTAGGCTTCGGCTCGGGCTTCGGCTCAGGTTTCGGTTCAGGCTCGGGTTCAGGCTCGGGTTTCTTAGTAGGTTTCTTAATCTCATCATCATTCTCCTGCTCCAGCTCAGGCTCAGGCTCAGGTTTCGGTTCTGGCTTCGGCTTCGGCTCACTAGGCTTCTGTTCTGATTTCGACTTCGACTTCCTTTCTCTGTATTCTTTAACATACTCTGCTACTTTGGGATATTTCTGTTGGAATTTATCAGTTTTCGACTCCGGCTCCGGCTCCGGCTCATTACTCACTGTATCGTCTTTCTTAGGTCGAGCAGATTTGGTAAATTTGAAAGCTTCTGTGGGATCAGACATTATAATAAATTAGATATAAAAGCTCGTTTTTAGGCGCAAAATCTAATATGATAAGATCTATATGCCATTCCAATTTCAAAAAGGAGATAAGGATAAGCCTAAAACACAAAAAGAAATCAATCGGGAATTAAAAGCCAAGGAAAGGGAAAGGAAAAAGAAAGAGAAGGAGGAAGAGGAGGAACTGATCGCCAGTTTGGTAGTGCGATTGATGGAAGATCCAGAGAGTCAGACATTTAAAATGTTTATCAAGTATGTAACAGGTAAAATAAAGAAAGCCATCAAAGCCCAGCAGGATTTGGGAATGTTTGATACTAAATTAGTAGAATTAATAGAGTCAATAGTTTAATGCTGTAAAGTATAAAGCTGTAAAGTATAGTATGAGTAAACAACCGAAATATCAGACATTGGAAGTGAAAGATCCGCATGTAAGTTATCGGATAAAAAAGGGAGAATTCCCAGATCTCCCCTGCAGAACATTGATCATAGGCAAATCACAGTTGAGTGGCAAGAGTAACTTGTTAGTGAATAAACTAATAAGAACAGATACGGATCTGAGTTATTGGGATGATTTTGAGGGTAGAAACATGTATATCATATCACCAACCAGTGATTTGGATTTCAAGATGAAACAATTGATCAAATATAAAAGAATCCCCCAAGGGAACATATCAGATGAATATGATGAGGATCAGATCTTAGCCTTGTATGATTATTTGGAAGCCAAGTTCCATAATGATGAAAAGAAAGAGCATACAGCCGTCATCTTTGATGATTGTGCCTTTAGTGGGGATCTTAAACATCATCAAGCGGGAGCCATTGCCAAACTTTTTATGAATGGCAGGCATTTACTGATTAGTACATTTGTCCTAAGTCAGAAATACACATTAGTATCAACAGGTGCACGGGGGAATTGTACAGCGGTCTATTTTTTTTCCACTACTCCGCAAGAGATCAAAACGATCTATGAGGATCATGGTTGTGGCACATTGAAAGATTTCATGCGGATATTCAAGGATTACACTCGCGAACCGCATTCATGGATCTGTGTAAATTATAGTAATCCTCCAGAGTCAAGGTATTTGGATCAGCATTATGAGCCAATAAAAGAATTATGTGACTTATGTTAAATAATGGTCAAAATGTTGACATTAACCGGATCAAATGGATCAGTACTTGGGCGACGGATGTATGATAATTTAACATTACCTCCTAAAGTCAAAGGAGCATTACAATCAGTACAGGTGGAGTTTGATGATGCACGAATCGGAGAAACATTTAGTGTTAATAGTACTGATGAACTAACATTAACGGTAGATGGATCAGATGCACAAGAAATAATTAGGGGTTATGGGACAGGCATTACCAAATCAACATTACTTTCGGAGCTGGAAGATATGTGCAACTATATGTTTTTGGATAAGTATTTGGATATAGTCTGTACAGAAGATGAAGAGAAATTCAAAATGCAAATAACCCGAGCAGTTTTAGCTAATCCCGGGTTTGATACTAATTTTACAAATGAAAATGTGACAGGGGGAAGTAATCAAATAACAGCAGGAACAAGTGATGGAACTTCAGTATCAAATGTAAATGTTCCGAGATTAGCCCATGAATTCAGATTCAAAGTGGGGCAGATTGGGGAATTTGGTCTGGGAGTCTTAATACCAGATGGAACAATGTTATTAGGAGTAGGAATAGATGCAGATGGAGATTACATATACATAGAGGGTAATGATGAATACAAAATAGTTGGTGCACCTGCACCAGTTAACAATGATGAAATCATTTATAAATTCAATGGAGCGACTAAATTAGTGGAAATCACAATAAATGGTACAGAATATGAACCTACGGATGAATATACAGAACCATTCCCGAATCTAAGATGGGGCGTAACTATGGTAGCCGGAACAACTTCATTAATAGATTGCAGATGCACAATGTTAAACACAACAACTGCAGTAGAAGCCCAACTGACCATTCCAACTGGATCAATATTTAGGCGATACTTAGGAATGCCTAGTGGATCTGCACATGATAATAATGATCCTTGTGTTTTGCAGGGATCACAGCCGATGGATGGTGATGACCTTGTCCCATCAATATTTGTTTGTTTCAATTATGGAGATTTGGAAACCTATGAAACGGATAAAAGAAAGCGATTTAACTATCTGCGACGATTGAATCTAACAAAGGGGCATAGTATTAAGGAACAACTGATGCCTATTCCTATTAGTTTCAATAATGCTTATGAACTTAATATTAAAGATCCGCAAATTACATTTTTAACTGAAGCAGATGGTCAGCCACTTAATTTCCGAGGAATTGCGCAGGCCACCGTTTTGTTTTACGAGGAGGAGGATTAAATCCACAGGCTTTAAAAATGGGTTCATAGAGCCTTCTCATATCAGAGATATTGCCTATAGGCAATTCATCAACAAATTTGAGAACAGCAATTGATTCTTCTGTATTGATACAATAACAGAAGTATTTCAATAGATAGACATAGCAGGTGATATTAGATCTACTTTCAATACCTTTGTATTCATCAAAGGAGCGATCAACTGCTTTGAACATATCACTAAGTTTATCATCTAATTTGGGACTAATCATAACAGCTGGTTGACCAGTGATCAATTTAATGTATTTACATACATTCATGAAGTGTTTAGATAATCCTAATGATTTCAGACATTTACGGACATTCATGTAAGTTATTTTCCATTTCCTCTTGATCAATAACTTGTGAACACGATCGACATCTTGTTGATGGATTTCTGCCGATTCTAAGCCTTTTAATCTTTCCATCCAATTGTACCAATGTTTTGATCTATTATAAGGGAATTTATATGAAACAATAGCACCAGAATGATTACATGTTTCCGTTATGGCATCAGTAACAATACCACAAGCCATACATGTTTTGATATCATTGAGATCAGAAAGTATAGTTCCACAATTGGGGCATAGATCGCTATCATCAAAATATTTGCTCAGGAATTCCCTACTTCCTTTTTTAGGCATATTAAATAATGATCGACTCCCCGAATGCGTGTTATCATCGCTATGAAGTAATCTATCCATAGGACCCCCCTTTTTTAGTAAATGTTTATATGGACTCATATATATACATCTAATAAGCCCTATAATTGCCTTGTTTTATGCAATTTAAAAAATTGGCTTTTTAATTTCCCCGACCATAACCATTCTCAGGATTGGGATTTGCCTTTCGATTAAATTTTTCGATTATTTTCAATAGTAAATACTGAAAACAATCGAAAAATATTTATATACTGGAAAGTTTATAAAAAATAGAGTTACTAATTTTCCATTTTGAATTTTTGAAAATAGAAAATAGTATTTTGGGAGAGTCTGAGATCTGGAAATTTTTCGATTGATTTCAGTTTTTACTTTGGAATTTCAGCTGATGCGGGTGATGATGAGGATGATAACGATCGCGGTTAGTAGACTTTCTGAACCTTATCTCCATCGAGAACCAGACGGGCATTGCACTTACCGATGATGAGTAGAGTGTATTCTCCAACTTGGGCTGGATTAGCAGCGCGACCTGTGCGGGTAACATCAACTTGCAACCTGGCAATTTCTTGTTCAACATCAACACCGAACACTGAGAACTGAGCCACATTATCAGTAGCATCGAAAGTATTACCGGAAGCATCAGCTAAGGCTGGCATAAATTCATTGGCGGGGATATTAAGTGGACCATATGCTTTTTGGTAATATCTGAGTTTCATAGCTTGACCATCACAACCGCCAGTAGGGAGGATAGGGATATTGTTAACATAGACTTGTAGTTTCTCTCTGTACATGGCTGGTGAACGATCACAAGCCCGATAGCGGTTATCAGTCCCTGCATTAGTAGTGACCCGATTCATAAGGGCGAATTTCTTAAGATGCCGACCTTTAAAAGCTCCATAACGAATAGATGTTTGTTGAACAGTACCATCAGTAGTAAGAGGCACAACTTTGCGATCCACAATGGTTTCAACATAATCGAGATTCATTTTCTGAGCTCTCTGAGGCATACCAACAACCCTTTCAACCAGAACAGTGGGTTGAATAACAGTGAATGTGCCAGCAACAGCATCACTATTGTAAAGAGCGGTAGAAGCATTATTGTTCCATTCCAGATCAAGATAGAGACCTTTAAGAGGAGGAAGGACGGGGTGGTATTTGAAAATATCAAACATTCTTGATAGATTGATCATGCCAGTAATCCCATCCTCATCATTGGCGACAATGGGTTGATTCCTGTAAGACTGATCAGCTCCAGCCAAGAGGTAATAGTCCTTGGAATTAGGAGTATAAGTAAATTGCCCTACATTGTTAAGGGAGATATTGGTGGCATTGAGAACATCGAACCTTACTTTGTCTTCAGCATGGTTATTAGATGCAGAAAGATGTTCAAGACAAGCTTGAGCTTGAACTTCCTCAAGAGTACTGATATCTGTATCACCAACTCTCAGTCGGGCTCTTTTAAGAATACTTTTAACTCCGCATTTACTTGGATAATGTACAGCACTGTTATCAATGTTGGCATTATATAGACCCACGTCAAGAAGATGTAGATTAGAAAGATAGTCTTGAGGTAAATCGAATTTAGATCTTTTGTTACCATGAGATCTGGGATCTATAAGGTCAATGACAAATCTATTAGACAGAGACATATAATCTATCAGTAGAAACATTTTCCGCCAATTGATTATATGGCATCAATCTTAAAAAGAGAGCCCCTTGAGCATACAGACATCTCCAAGACAGCTAACCAACATACCAGTGTAACTATTAATGAGGGGATGGCGGGTTTTGTAGATTTTACAGCTTCCCGACTTGCTCTTGATATTGAAATGGTTTGTCAAGAAGGCAATACCGATATCATCCTCCCTGTGACTTATGGTATAGATGGACAGGATGTGAATGGACCGAGTAGTCTTATTCGCAATGCAGCCGCCCGATCAAGTCGATGGGGAATCCTTAATCCCAGTAATAACACCAATGTGATCAATGCAAATCTATACAAGTATCTATCAGGCAGAGCCAAAAAGGATGCACAGGCATCATTTGGTCAGAGTACCGGTTATAATGAAGGTCGTGGACGCCGATCAGGATTGCCCGATAACCCAAGGATTATTTACAGTCGCCCAATTGCCGATGGAGATACAGTAGATAGTACCGATGATCCCACCGTAACCCGACGATCCTATGATCATCTCGATTGGTGGAATATTGATAAATTCGGACGAATGGATAAGTTCCCACTATTGGTGATGGGAGATTATACAATTGATCTAGATTTCGAGGATCAGAAAGATGTAGTAGGACCAGCCTGGTTAGGACGCGCGGAGATTCAGGCATGTGATGATATTAATCTGGCTGGTGGCGATGATACATTTGGAACAACGGATAACCCGATTGTCATCACCAGAACTCGAGCCAATCAATGGTTTAATCCTAAAGTAGGACAATTGGTGCAACTGATGTTTAAATCCAGTACTGGACCTGTCACTTCAGTATGGCAAGAACATATAATTACATCAACAACTGTAGATGCTAATGGAAAATGGAATCTTGAAGTTCTACCAGAGGTAAATGCCGCCGCAGCTAATGATGATATAACCGATATGTACATAGCCTATTACAATAATGAGGATGAGGCAGTTCTGTTGAGTCAAAACATTACTCCAGTGGGTAATGAAATCGGTAATGCTGCCACTCCTCTTGTCCTTCAAAATCATTATTCCGGCACTGAAGGAGATAGTGATGAATGCAAACTGTATGTAGGACAACCAATCAAAGTAGTTAGTCGGGAAAATGGTGTAGATATATTTACTGTAGATACCACTGTGGAATCATTGGAAAGGGATGGTCGAGATCTAAAAGTGGTACTGGCCGATGGTCTTGATGTGGGAACTAACAATGCACAATCATATGTAACTATCGGAGCTCGATTTGGATCGGCCACAGAACGATTTACTTGCAGTTGGTTGGTACATAATGGATATGCCGAGTATGTTGATGTCCGTCTAAGGGGTAATGATCTGCAAAATGCCATGAACAGTCTCAAGAATGGTCTGGCTCTTGATTTCCTTGATTTTGTAGTTGAGAAGAGGACAGCCACAGCATCAACACTATATAGCGAGGTTATTCAAGTTCCCCCGAATACCGTGGGATATGCCGTATTGACCCCACAGAATCTGGCTTTACTATCAGGTTTTGATACCGCCAATAGTTATCGTTTTTGGTTAAATAACAAACCAGTGACTAATAGAGATATTACAGTAGGTCAACATGACAATACATCAAGGCAATTGCATAACTACATGTTGAACCGATTCTATGCTAATGTGGGTCTACCATTGGCACGCTATGATGGTCAAGTGGTTAGTTCAGTCTCACCAGATAACCAGACCAATTGTGGAATGTTTTGTATGGCAGTTCCAAAAGTCCCCATGGAGCAAAACATTCAAGTTCAATTGTATGCCGATACAGCCATGGCTCAAAAGGATGTATTCCATCTGATTTTGGTACATAAACAATTGCAGATTAGCAATGGTCGAGTTGTTATAGAAACAGTTAATCTGGTTGAATAAGTCCTCTCACGAATATGTTTTTTATGATTAGATTATATGGCGGTAAATTACAAACGATTGACACCTACTACAGAAAAAACATACTATGATGAAAATGAAACTATTACATTTGAAACAGTAGTAGATACAGAAGTTCTACAAGGATCTCAACATTCTGTAGAACTTTTTTGGGAAGGAAGGGATTACAGTGAGGATGGAGCATTATTGGATGAACAAGATGATATCACTTGTGATCATGTTCTGGGTGGACATGGTGATCTGGCTTCTATTGAAACCAGAATGGAGAAACTCGGTATTGTGGAATCCATCCAAAACTATCCCCGCTATGCTAAATCCCATAAACTGATTCGAAAAGCACTATCAGGTCTGGGAACCACCAGTGATGAAGCCACCGAAAGGGTTTGTGGCAGTGCCCGTATATCCAAGGGTCTATTGATGGGTTATGGAGATAGTACTGATGATGGATTTCAGGTAGGATTGTCCCCTCTATTCTGTTTGAACAGTTTAACTGGAGATGTGGCCGGCAGTGATGTAGGAAAGATTCAAATCATCATTAAATTGGCAAGAGCCACAACAAGTCTATTTGGCGATGGTCTAACTAATACGGCATCAAGGCGTTATTACAAGGTACAGGCTCGTCTGGCCACTTATACAAATCCAAATTTCAAGACATCCCCCGGAACACAAATGCGTGTAATTCAACATTATCCATCAGTATTGGAAACCGATCGTGCTACACTCCAGACATTTGCCAATCCCTGCCGAGGTGTTCTAATGAATTTCATAGCACAAGATGATAATGCCGATATTACTGAGAATCAGTATGAGTTGCAACCACCCCCAGGTATACCACCAGAGGGAGCCAGTGATTCAGATTATGTTAATAGATATTACGGTATTGAGAGATTGACTTACAGTATCAATGACACAGAGACATCTCTGATCACCTATGAGCTTAAGTCTCGAGAGGAGATGGTTATGCAAGCACTTTCGGCCATGGGATATCCTCGTCATCTTTTCGGAACACTGATCCGTATGATGCAACAACCGGAAAGACCAGATGGTTATGTGATTGGAATTGATTTTGGTGGTGTAATTGACTTGCGAACAAACAAATTTAGTTGTGAACTCCAGAGTAGGTGTGGTTCTGAGGATACACCTTACAATGTTGATGCTTTTTTCCTTGGTGTAGTAGAACTGGCATAAACGATCTACCATAAAATATAGTATGACCTATGGATCAAATAAGAGTCATGCCAAACGTATCAAGGAACTAAATCGCCGATTGTTTTTCCTCCAAGTCAGAATTACTGAATTGGAAGATCAATTGTGGAATGCTTGTACTTATGCTTATCGATTGGATAGATTCTTAGTTAAATTAGGATATTCCCGCAAAGTAATTGAACTAATAAAAAAAGAAACTGCGCTTAATAACAGATTTTAACATCATGATAGAATTAATGTCCGATCCAGAGCCAGAGTCGCTGACAAGCATGGAAATCAATATGGATGAAATGCAAGAGGAAACAATGGAATTCATTGATAAACATAAGCAGGAGTTAACTGATGGGGAATATCTGAAGTTTTGCGGATTTATGATGGGTGTAGGAAGCATGATGAGTCAATTTACGGAAATAAAAGCCAATTCCAATTGTTTTAATGAAATCAGGGAAATATTGAATATCAGTTCATTATATGAATGTGATGGTTCATGCCATGAAACCTGTCTCCACCAAATAGTGATTAATCAAGTAAGACGGATATTATACTTTGTAGCTCTGGAACATGTAGAGAATTCTCGAAGATGATTTGAATTAGCCCCGCTAGGATGGGGGGCTAACTCAAATATATGACAGAAGGACTAATGGCTCTCTCGATATGGACACTCAAGTGGGGCATCGCCCCAACATACATAAGATAATTTTTTTAAGTCAGGTGATCACAAATCATATTAATGACTTTTATTGTGTAAGGTTTGGGCATAAATCCAGTAAATCCCAGATTTTTACATTCGTTTTGAGTATCTTGATCTGCATAGGCAGTTACTGCTATTATCACTCCTTTGTAATCTAAACCATAAGGATAGGGAGCTCTTAAGAATCCAATAGTTTCCCAACCATCCATAATTGGCATAGTTAGATCCAACCAAATGATCCTATAAGACTCTCTACTACTGGTCATCTTTTGTAATAAATCAAAACCATGAATAGCTTCCTTGATTTCTTGAGGAGGGGAACTACTATGTTCTATCATTTGCCCAAGTATTTTCCTATTTAATCCATTATCATCTACAACCATATCAATATCTTTTTCTTTTATATTAGAATAATGGCGAGTCTTGATAATTTTACTGATATCAGGAGGTATCTCATTAATGACAGATTTCCTACAACCTGCACCCATACTAATATAACAGTGGATGATCTCGAGAAACAATTGAATTCAGTTCGTATGGAACTGTTGAACACTAATCAGTTATTAAGAGAGGCATGTGCCCAGAATAATCGATTAGATAGACATTTAGTTTCCCTTGGATATTCCCGTAAACAGATAGAAACCATTAAATCTGGTTAATGTATATGTATCCTTGTGATATATGCAAAGTAAGTTATGTCTATCG